>JGI24721J26819_10005443_pt1 | contig 12716 bp, 9 predicted proteins | sample YelNatPaOPGAMG01_FD_26819 | JGI IMG/M metagenome (IMG submission 26819)
ATGTGGCCAGTTCCGCTCTCGTAGAAGATTCCAATGCTGTTGTTCAAAATGTAATTTCTTGTAATGTTGGTAACAGCATCGCTTGATATGCAGAAGCCATAATAGTTTTGGGAAAGTGTGTTGTTCAGGATTTTAGTGCTGCCGTAAATGTTTGCTTCGCAAAGTATTCCGCTATGCTGGTTAAATGATATTTCGTTTTGAGTTATGTTTACTCCTGATGTCAAATCTCCATTCAAGATTATGCCGTCCCCATTTCCGCTTATGAAGTTGTTTTGAACATTAACTTGGCTGCTGCCACTTACGAAAATTCCGCCCGCAGTGTTGTTTGAAACTTCGCAATCTTCAACACGCACATAACCATCCAAAATTGTAACTCCATTTTCAGAATTATGCCTTATCGTGCTGTTTTGAATGTTTACATGACCGTTTTCCACAGTTATTCCGTTCAGTCCATATTCTATAATGCAATAAGACAATGAAGATTCTTGTGTAGAATTAAATCTGACTGTTCCCCAAACTCCAGCTTTCGGTTCAAGCTCGTTCGAAGTAAACTTTATCGTTTTATTCTTTGCGCCGTCTGCGATGAGTCGCCCTTCTACTGTTATGTTATAAAATCCTCCAAACCGAACTTCAACCTCCGGCTCAATAGTTAACGTGGCGTTAGAACAGACGACGGTTTCGTTTGAAATTACGAAGGGACTGTCAACAAGCGTCCATATAGTGTCTTGCGTAATAAAGCCTTCAACGTAAGTTGCCTTTACAACCGGAAATAACGTTATATTTGCAAAACTAAAAATACTAAAAACCAAAGTTAACAGAATAAAGTATAACCTAAGTTGCCGCTTCATGTTTTTGCATCTCTCAGTTAATCAGTATCGCTATGCCAGTAACAGTTTAAGCATTATGAATTTTGAATAAAATTTCAAAATCTGTAAGATACTTCATTAGCAAGAGATTTAACGCCGTAAGAGAACAACCATAAACAATAAGGAGGAAAACGCTTGAAAAGTTTCACAGCCTTCGCCATAAACAATTTTCCCCTAATAAAACCTGGAGATAACATAGCAAAAATAATCGTAGAAAATATCAGAAAAAATGGTTTAAAAATTGAAGATGGCGACATAATTGTTGCTGCTCAAAAAATTTTCTCAAAGGCTGAAAATAGGGTGGTTAGATTAAGAGAGGTTGTTCCTTCAAAGGAAGCTAAGGAAATTGCAAAGATAACGAGTAAAGGACCAAAGTTTGTTGAACTTGTTCTGAGAGAAACGAAAAAAATAGTTAAGGCTTCCCATGAGGTTTTATTGGTTGAAGATAAACGGGGTTTAATCTGCATAAATGCTGGAATAGACAAATCAAACGTGGAAGGAGCAGAAAACTTTGCGTTACTGCCAGAAAATCCAGACGAATCAGCCCAAAAATGCCGCAGAGAAATAAAAAGGCTAACCGGCAAAACAGTTGCCGTAATAATATGTGACACCTACAGTCGCCCCTTCAAAAGGGGCCAAGTAAACTTCGCCATTGGTTTGGCAGGCATTAAACCCTTCAAGGATTACCGCGGTAAAAAAGACCTTTTCGGACAAATTTTGAAAGTGAAAAATGTTGCAGTTGCAGATGAAATTGCCGCTGCAGCGGAATTGCTTATGGGACAAGGAGATGAGGCAACGCCCGTCGTTATTTTCAAAGGCTTAAGTAGCGTCGTGCAATTTTGTGAAAACTGCAGTGCAAACGAACTTCAGATTTCAAGGGAAGAAGATCTTTTTAAAAAAGCATTATAAATCTTGCAAAAAGGGATTACTACGCTTCTCTTCGCCAATAGTTGTTATAGGTCCATGCCCAGGATAAACAATAAAATGGTCAGGCAATGTTGCTAACCTCCTTAAAGATGCTCTCATGTCTGGTTCAGAACTATCTGGAAAGTCTGTTCTTCCGATAGAACCAAAAAACAATGTGTCACCAGTGAAAACCTCCTTATCGCCAATAAATGATATACCTCCACGAGTGTGACCTGGAGTATGCATAACCCTTAACGTTATTTTTCCAAATTTGACAATATCCCCATCATGCAACAGCATGTCTGGTTTTGGAGAAGAAATTCTAAAACCGAGAAAATCAGCAACCCTTTTACCCCTTTCACTAAGCATAGAAGCGTCAAACTCGTGAATCAAGATTGGCACATTAAATTTTTCTTTAACAATTCCGTTTCCGCAAGTATGATCTGGATGCCCATGAGTGTTCAAAATAAACTTCAATAAGAAGGATTTCTCCTTTATGAAACTGAAGATTTTTTCTGCTTCGTTGCCATCGTCGAAACCTGGATCTATGATTAATGCTTCCCCTGTCTGTTCGCAGCCTACAACATAACAGTTCGTTAATAATTCGCCAACTGTAAACATTTGCACCTTCATTGGCATCCACCATTGAAATGCCTTTGCCCATAAATAAAGGCTTACCGAAATCATTAAGTTTTTCAGAGAAATATATTATCATGGAGATTGGAGAACATTTGAAACTACAAGAAATTGAAGAAGCTTTTAGTCGCTTCAAAATATGCCCTAAATGCAAGTCTACACAGGGATTTTGGCTTGGAGTAAGCGTGATATTGGTTATGTTCAATGCAAAGAATGTGGAGCAAAATTTGAGTTGCATGAAGTTTATGCTTTTGGCGAAAAGGGTAAAACTCCAGAAAAGTTGAAGTTCTTTAGGAGGTAGTATTCGAGTTCGGAAACTGAATGTTATTCAATTTTTGAAAGAAGATTCATAAACAAATTTTCTGCATGGGCTAACGAGGAGGCTTCAGTGGAAAAGCTAAAGACGACACCGCTTGTTTCTATAATCATACCAACTTTCAATTCCCAAAAAACCATAAAGCAATGCTTAGAATCCGTTGTGAAGCAAACTTACAAGAGAATTGAAATTTTGGTGGTGGACCGTTACAGCACTGATGATACGGTAAAGATAGCCAGACAATTTAAAGCGAAAATGTTTCTTTTAAAATGCGAAAGAAGCGAAGCCAAAAATTACGCAGCGAGAAAGGCGAAGGGCGAGTTTCTGCTTTTCATAGATTCTGATATGCAACTTAACCCAAAAATCGTCGAAGAATGCGTTAGAGAATGCATGGAAAGTAATATCCAAGCCATAATAATACCTGAGGAAGATGTCAGTTTAGGACTTATTGGCGAACTGCGGAAAAGTGAAAAGAAACTTCTTTCTGATTTAAAGGAATTGATGGAAATCCCCCGCTTCTTTAAAAAAGATGTTTTTTTAAAACTTGAAGGATTCGATGAAAAACTAGTTTGCGGGGAAGACTTTCACTTTTTTCAAAAGTTCACCGCCTCCGGATATAAAGTTGGAAAAATTAAATTTAAAATCCTACATTTTGAGAATTTACCATCAACCTACGATGTTGGTGTAAAAGCATACAAATATGGCAAAACGCTTCCTAACCTGATTGAGAAAGCCTCAAAAAACGCTCTAAAAAGATACGCAGTTATACGTTTAACATCTATTCAGAAAATCGGAGCCTATGTTGGTAATCTAAAGGGTTTGTTAACTTTTTCTTTTATGAAGGGGTTGGAGTTTTTAGGTTATTTCCTTGGAGTATGTGTTGGAGTTATAAGTAAGTGGTTTCCGAGAGAAAATCTAAGAAAAATTGCTGTGAAAATTCGTGAAAAAAGGAGCATGCTGGTGACCGCCTCTCTCTTNACATTACTTGCATTAATCATATTTAGAAACTTTCTTTTCACAAACGAAACCCCAGCCGGAAACGACATTTTCGGGTGGATATCCAGAGAATACATTTTCGCTAGGGATTATAGGTGGCTTTACATTTGGCGTCCATACTCTTTTGGCTTCGTTGAAGGGATAAACCTCATCGACTNATTCTTTATGCTGACCCATTTCGTGTTCGTAGACGCCATACTCACAATCAAAGTTTTCGCTTTCCTTTCATTTCTGCTGGCTGGATTTTCCATATACACCTTCGCATACAGCCACACTCATAATAATATTGCCGCTTTCTCCGCCGCAATAGTCTACACTTTGAACCCATTGCTTTTCTCTCAGCTGACAGAGGGACATATTGACATAGTCTTCAGCTATGCTCTTGCTCCATTGATTTTCTTATTCATTGACCGAGCTTTGAGAACAGGAAAACTTAAGGATATACTATATTCAGCTATAGCTTTGTCAATTTTTCTTGCTGGTTTCCATGCAAACTGCGTCGTAATATATGGCGTTTTTATGATANTTTTTCTNTTAATATTTCTCGTATTTCCGACTCAAGACATGAAATTCATCACAAGGAGCAAAAATCTTCTCAAGTTTTTAGCCGTCTGTACGATAACGGTGTTTCTTCTAACAGCTTTTTTCACAATTCCGTTTTTCATGAACGTCAAAGCACATTTCCTATCTGAGGAGTACAAATACCAGATTGAAGAGGCTGAATACTTTAGCGCGGCAAATCTCACTGAAGCCTTCACACTAGGGGCAACGGAAGAAGGGGGGTACATAGAAATAGTTGATGTCCGAGGTTTTGGCTTACCTGATTTTCCAGTTCAAACTTTTCTACTTTGTATATTTCTAGTCTCTTATTCTGCCATATTAGTTCGGAGAGATAGATACACCATTTTCTTTCTGATAGCCTCTGCAATTTCAGTTTTTATATCTAAGGGTCCTAATCCTCCTGTCGGCGATTTCTTTACTTGGGCATGGTTCAACATACCTCATTTTGCTGTTTTCCGCAGACCAAGCAGGTGGGAGATGATGACAGCCTTTTCTAACGCCTTTTTTGTAGCCTTATTCGTCACCTTTCTACTTAACTACATCGTCAAAAAATCAGAAGCTTCAAAAAACAATATTTTAAGCGTTAAAATGGAAAATTCCAGACATAAGCATGTTAAAGAATTTTATGTATCCATCAATTTTTTAAGCAAGTGGCTCAGAGCGTTTAAAAAGATTTTCCGTTTTGCGGGCATAGCCATTATAATTCTAATAATTTTAAGCGGACCAATATCATGTTGGTTCTTTTTCTATAACGGTTTACTCACGTACAAAATTCCCAAAGATTACGTGGAACCATTTCAATGGATGGCTGAACAACATGGACAGTATAAGATTATAACAGTTAACAAAAGTCCTGGAGAATGGGAAAATGACCCGAACGCTGGAACAGACTTTGCTTTCTGTCGCATGCTTAACGAGATAGGTTGGGTTCATGACATAGGTTTTGACAGTTCTATTTTCCATGATAAACCCGTGCTGCAAGATGGCGGATGGGAACCAGCGTCAAAAGCTTTTGTTGACTATTTAAGGCAAGGTCTCGTCTACAGCAATGCAACTGATGATTTCCTTAAAATTCTCGGATTATTCGATTATAAATATGTTATAATACCGTCTTACAGCAGCGAAAAAGTGAAAAACTTTATTCTGAACCAAGAAGGCAGCAGCATAATTTACAATGAGAGCAGTTCCTTAATAGTTGAAAATGGCTATTTTACCCAGGAGATTTTCTCTCCAAAAGATTTTGTGATTGTAACTGGCGGATTAGAAACTTTTCCATCTCTATGCAAAATAGACTCCTTTAACCTTAATGAAACCGCACTTTTCTTCATAAATCCTAACAGCGCCGAACAAATTCTTTCTAACGGAAAAATTGATTTTTCAAAAGCTTTAGTTCTCACCAGCGGCGCAAATCTGACAGATATTGTCATACCACTCCTTGGGGATTCTGCAAAATTCATTAACGCTAAAGATTATGCTGTTCCAAGCTCGGACCTAAAAAAATATTGGATAAGCACCTCTTTCTGGAGGGACATGGGCAAACTGGCTCCCGGCGAAGAAACTCTAACAACATGTGGAAAGAATAAGGTGCAAATTCCATTCGCAGTGGACTCGGATGGAGAGTATGAACTTTGGATTAGAATAGCCTTCGCACCAGACAGAGGAAAATTGAACTTGTACATTGACGACGAGTTTCTTACAGAAATCGCTCCAAACGCTGATTACTGGGTCGCAGTTAAGTGGATCAAAGTTGCTAATTTAAACATCAAAAACGGCAGCCACATTTTGACCTTGCAAAATGACGGAAGCGGATACAATGATGTAGAAGCAATCTGCATAGTTGAAAAATCTGTATTTCAAGCAAAGCTTAACGAGTTCATGGAAAAAATACAATCTTCCGAAAACAGAATAATACATGTGATCCAGCCTGAAGACTTCCTTGAAGAAAACAAGATTCAAAAATGGACGATCAAAGTTGAACCTTATGAAGGATATGCGCTTATTGGTGAAGATGCCCTCCTCAACATTTCTCCTGAAGGAACAGTTTCAGCCAGTTCAACACAAATCCTTCAAAATGTTGAATACGAAGCAAAATATGCTGCTGATGGAGACTTAACCACAAGGTGGGCTTCAGCCCTAAACCAAACCCCTCCACAATGGCTTCAAATAAACTGGACAGATCCGCAAGAGATAGTTGCCGTTAAAGTGCTTTTCGAAACTGCATATGCAAAGGATTATTTAATACAAGCTTGGGACGATGAAAAATCCGAGTGGCTAACCCTTGTCAACATGAGTGAAGTTGATGGAACTGGTTGTCTACAAATTAGCAATGGCATTTCCTGTCTCCACATTTTAGAAAAACCAGTAAACACCACAAAGTTGCGAATTTATATAACCGCTTTTTCCACATGGCCCTTAGTAAGCATATGGGAACTTGAAACGTACAAAATTGCAACTTCAACAACCTTATCTGTTTTAAGAGATGGAAACTATCGATGCTTTATACGTGCAAGTTCAACATCTGAAAATGGAAAAATATACTTGAAATTAGGCGAAAAAACCTCTGAAATTTCCCTTTCCAACAGCTCAAAAAAATATGAATGGCTTGATGCGGGAACTTTTCATCTGAATGCTGGCGAGCAAAAGTTAAGCATAGGCACTATTGGAAAAGTAGGGATAGGACAGATACTTCTTTATTCGCTATCAGAAGATGAAAACCTAAACCTTTCAGAATTATTCACATGCAAAACAAACGCTCCCGCAGTGGAATATGAAAAGGTAAACCCATGCGCCTATAAGGTACGGGTCAATGCGAGCGAGCCATTTCTGTTTGTCCTTTCCGAATCTTATAATCCTCTATGGAAAGCTTTAGTAGAAGATGAAGAAATTTCTCCAGTTCCAATTTATTCTATTGTAAATGGTTTCTTTGTAAACAAAACTGGAAACTTAACCATAACAATACAATTTATAGGCCAAACATATGTAGATGTTGGGTTAAAGATTGCATTAACAAGCCTTCTTTTTATTACAGCCGCAATTCTTACGCCATCCAAATTTTTCAATAAACTAATTTCCAAAATTAAAGCTCTTAAGAGGAAGTTGAAGCCTTGAAAGAGAAAGTAGTAGAGAAATATTGGGATTATGTGGCTTTAGAGGCTGAAGAGCATGAAAAGAAGGTTCGTCTGGAGAAATGGAGAAAAGCCGCAAGGAACTGGCTTGCCGATTATGCTGATAAAAGAGCTAAAGACTTTGTAATGAATGTAGTTGAAAACATTATTAAACTAAAGCGTTCTGCAAAAGTTTTGGATGTAGGCTGCGGCCCTGGCAAATGGACAGAAACTTTTGCAAAAATGGGTTGTACAGTAACAGCTATAGATATAAGTTCAAAAATGATCGAACTTGCCAGAAAGCGAATGCAAAAAGGGAAACTGGAAAATGTGGATTTTCATTTAATGAGTGTTTCAGAGCTTAATTTTCCAGATAATGTTTATGATATGGTTAATTGCGTAACGGTTCTTCAGCACATTTTTGATGAAGAAAAATGGGAAAAAGCGGTATATGAAATGGTTCGCGTCACAAAACCTAGTGGATACATTTTGCTTTTTGAAATGGCACCTCATTTCACGTTAAAAAAGAATACAAGTCATCTCCGCATTAGAACCATGAAGAAGTATATTCAAGAATTTCAAAAAGCTGGTGCAAATCTTGTTTATTGGCGTGCTGTAGACTTGTCCTTTCCAATAACCTTTCTTGGTTTAAGGAAATATGCAAGTTCATTCAGTAGAGATGTTTACTATTTTCTAACCAGAAAAAACACCTTTATTTCAGCTGATCTCCTCTCTCTTCTCTCAAGGATTATGGCTTTTCTTGCAAGACCATTGGATTACAAGCTGGGTGAGACGCCTTTCGCCTTTCTTTCTATAGGAAAAATATTACTTTTTAAAAAATTAGAACGCATAGCCTATAGGAAGTAATACCAATTAACAAAAAGTGCTGTTCCCAAAGTCATGAGACAAGTGTAAAATGAAAGCAACATATACATTCTTAATGGACGCTTGTTAATCCATATGGCGTTGCCCCACAAAATTGGAAATAAGGTAGAAGCAAACCTTGGAAACCCAGCATACCCCCCTTGAAAAAGGAGGGCGCCTAAAAGTGAGATTGCCCAAACATAGTAAGGCATCTTTTTATCATGCCGGATCGGCATCAATTTAGTTCGCAGAGAACCTTCGAGATTTCGGAATTTTGGCAGCAACGTTAAAATGGAAAAAATGACGATTATTAGAATGATTGTGGAAATAAAGTATGCAGCTAATCTATCAACATTTTCATTCGCCAATTCTCCGCGGTAAGCACAAGTCAACAAGTTATAAAGTGTTGCTTTAGGCCACTGAGTTTCAGCTTTAAAAGGCATGTATGGGTCATCCGTTATGATGTATCCGTAGAGCATGAAGGCTGGAAGCGTGTAAACTATAATGGTTGAACCTATTAGCAACTCGAGTTTTTTGCTGCCTTTCAGATTTAGAGCCTTTAACAGGAATGGAATAAAGATTAGGAAGCCTTCAGGCCTTGTGAAGCTTGCAATTGCAGCCAATATTATAGCTCGGAAAATTTTGCCCTTTTCAAGGTAATAAAAAGATGCAACGGTTAGGAGAAGGTATGTGGATTCTGGGTAAATTGCTGCGAAGAAGACGCTGCTTGGAAATAGAGATAATAGCAAAATGGTGTGGTAAGCATGTTCTTCGTTTAGAATGAGCGTAGTAAGCTTGTAAAGGTAAATGGCTGCCAGAACAAAGGTGAACATGTTCCAAATTAAGCCCGCTATAAGAAATGATTCCCATTTGCCCATATGCCATGTGAAAGGAGAACCCATCAACCACAACATTATAGGATAAAAAGGACGGAAAGCCCATAGATCAGCTTTTAAACCGTAGCCATGGGTTGCAATGTCAAGGTAATAGAAGGAATCCCATTTCGCAAAAAGTCCAAAAACGGGAACATCAATGTGGGGAGTTTGAAATGGAAACTGGCAGTCTGCTATCATGCAATCGCTTAATACTGCTATCAAAAAAATTAGTAAACGCGAAAAAACGGCTATAATCACTACCTCTTTTATTCTTTCTAAATGTGATTTCATTTTACCGCTTCGTTTTCCAGCATTTGTTTATTTTCTTAATGCGTTGTTTTGATTTTGAATCTGAATTAACGATGAATAAGAAAAGCAGTTGTGAGCTTTACCTAAAGTTTGTAAAACACAGAGGGTGATAAGAATGGAAAAATGGATGATTTGGCTTCTTATCATGCTGGTCTCCTTCGTTGGGTCTTGTGGGAACATACTTTGGAAAATAGCCAGCAACAATATCGGACAAGTGTCATGGAAAGAACTTCTGAACGTTCAATGGAATTTGAAGACGCTTTTCACTCCATTAGTTTTTACAGCGCTTTTCCTCATGTTTGTCGGACGCTTTGCGAGCATGGTTCCAACAGGCTACATGGGTATTACACAGCTTGTTACCTCAATCACAATACTCACTTTAATATTCACAGCCTTGTTAGACACGTTGCTTCTTCAAACGAAGTATCCTCTTAACGTTTGGATTGGAGTTGTGGTAGGCATATTGGCTGTTTACTTCATAGGCAGCGATTTAAAAGTTTGATGAAAGCGAAAGATTAGGAGGCGCTGAGCATTATGAAACATGTTGTAAATCTCCGGTATCCATTAGCATTAACAGTCATACTAATTTTAATGGTTGTAACGCCCATAGCTTTCATTCTTCAAAAACCCAAGTTTAACAGTGAAGACATTTCACTTATGAATTTCAAGGGTCTTTTAAATCTCTCAACAAACGTATACTTCCTACATGTTCAGTTTGGCTCGGTAGATTACGAGTCTGCCCAAGAACTTGCCCATGCACTTGCAAATTATTCCTTAATCCAGTATGAATATGAACCGGGAGATTCATTTGTTGATTCAAACGGTTATCCGCGACTGGAAGCAATCGCTAAAGGCGATTTCATTGTTTTAGTAGGGGGACCTTGTGCGCATGCTTGCGTAAAATTCTACGAGGACACAAAGCAGGCGCCTCTTATTCAAAAATGGACTGATGCGTATATTTGGTTTGAGACAAGAGATGGAAAAATAGTAAATGAAACTTTTGTTACGCGTAGCGATTTGAATGAATACCACGACATGTTTATTATAGAGTTTTTCAGAGATAATGATGGCAGAAACGTTCTCATTTATTATGGGCATAGTTGGCAAGGGACATTGGCGGCTGGGCGATATTTTTCTCAGGTGATGTATCCGGGAATTTCAGATTATAATAGGTCTTATTATATATTTGATTGGGTTGACTCTAACGATGACACGCTTCCAGATGTCGGTGAGGTAATTGGGAAAGCATCATAAAAGAAACATGATAACTTTTAAAATTCCGAATCTGAATTCTCCTTAAAACCTATTTTAATGCTCCATCGAGTTTCATCGGAAACCTCATGAAGTGTTTCATTGTTCTTCCATGCTTCAATGAAGAGCGAAACCTCAAGCCACTCATCCACTCAATTAATGAAGCCTTAAGTCCAAACTTATCTTATCAAATTATTGCTGTAAACGATGGAAGCCATGACAGAACAGGAGAGATACTGAAAGATCTCTCTACAGAGTTTCCTTTGAAGGTTTTAGAACATCCTAAAAATTGTGGTTTAGCCGCTGCTTTAAAGACGGGCATAATTGCAGCCCTTGATGAAGCTTTTGACGATGATTTTGTTGTTACCATGGATTCTGATAATACTCATGATCCCAAATATGTTTTAGACATGTTGACAGCTGCGGAACATGCTGATGTGGTTGTGGGCTCTCGCTATGTGGATGGCGGANCACAGTTGAATGTTCCTTTGCATAGGGTGATTTTAAGCAGGACGGTTAATCTTTTGATTGAGAAGTTATTNNGGTTGCGTTTGAAAGATGCCACCAGCGGTTTTCGCTGTTTTAGGGCTAGTTTTCTTAAGCNACTATGCAATGTGTTTCGTGATGNTATTATAGAATCGAGTGGTTTTACGGCTTCCTTAGAGTTGTTGTTAAAGGCTGTGGCTTCCGGAGGCGTTGTNGACGAGGTTCCAATTTTTCTTGACTATGGAAAGAAGGGTGGTGTTAGTAAAATGCGTTTGTTTTCAACTGTGGTTGGGTATTTATCTTTGGTTTTTAGATATAGGGTTTTGAATGGTTTAAAACGTTATGGTTAGTTTTGTTTTTTGTTTGAGCAATTTTTTGGTTTTTGTTCTAAATCTGAATCAGAACCACTAAAAAATTTTTAATAAACGTGCCACGCTTTCATACATGACCCATAAAGAGGAATGAAAATGGAAAGAAGAAAGAAAATACTTGCAATACTAATAGCCGCAGTCATTACGGTAGCAATCTTTTCGCCACTATTGCTATTAAAGCCCGTGATTGCAGATGAAGATAGTTGGTATACAAATGTTTCAGGCGTCTTGGCAGACGATTATTATTCGCTTTACCCCTTTGAAAAGAAAAACTTGAAGTTTGGTTTTTCGAAGTTTGGAGAGTTGATAGACAGCAGAGATGCATACAATATAGGTTTAGAATATGATACAAGGGATCCTTTTGCACCTCCAGCGGGGTCCTCGGTTCCTGATGCGATACCAAAGCACAAGTGGAGTCAAGGATGGTTGATAAATATAACATACTATCATGTGCCGACTGGTGCAATTAGAAATGTTTGGGCATGTGCATTGCATTCAGATCTAACCAGTTATGGAAACGACTGGTTGAGGGTAGACAACGACTGGTATGGCGGAGTTTCAGGTGGACCAACCTACGAATGGGAAGAAGATCCAAGGGATCCTGGACGCTTAATAAGTAATCCAACTTCTACGACTTATACTGGTGGAAGAAAAACCAATGGAACTGTGACAACAGATGCAATTCGTGTTCTGTATAATGGACCGAGAATGTATATTGCCAGAACTGTCAATCACATTAAAGACTGGATACAAACAAGTAACACCACTGGAACAGATGAACCATTAGTTGATGTGGTCTTCACCTACATTTTCAACAAAGTCAGTAAAGAAGTGATTATCCTTAAGGACATCAAAATTACCACGACAAAATTTGTGATAGGTCCAATTACAGTACCAGGAACACAGACAAGCGCCTCCGGTCTTATTATTCAGTTTAGCAACAGAGGCGAATGGGACCTTGGTCCAAGTTCAGGCGCAAGTGCATTTCAAAGCTACGTTCACCTTTATAGAGGCGACGAAGCATTAAGCACCGTATACAACAGCGAATATCATCTAAATCCAACCCTTGCAGATAGCACCTACTCCTCCTACGGCAATCAACCAGGCAGCAGTGGAACCTACGATTTGGCTCAGATAATTTCTGCAGATTTAACCTATGTAGGCTGGGCTGCCTT
>JGI24721J26819_10005446_pt1 | contig 12714 bp, 10 predicted proteins | sample YelNatPaOPGAMG01_FD_26819 | JGI IMG/M metagenome (IMG submission 26819)
TTGACGGCTGTGGTCTCGGGCTTGTTGGAGGCCGGTGGGTTCTTCTTGCTCGTGGCGGCCACGACGCGCGGGCCGGTCGCCGTGGCCGCCGTGCTGGTGGCTCAGTTTGCTACCTTTGCTGTGGTCCTGGGCATGGTCGTGAACGGCGAGCGGCCCGCGCGTCGCCAACTCCTTGGTGTGCTGGTGACTATCGTGGCCGTCAGCGTGCTTGCCGTGGCGCAAGGCTGACCGAGCTTCCGCCTCGGCCTCTGCCTCTGCTTCCGCCCCTGCCCCTGACCCGGCCCCTGCCTCCGCCTCTGCCCCGGCCTCCGCCTCTGCCCCCGCCTCTGTCTCTGCCGATTGTCAACCTGATTGTCGTTGCGCTCGTAAGCGGACGTCCAATACGATAACGGTCGTGTTTAGGGGCGGCGCGCTGGGTTTTGCGAGCCTGCCCGCCGAAACTGGAGCAGGCTGCTCGCCAGAACCGGAGCAGGCCGCGCCGAAACCGAGGAGCGTGCTCGCCGAAACCGGAGAAGATCGTTCGCCGGAGCCCAAGGTGGCTGCTCGTCGAAAGTGGAGGGGCCATGAGTAGAAAATCCGTGAGCGCGATCATCGTTGTGCTCGTTGCCGTCGCGGTCGTGTCGGGGGTGATCCTGGCGAATCGTCATGGCGCTTCTGGCGCGGCTCAGGCTGGCTCACCGGCGGCCGAGCCGTCGGCGACGGCGCTTCTAGCGAGCGATGCAACGGCAAGCGCCGCGGCGCCCGCCGCGGCCGACGCCTCCGCCGCGGCGACGACTCCGACCGCGGCTGGAGCTGGCACCGCTGCCCTTGCGTACCTGAAAGCACGCGAGCGTTGGATCCTCGCCTCTCCGCCGATCAGAACCGTCGGGTGGAACGAGCCGGGCCCTCTCGTTGGCGACTGGTTCGTGCCCGGCAGCGCCGACGCCATGCGCGAGTGGTTCGTGCTCCTCGGCAAGTGGGAGCAGGCTGGTCTCTGGCACGTGAGCTACTCCTCGGTGGAGAACCTGCACGTGGCCCTTCAATATGCGGGGCTACGGGAGGGGGGATCCGAGGCGCTCGTGATCGCCCGGGTCACGGCCGATATCGGTGCGCGGCCGCTCGGCAAGGGCGATATGTGGGGCGAGAGCGAGGACACGCTTCACCGCTTGACGCTCATCTGGATGGGTAATGCCTGGAGGGTCGACAGCGACTCCTACGTGGATGCCAACACGGTGCGCGACTTGCGAACTGCCGGCGCGCCGGCGGCGATGATCGAGGCGGCGCGCCGGCAGCTCGCCCTGGCCGGCTACGGCGCCAAAGGCCCGGCTCAGGCTCTCGCCACCGTGCGCCGGTTCTTTGCCTTGACGGCGCAGCATCGCTACGCCGCCGCCCAGCGTCTGGTGGCCACCAATGGCACCTGGCGAGCACGCGAGTTCGGCGAGAACGTCGGTGGCTTGCGCTACCTGTCGGCGGAGTTCTTGAAGGGGACACGGGATGAGGTTCTGCTCTACGTCCGTTACTGGGCCGCTAGCGTGAAGGTCCGTGCTGGCTCAGAGGCGCCTGGTGAGAACGGCCTCTTCTTCTACCTCGTGCGCAACGCCAAGACGGGCGGCTGGCAGCTGTTGACGGGCGGCTCGGGTCCGTAAATCGAGCTGTGGCGGCTGCCGCGCCGCAGCGCCTACGCCCGGTCGCTGCGCCGGCTACCGCGCCGCAGCGCCTGCGCCCGGTCGCCGCGCCGACCTGTCTGCGCTCAGCCGGCGCGCGCCCTCTCATGCGTCCGGTTGCCTGCGCTCAGCCGCGAGCAGGTTCCCATGCGCTCGGCTGCGCATACTCCGCTTGCCTGCGCTCGGCCGCGTCCGGCGGGCAAAGTGAGTTGGGCGCCTCAGGGCCCTATTGCTGGGCGCGCAGAGCGAGCAGGTCCGAGTAGATCGCGTAAGCGGTTTGTGGCACGAGGGCGTCGATCTCCTCGATGAAGACGTCACCCATGAGGTCGGTGTGCAGGATCACGCCCAGCGAGGTGGTGGCGATGTGCGCCAGGGGGTGGTCGAGCGGGAGCTCGACCACCCCCTGGCGCACATCGATCGGAACGGGACTGCCGTCAACGCTCGCTGGGCGCGTGGCGTTTCCCAGCCCGCCGGCTCCCTCGGAGGCTCGTGTCGGATCGTTGCTGGCGACGCGGCCCCAGAGCGGCATGCGCCCATCGCTGCGCGTGCGCGAGAGCACCGGCAAGCGGGCCGCGTCGGCCTGGTCGCGCAGGCGGCATGAGCTCACGATGCGCAAGCGGGCGCCGCGCTCGCGCGCCCCCAGGATCTGCTCACGCGTGATCTCGCGCGCCGAGACGCGTGAGATGTCGGCGGGTGTGATCTGGGCGTTCATGGCGACGTTAGCGAGGGCGGCCGCCTTGGCGGCCGCGTCCCAGCCGTCGATATCGTGCGAGGGGTCGGCCTCGGCGAACCCCTGCGCCTGAGCTTCGCGCACGGCGTCGGCGAACGAGCGTCCAGCGGCCATCTTCCAGGACGAAGTTCGTCGTCGAGTTGAACACGGCGTCGAAGCCAAGCAGCTTGCAGCCGGGTAAGGCTCGTTCGAGGAGGCTGAAGACGGGCATGCCGTCGGCGACTGTGCCCTCGAAGCGCCAGCGCCGTCCCTCGGCCAAGGCGAGGTCGTTCAGGCGGGTGAAGTTCCAGGCAACCGGTCCCTTGTTGACTGTGATGACGTCCATGCCCAGCGAGAAGGCCGTCTCGATGTGGGCGGTGGCTTGCGGCGCCCCGGCTTCGTGCTCCATGACGGTGGCCTCGACAAGGATGTCGGCCTGCGCGGCGGCCAGTAAGTCGTGTGGGCTGCGGGCGGGCGCCGGCAGGCCCGCGTCACCGACGCGGGCCTGCAGCTCGCCCGCCCGCAGCCCCTTCGGCTCAACGAAGCTACCGTGTCGGGTACCAACGCCGCTAATGAGCACGTGCAAGCCGAAGTCGCGCTCCAGTTCTTCCTCTTTGGACCGCAGCACATCGAGGAAGCCCCGGGCGACAGTACCGAAGCCCAGACAACACACCTTTATGCTCGTTGGCTCGTTCATGGTCTCCCTCGCTGCGGCGGTCTTGCTTGCGGCCGTTCGGTGCGACTTTTCCGGCACCTTCAGGTGGGTTTTGCGCCGGCGGGCTGCACCGAGCGGGCTCTCGTGCCGAGCGGATTCTACCGGCGCATCGTCTCGCGGACTAGCCATGGCACGCCGGTGTGACGCGCGGGCTGCGTGATCGCGGTGTCAAGCACCGCCCGGAATACGACAGCTGCGTCACTGCGCTCGTGAACTCGAGCGCTGCCTGTGTCTCAAGACTATGAGCACAAGCACAACGGGCGCGATATGGATCAGGCATATAGGCTGGCGCTTGCACAATGGGCCGGCGTCTTCGGTGCAGCTAAGTGCAGTGCAGCTACGTACAGTGAAGACGTGGCGGTGGCAGACGCGATGTGTCCTCACCTTTGGGGTTGTCGCGGGGGTGCACACGCGTGTTGTCCCACGTCGAGCGCGCTCGCAGCGGGGCACGTGTTGCCTCACCTAAGAAAGTGCTCGAAGCGCTGGTTCGTTGTCTCACGGGCGTTGACAACACGCCACAGCGTCCTCTAAACTCACCGTTCGGCGATGGAGTTCGCTGTAAGCGTCCCGTCCGGGGCTAATGACTCCTTGACGTAAGAGCATGTCGAGGAGTTGGTGTGCCCAGAGCATTCCGCTATCGTAGCGCTGGACGGTGTCGGCTGAGCAGCCGCGCCTTCGCTTCCAGAAGGTCCCCCTCCCACAGCGGAGAAGCCGCCAATGATTGAGGCGGCGACAGTACTGCCGGCGTCGGCGACCCACCTGCTGGCGAACTTCGCCCAGTTCGTCTTCTTACTCGCTCTTGCTCCGCTGGCGGAAGGCATCCTCACCAAACTCGAGGAACGTATCCAAGGCAAGCAGGGACCGAGCATCTTTCAAATCTACCGCGACATTCGCAAGCTGCTCCACAAGGAGGAGCGCGTCTCGAGGCGGTCGACCTGGCTGTTTCGTTTTGCTCCAGTCATCGGCTTTGCCATGCCCCTCTTCGTAGTGCTGCTCGTGCCGGCGCTCACGACGTTTCCCTTGACGTTCGCTTTCATGGGCGACATGGTCGCTGCCGGCTTCTTTCTCGCCTTGGCGGGCTTTTTCGGCGCGCTTGCTGCGATGGATACTGGCAACCCGTACGGTCCGATCGGCGCGAGCAGGAGCCGTATGGTCGGCTTCATGGTTGAGCCCGTCTTCATGATGGTCTTCTTCAGCGTGTCGTATGCGGCTAACTCCACGATCCCCTACATCGTCAATCAGCAATGGGTGGCTCACGGTTGGGCCAGCTTTCTCGACCCGAGCCATGTGCTCGTCATGGTCGCCTTCGTGCTGATCATCCTGGCTGATGAAGCGCGCATCCCAGTCGACAGTCCGTCGGGACACGTCGAGATCGCCATGATCAGCCACTCGAAGGGTCTGGAGTACTCAGGTCGAGGCGCGGCGCTCATGAAGTGGGGTTCGGCGATGAAGCTGATGCTCCTCACAATGATCTTCGTAAACGTGCTGGTTGCGCCGTACGGGCTTGCCGACCACGTGTCCGTCAGCGCGCTTGCCGTAGCGGCGCTCTGGGTCTTCTTGAAAGTGCTCGCGTTTCTCGTGGTACTCGCCGGTATTGAGATGAGCTTGGCCAAGCTTCGCCTCTTCCGAATCAGCGAGTTTGTCGGCGCAGCGTTCGTGATCTGCCTGTTGGCCATGACCCTCCGACTCGTCACGGTGTGAGGTAATCCCGTGTCCGCAGCACTTTCTGCAATCGATGCGCTGTTCGCCGTGCTCGTGGGGCTGGCGGCCCTCGGTCTCGTCATTTCCCGACAGATGGCGGCTTTACTGCGCCTCTTTGTATGGCAATCGATCCTCTTGGCGGCCTCGGCCACGACGCTTGCCGTAGGCTTGCCGAGCGGGCACCTGTACTTCTTTGCCGCGGTCACCGTTGCGAGCAAGGTAATCGCGATCCCCCTTGTCCTCCGCTCGACCTTAAGCCGCGAGATCTACGCCCGGCGCGAGATCGACCAAGTCGTGTCAATTCCGATGTCCCTTCTCGCGGCGGCCGCGCTGGCCATCGTCGGCTGGGCGATGGTGCGTCCGCTCGTGGTCGCACTTGGCGGGTCGCTGCTCGTTCTGCACGTGTCTCTTGGGGTCGTCGTTCTGTTGCTCGGAGCTTTCACCATCGTCGTGCGTAGAGAAGCGGTCGCTCAGCTCCTGGGACTCCTGGTGATGGAGAACGGTGCTTTCCTGGCCGGCGTCGCCTTGGTGCCCGACATGACCTCTATCGTCGAGGTTGCTATCGCGATCGATGTGCCCATCGTCGCCCTGGTCATCGGTCTACTCATTCGCACTATCCACAATGAGGTCGGCACCACCAGTGTTGGTGGCCTCAGCGAGCTTAAGGATGGCTGAGGTGCTCCTGCTCGGCATACTGGTGCTCCCAGCTCTTGCGGCCGCGGTCTCCTTTTCGCCGCTCGGCCAGCGGTGGGGCCGCGTGGCAACGGTGATCTCGGCGTTGGCTGTGGTTGCGCTGGCGCTCTCCGTCGATCTGCGAGTCGTCAATGGCGTCCAGGTCAGTGCGTTGGGGGGCAGCCTCTCGGTCGATGGACTGTCGGCTCTCTACCTCACTCTGGTCGCTTTCGTCGGCCTTACGTCGTCGATCTACTCGTGGGGCTACCTCCCCGCGCGCCACGAGCTCGATCGATCGCGCATACTGACGTACTACACGCTGTTTAACCTGTTCTTCTTTTCGCTGCTCGCCGTTCCCGTGCTCAGCGACGTCGTTCTGGTCTGGATAGCCATCGATCTGACCACGCTGTTCTCGGCCTTTCTGGTAGCGTTTGAGGGCAGGCGTCCCATGCTCGAAGCGGCCTGGAAATACGTGACGCTCACGACCATGGGCGCCCTCATTGCGCTTCCCGGTTTTCTCGTCCTTGTCTACGCTTTGCGGTCAGCCGGGCTGCCGCTGCATTGGCAGGCCCTCGTCGGTCTTGCCGGGCAGGTACGGCCGGTCGTTGCCTTCAGCGCCTTTCTCTTCATCCTAGCCGGCTTTGGCGCAAAGGCGGGGCTTGTGCCCATGCACACNTGGCTCCCCGANGCTCACAGCCAGGCTCCTGCCCCCGTGTGCGCCGTCCTGTCCGGCGTCGAGACGACGGCACCTATCTACGTGCTCTTCCGCCTCTTCCCGCTGCTTTGGCGGCTGCGTCCCGACGTCGCCGCGGCGTGGTTCATCGTGCCCGGCCTCGTCTCAGTGGGAGTAGCGGCGCTGCTGCTCATCCAGGTGCGCGATTTCAAGCGGCTGTTCGCCTTCTCGACAGTTGAGCACATGGGCATCCTCCTCGTCGCCTGCGGTCTCGCGGCGCCCGCGAGCCAGCTCGGCGCCGTGTACCAAATGCTCGGCCACTCGCTCGTGAAGTCGTTCTGCTTCTACGCCGCCGGCCTCGCGGCCATCGCCGTCGGTACGCAGGACATCGCCTCAACCCGGGGGCTCCTCCGTCGCTCTCCGGTGGCGGGCTTCGCGCTGCTCCTAGGTGGCCTCGCGATNGCTGGCGCGCCACCCTTCCCGATCTTCATCTCGGAGGTGTCGATCGTCAGGGGCGGCCTGGCCGCGGGGCGNTGGGNCTCGACGGCGCTCCTGGTGACCTTCATTGTCGTGGCGTTCTGCGCCATCATGTACCACCTCGTCGGCATGACCTTCGGTAAGGCCACCGAGCCGGCGCAGCCCCTTCCTCGCGCAGCGGTGCTCGCGCTCGTGGTTGCCGCCCTTCCCGCCTTGCTCCTGGGAATCTACCTGCCTGGTCCGCTTGGCACCCTTGTTCACCAGGCGGCGCTGGCCTTAGGGGGCGCGTCATGACCTCCGGTGGACGCATGACGGTTCCCCTGGGCCTCGAGGTCGAGAAACGCTGGCCGCAAATCCACGCAGAGGAGCGCGGTGGGCTCACGCTTGAGACCCCCGCCGATCTGCTGCTCGACGTCTGCCGGTTTCTCGCCGATGAGCGGAACTGTAGTTTGGCGACCGTCGTCGCTGAACAGCCCTTGGGCGACGAGACGCGCTTCGACCTGACATACGTGTTCCTCGATCGGTTCGAGCGACGTCTGGTCAAAGTCGAGGCACGCTCTCTGGAAGATACGGTGCCCTCGATCACGAAGGCCCTGCACGCCGCCGACTGGCACGAGCGGGAGATCGAGGATCTCTTCGGCATTCGCTTTACGGGGCACCCGGTGCTTGGCGATTTCGTGCTGCACGACGCGACCTGGCGCGAAGACGTAGCGCCCATGCGCGTAAGCTACGACCGCGCCGCAACCGTCAAGCCCGGAGGTCGCCGTGAGACCTGGCGACCCCGGACGGTCTTGCGGCAAGCGGGCTCGCACGCACTGCCCATCGGGCCGGTGTACGGTGATGTGACCGAGGCAGTGCTGTTCGTCTTGGAGAGCACTGGCGAACAGATCCGCCGCTGCGTGAGCCGACCTTTCTACAAGTACCGCGGCGTGGAGAAGCTGGCCGAAGGCCTCTCCCCCGAGAGCGCTGTGCTCCTGGCGGAGCGATTCAGCGGCGGTGCGGCGTTCGCCCACTCGCTCGCGTTCTCTCAGGCCGTCGAATCTCTCGCCGGAGTCGAGATCCCACCGCGGGCGGCGTGGCTCAGGGTCCTTTTCGCCGAGCTCGAGCGGGCGCGNAGCCACACCTCGGCCATCGCTGCAATCTGCGGATCGACTGCCCTCGCCGTTGCCAAGGCTCAGGCGCAGCTCATTGAGGAGGAACTGTTGCGCCTGAGCGCGCAGGTGGCCGGTCACCGCTACCTCTTCGGCGTCTGCGCCCCGGGGGGAGTGACCGTCGACCTGACTCCGGACACGGGTGCCCTTCTCACGGCGCGGCTCCCCGAGGTGCTTAAGGAGCTCAACTCACTCGAGCAGGGACTGCGCTTTTCCTCGAGCTTTCTCGATCGCCTGGAGGAGGTCGGCGTCCTCAGGCCGGAGCTGGCGCGAGACTACGGCGTTGTCGGGCCGGTGAGCAGGGCCTCGGGCGACAACGCGGATCTTCGCGACTTGCTGCCCTACGCCGCCTACCGTGAACTGGGTCTGCGCGTGGCAAGCGAGGTCGAGGGTGACGGCTTTGCGCGCCTGAGGGTCCTGTTCGCCGAGGCTCGCGCGGCCCTCGAGCTCTGTGTGTCTGTCGCTCGTGGACTGCCATCCGGCCCGGTCGCCGTGCCGGTGAACCTGAGGGAAGGGGCAGCCCTCGGCGCTGTTGAAGCGCCTGCAGGTGCCACCTACCACTGGGTGCGAGTCGGCAACGACGGAACCCTGCTGCGTTTCCACGTCGAGCCCCCGTCACTCAAGAATGTGCACGCCTTCGCTGCGGCCGTCGAGGGTTTCGCCTTCCAGGACTTCCCCATCATCTTGAGCACTTTCAACCTCTCATTCGCGGAGAGCGACAGATGACCAACTGGGTAGTGCGCGGCCTTCGTAAGGGCAGGCAGAGCAGCCGGTATCCGTCTCGACCGGAGAGGGCGCCCGGCGTTACCCCGGGCCGACCGGCGGCCACGCCGATGACGCCGGATGAAGCCCGGCGCCTCGCGGCGGTATGCCCCACGGCGGCGCTGTCTCCTGGCTCTCAGGGCCTGGCGATCGATTACACGCGCTGCGTGCAGTGCCAGCGCTGCCGCACGGGCGACAGGCCGGCTCGTTGGGACGAAAGCTATGAGTGGGCGGTCGAGGAGACTGAGAAGGCGGGGTGGATTGCCAAGGCATTCAGTCGCTCCCTTCACGTGCGTCTGGTCGATGCCGGTGCCTGTGGGGCGTGCCTGGGCGAGGCCGGTCTGCTCGACAGCCCACGGTACAACTTCCATCGGCTGGGCATCTTCTTCACACCGTCGCCAAGGAATGCTGACGTGTTGCTCGTCGCGGGGCCCGTGAGTGAAAACATGCGCGCCGCGTTGCTGACCGCCTTCGAGGCCATGCCCGAGCCCAAGCGCGTCGTGGCCATGGGGGTCTGTGCTATCAACGGCGGTGTTTTTGGTCGTAGCTTCGCGTCGGCAGGTGGCGCCAAAGCGGTGATCCCCGTGGATATCGTTATCCCGGGCTGTCCGCCGCCCCCGCTTGCCGTGATCCACGGCCTGCTCTTGGCTGCCGGCAGAGTCGCGTCGTCGTCGCTCGAGGTCGGGTGAGGGTGCTGTGAACGCCGTGTTACTCACGTTCTGGGGCCTGGTAGGCGCTGGCACAGCGGTCGCGTGGCTACTGCCAAGTCGCACGGGACGACGCCTCTTTGTTGCCCTGGCGATCGCTCAGGGGTCGCTTGCCGGCACCTTCGCGATTTGGACGCTTGCTGAATCGAGCCCGCGCACGATGCAGCTCTGGACACTACCGATCCTGGGGCCACTAACGATCAAGGCCACTCCCCTTGGGGCGGTCATTTTGCTCGTTTCGGCGCTCGTCTTCGCCGTGACGGCGGCACCCCTTACGGAGGATGCCCGCGACTTAGCTGGTGTACGCTCTGGGGCTCTGCTGCTGGTGTTGTACGAAGGACTGGTCGCCGTGACCGCGCTGCTGCTACTGGCAGCCGACGTGATCACCTTCAGCTTCGCTTGGGAGCTCATGTCGCTGCTCGTGTTCGCCCTCGTATCGTTCCGCTCAGCCGAAGACGGCGTGGCCCGCGCTGGCTATGTCACCTTGGCTATGAGTGAAGCCGGCACTCTGGCCGGTATCGCAGCTCTCCTTGTGCTNGCCGGAGCTGCGCACTCGCTTCGTTTCGACCTCATCGCTGCGGCCGCTCCTGTGCTGTCCCCCGCGACTGCCTGGATCGTCTTCCTCCTGGCCCTGCTTGGTTTCGGCGTCAAAGCGGGCCTTATACCCGTGAATGCGTGGCTGCCGGATGCTCACGCGGCGGCGCCCGGCACTGTCCCCTCGCTGCTCACGGGAGTGACCCTGAACCTCGGTTTCTTCGCCGTGCTGACGGTTATCGGTCGTCTGCTCCCGCCGGTCGCTGGCTTCGGCATGATCTTGTTGCTTCTCGGCTCTCTCACCGCCATCGTTGGCGTCGTGTACGCGAACACGAACGCGCACCTGCGCCACGTGCTCGCCCACAGTTCAATCGAAAACATGGGAATCGCCTTCGCAGGAGCGGGAGGGGGTCTCTGCTTTGTAGCTCTGGGCCATCCCGTTTTGGGGGCCATGTTGCTCATTGCGGGCCTCTACCAAGCGGTCAACCACGCCATCTACAAGACGTTGCTCTTCATCGGTGTGCGCGGGATCGAATCTGCGTGCGGCACCTCCGACATGGACCGCCTCGGTGGCTTGCTCAAGCGCCTGCCAGTCTTCGGATTGCTCTTCCTGGCCGGCACACTGGCCATCGCGGGCCTACCACCGTTCAATGGCTTCGTGAGCGAGTGGCTGACACTAGAAGGCTTACTGCGCGTTGTCGAGGTGAGTTCACCCGTCATTCGACTCGGGTTCGCCGTGGCTGGCGCTCTCTTAGCCCTCACCGCTGGCCTGGCGGTGACCTGCTTCGTCATGGTCTTTGGATCCTCATTCACGGGCATTAGCCGGTCGCGCCAGGCTGCCGCGCCACTGCCGGTGTCGCGAGCGAAGATCGTGCCGATGGCGGTGCTCGCAGTGGTCTGCTTGGGGCTGGGCGTCTCACCTACGCTCGTGGTCCCGGTCCTCGACAAAGCGACGGCACCGATAGCACATGCTCATGGGACCGCGGCCCTTGTCCCTGCCTTTTTCCGCGCATCCCCCGCTAACCCCNACGGCATTTCGCCTGCGCTCCTGCATGACCTCACCCAAATCGGAGCTCAGGTTGGCAAGGGCATCCTNCCTGGTCGGGGCGAGATACTGCTCCACGCTGGCGGGTCGGCAAATCCCGTCGTGTTCGCCATGTCGCCCTTCTACTCGGTGGTTGCGCTGAGCCTGCTCTTCGCGCTGGTGTACGTAGTGTTTTGGAGGCTTCGCCGTCGGTCGCCGGTGCGCGTCGGCCGCGAGTGGGACGGGGGACTCTATGCCCTCGCGCCCTCGATGACCTACACCGCGACTGCTTTCGCTTCGCCAGTCAGGGTTCTTTTCAATGCCATCCTACGGCCGACCGTGGAAGAGCGGACCGAGCTCAACCAGCAGCACTTCCGCGCAGCTATCTATCGCCGTGAGGTACGAGTCCACATCGTCGACCGGCTCACCCTAAGACCCGTGGCCGGCGCGCTCCAGGCGCTGGCGCGCTTCTTCGCCCGTATGCACCATGGCTCGGTGAACGCCTACGCCGCCTACATCCTCCTGACTCTGCTCATCGTGCTGGCTGCGGGCTTACTGCTGAAGCCTTTCTAGCCCGGCGACGGCCGCGATGACGCGCTCGACCTCGTCGGGCGTGCTGTACGGCGCCAGGCCGATGCGCACGAGACCGCCACGCTCCACCAAGCCGGCTTTCTCGACCAAGCGCGTGGCGAAGAAGTCGCCGTCCCAGACNAACAGGCCCTGGTCGGCTAGCCGACGGGCAATTTCCTGGGCATTCCAGTCGCCAAGTGTGAACGACACGGTCGAGGTGCGTGGGTGNCCGGCGGGCGGTCCGTAGATACGCAGGCCCGGGATGGCGCTGAGGCCGTCGANGAGGCGTTGCGCCANCGGCTGCTCGAAGGCCTCGGTGGCCAGCATGCCAGCGACGATGTCGCGGCGCCGACCGCTCAGGCCGGCCAGGCGATCGGGAGCGTACTGAGCCACGAGCTCGGCATGGTGGGCGCCCATGTCAGCGATGAAGTCGATCGCGGCCAGTGTGCCGGCGATGCCCTCGTGGTTGAGCGTGCCNGTCTCGAACTTGTACGGCGGGAAGTCCTCCTGCGGGCGAAGCTTGAGAGGGCGCAGTTTCTCAGTCACCGAGCGGCGTCCGTACATCATGCCGACGTGGGGGCCGAAGAACTTGTAGGCCGAGCAGAGCAAGAAGTCGCAGTCGAGATCGCGCACGTCGATGGGGCCGTGCAGGGCATAGTGGACGGCGTCGATGACGGTCCACGCGCCGACTCGCTTGGCCAAGGCGATGGCACGCTTGACGTCGTTGACGGTGCCGGTGGCGTTGGAGGCGTAGCCGACGGCCACAACGCGCGTACGCGGGCCGATGAGCCCCTCGAGGGCGTCCCAGTCGAGCGTGCAGGTGGCGACGTTGACCGGCACTTCCTTCACCACGATGCCGTGCTCGGCGATGTTCTGCCAAGGGCCGCGGTTACCCTCGTGGTCGAGCTCGGTGATGACGACCTCGTCGCCCGGCTGCAGCTCGCGCCGGAGCGCTTGGGCAAGCAGCAAGTTGAGGGTCGTCATGTTGGCGCCGAAGCTGACCTCGTCCCAGGCGCAGCCCAAGAAGTCGCCGGCCGCCTCGTGTGCGGCACGCAGCATAGCGTCGGTCTCTTGCGAGGTGGCAAAGACGCCGTGGATATTACTGTTGTGGTGGGCCAGGTAGTCGTGCACGGCGTCGAGCACACGCTGCGGCGTCTGCGTGCCGCCCGGTCCGTCAAGATAGGCGACCNGCTGGCCGTTTACCGTGCGTGTGAGAGCGGGAAACTGACTACGGATATAGGTGCTGTCGAACTGCTGCACGAGCGATCACTCCTCCACTGCTACGCCGGCGTCTCCGAGCTACGCGGACGGGTGCACGGTGGTTGGGTCAAAGGCTCGGCCAAAGGGCTAGCGGGCGCTGCCGGCTCGTCGGCGAC
>JGI24721J26819_10005454_pt1 | contig 12706 bp, 10 predicted proteins | sample YelNatPaOPGAMG01_FD_26819 | JGI IMG/M metagenome (IMG submission 26819)
CTGGCAGCTTTGGCGCAACACGGCGCGAGGGCCACTAGCACCATTACCAAGGCCGCAGTCAGTCGTTTCATCTGCATCGGACCTACGCTGTCAGTGCCTGAGCTTCGGTTCAGTTTGCACGCCTGCCTTGGATGGAGAAACGCAGACCCAGCCGATTTAACGCAGATTTGAGGGCCAGGAAAAGCCCCGCACCAGTGTTCCGGGCAAAAAAAGGAGCGTTGAGTCCGTACCTCGCGCGACTCAACGCTCCCTTGATCCAGCTTACTTACTTGCCGTCTTCTGGGCCGCTTCCTGCTGGAGGTGGCGCACGAACAGCACCACCTGCCATCGCTCATGCGACGACATGATATCGTCGTACGACGGCATCGCGATTCCGCCGTTGCGGATCGTGCCGTAGATATACCCGTCGGGCAGGGCCTTGCTCAGGCCCATCGCCAGATCCGCAGGCGGGACCCGGAGCAGATGCGCCACGGGACCCTTGCCTCTGCCGTTATCCCCGTGACACGGCGCGCAATCGGTCATGAACAGGAATTCACCGTGCTTTAGGTTGGCAGCGGTCGGCTGAAGCGGGTTCTTCAGCTTGACAGTCATTTCTTCGCGCGACATGGGCGGCATACCACCCTTCACCGGCATCGTGCCCGCCGGCATCACGCGTGGAGCTACCTCGAGCGGCTGGATCGCGGGTCCGCGATACATGTCGATACTCCACGGGAAAGACCATGCCGCAGGCGCCGCAAGCACGAAAGTTAAGGCCGCGAAGGCTCCTGCGAACAGGCATCGAACGGGCAGGCGTAGGAGTTGTCGCAATTTCCCGACTCCGAAAGTCATTTCTCTACGGTCAGATAACCAATCATCCCGGCGTCTTCATGCGGCACGCAGAAGTACTTGTACTTGCCGGGCACTGTGAACGTATAGCTGAACTTGCCGCCGGGGGGAATAAAACCGGAGTCGAAGGGCTTGGCCCCTTTGGGAAGCTCAACGTCCTTCGGGTTGCGCGCGTTGCTCACGTTGGTCGAAACATCGTGAACGGTTGTACCCTTGTTTACCCACTCAACCGTCTGGCCAACTTTGATCGTCGCCTTGGCGGGATTGTAAAACGGCGCCGTATCCGTCATCGTCACGGTCAACGCCGGCTTCGCGTCGGCCGCGCGAGCCGAAGCGAGCGGGCCGGCCGCAATCGCAAGCAGAGCAAACATGCTGACCGCGGCAAGTCCAGGCAAGGCGCGCCCGGCGCGCGTGCAATACGATTCTCCCTTTGGGAAGGACGAATTCGGTTTCAGCATCGTGGTCCTCTAGGTTGTGATTTTGACGTTCGCGAACGGCCGGCTACGTCCGGTTCTCGTGCCGTGACGATCCAATCTAATAGCGGACTCAGCGGAACATTCGCAATCCTGATGCTAGTTTAGTCTTTTCGCGGACGCGTGCAACCGAAATCAAAGCGGAGAAGTCGAAGATTCCGGCTTCTCCGCAGCAGTTGCAGTCACCAGCCGGCGTTCGCACTCAGGCGGCCTTGGCGAGCGGACGGGATTTGAACTCGAGCCCGCGCGCCCCCGCGTCAACCTCGACCAGTGAGCCGTCGCGCACCTCGCCCGCCAGGATCTTACGCCCAAGTGCGGTCTCCAGCTCGCGCTGGATAAGCCGGCGCAGGGGACGCGCGCCGTAGGACGGATCGTAGCCATGCTCGGCGAAGTACTGGCGCGCCCTGTCGGTCAGCTTAAGCTCGATCTTGCGCTCTTCGAGCCGGCGCTTGAGCCGCGCGACCTGGATATCGACGATCTGTTCGAGTTCAGCGCGGGTGAGCGGATGGAACACGACGATCTCGTCGACCCGGTTGAGAAACTCGGGACGGAAGCTCTGCCTCAGTACTTCGAGGCACTGCTCCTTCATCTTTTCGTAGTCCTGACCCTTGAAGCCGAGAATTAGCTGGCTTGCGATATTCGAGGTCATGATCACGACCGTGTTCCTGAAATCCACCGTGCGGCCCTGGCCGTCCGTCAGCCGCCCGTCATCGAGCAGCTGGAGCAGGATATTGAACACGTCGTGATGCGCCTTTTCGATTTCGTCGAACAGGATGACCGAGTATGGACGCCGCCGAACCGCTTCGGTCAACTGGCCGCCCTCTTCGTATCCGACGTAGCCCGGAGGGGCACCGACCAGGCGCGAGACGGTGTGCTTCTCCATATATTCCGACATGTCGATCCGCACCATCGCGCCCTCGTCGTCGAACAGGAACTCAGCGAGCGCCCGCGCAAGCTCGGTTTTGCCGACTCCGGTCGGACCGAGAAAGATAAACGAGCCGATCGGGCGGTTGGGATCCTTCAGTCCGGCGCGCGCGCGAATCACTGCGTCAGCGACCGCGGAAACAGCCTCGTCCTGTCCGACGACGCGTTTATGCAGATGCTCTTCGAGGTGCGCGAGCTTCTGCACCTCGCCTTCCATCAGGCGCGAGACCGGAATCCCTGTCCATCGTGAGACGACTTCAGCTATATCGTCCTCGTCAACCTCTTCCTTGATAAGCCGCTCGGCGCCGCCCGACTTTTGCTGGACCTTCTTTTCCTCGGCGGCAAGCTGCTTTTCGAGCTCCGCGAGTTTACCGTACTGAAGCTCGGCAACCTTGTTCAGGTCGTACTCGCGCTTGGCCTTTTCGATCTGAACCCGGGTTTCCTCTATCTGGCTTTTGAGCGCCGACAGGCGTTCGAGCGCGCCCTTTTCGGCCTCCCACTGCGCCTTCAGCCGGTCCCGGTTTTCAATCGCGTCCTTGAGTTCCTTCTCGAGCTTCTCCAGCCGCTCGCGCGAGGCCGGGTCGGTCTCGCGTTTGAGCGCCTCGCGCTCAATTTCAAGCTGCATCACGCGCCGGTTGATCTCGTCGAGTTCGACCGGCATTGATTCCTTCTCCGTGCGCAGTTTGGCAGCCGCCTCGTCAACCAGGTCGATCGCCTTGTCGGGCAGGAAGCGGTCNGTGATATACCGCTTCGCGAGCACCGCGGCGGTTACCAGCGCGGAATCCTTGATCCGGATCCCGTGATGCACTTCGTAGCGCTCCTTGAGTCCGCGCAGGATCGAGATGGTGTCCTCGACGCTCGGCTCGTCAACCATCACGGGCTGGAAGCGCCGTTCGAGCGCCGCGTCCTTCTCGATATATTTGCGATACTCATCCAGCGTGGTCGCACCGATACAATGCAATTCGCCCCGCGCCAGCATCGGTTTGAGCAGGTTCGACGCATCCATCGCACCCTCGGCCTTGCCGGCGCCCACGACCGTATGCAACTCGTCGATGAACAGGATTATCTCGCCCGAGGCTTCCTGGACTTCCTTGAGCACGGCCTTGAGCCGCTCTTCGAATTCGCCACGAAACTTCGCGCCCGCGATCAGCGCGCCCATATCAAGCGCAACGATACGCCTGTCCTTCAATCCCTCGGGCACGTCGCCACGCACGATGCGCTGCGCGAGACCCTCGACGATCGCGGTCTTGCCCACGCCCGGCTCGCCGATCAAAACCGGGTTGTTCTTGGTCCGGCGCGACAGCACCTGGATCACGCGGCGGATTTCCTCGTCGCGTCCGATCACGGGATCGAGTTTGCCTTGAGCCGCAAGCTTCGTCAGATCACGCCCATAGCGTTCCAGCGCCTGGTAGGTAGCCTCGGGATTGGGCGAAGTGATTCGCTGGCTTCCGCGCACCTTCTTGAGCGCGTCCATCAGCTTGTCGTGGGTGAGCCCGGAGTCGCGCAGGATCCTGGAAGCGGCTCCGGGTTCATCCAGAACTGCGATCAATACATGCTCGACGGATACGTATTCGTCGTTTAGCTTTTTCGCTTCATCTTCTGCGCGGGCGAGCACGCGTCCGAGCCGCTGGGTCATGTAAACCTGACCCGAGCTTGCGCCCGGTCCGCTCACCTGCGGAATCTTCTTCAGTTCGTCGTCGAATTTACGCCGCACGGAGGCAACGTCGACGCCCGCGAGCTTGAGCACCGACGCGGCTATCCCCGCGTCGTCTTCGAGCATCGCGGCAACGACATGTTCGACGTCAACCGCCTGGTTTCCGGCGCTGAGCGCCTTGTTCTGGGCGCGTCCTAGCGCCTCCTGCAGCTTTTCAGTAAGCCGATTTGGGTCCATCAGCTGTCAACCTCGTAGTCAAAGCTAACCACGAACCGGGGCTCGGCAAGGATCGCGATGGCCTGCCCAGTAAGTTATCCGGAGCGCGCACCGACAGCCGGCAGATAGTGCCGCCGTGTCCGTAGTGCAATTTCAGCGGCCCGCCGCGAGCCTGCCCTGCCGGCGCTCGCTCGGTTATCGACCGCAGTTAGCGGTTCCAGCGGTGATTTGCTAAGTAACTTCAAAGGTTTTGGATTGCGGAGAGAGACGATGCGCGTAAGCCTTACCGTCAACGGGCAGCGGCGCGAGGACGATATCGAGCCCCGCACGCTCCTGGTTCATTACCTGCGCGAGGTCGTTGGACTGACCGGCACGCACGTCGGATGCGAAACCTCGCTATGCGGCGCCTGCACGGTCCTGATGAACGGCCGGGCCGTGAAATCATGCACGATCCTGGCGGTTCAGGCCGAGGGAGCCGAAATCACCACGGTCGAGGGTCTTTCCAGCGATGGCAAGTTCCATCCGGTACAGGAGGGTTTTTGGGAAGAGCACGGACTTCAGTGCGGATACTGCACGCCAGGGATGATAATGATGGCGACTGACCTGCTCAGCCGCAACCCCGACCCGAGCGAGGCGGAAATCCGCGCCGCGCTCGAGGGAAATCTGTGCCGCTGCACCGGCTACCAGCACATCGTCAACGCGGTGCGTTACGCGGCCAACAGGATGCGCGCGTCGAAGGGCGCCTGACCGCGCACTCGGAGGAGGAACGCCAGTCATGCCAGTCATTCCCAAGTTCGTCGGCGAACGAGTAAAGCGCCGCGAAGACCCGCGGCTTGTCTCCGGCACCGGCACCTATGTCGACGACGTGAAGCTCGTCGGGATGGTGTCGGCGATGATTCTGCGAAGCCCATACCCGCACGCCAGGATAAACTCGATCGACGTAAGCAAGGCGCGCACCGCCGACGGCGTCGTCGCGGTGCTGACGGGTGAGGACCTGCGCGGCAAAATCGGCAGCGTGCCGTGCGTCGCGCCCGCCGAACGGGTTCCATTCCATCCCGTGCTCGCCCACGGCAAAGTTCGCTTCGTGGGCGAGCCGGTTGCCGTCGTCGTCGCCTCCAATCCCTACAAGGCGCAGGACGCGCTCGATCTGCTCGAGGTCGATTACGACCCGCTCGACGCGGTGGTCGATCCCGAAAAGGCTTTCGACAAGGACGCGCCGATTATCCACGAGGAGTTCGGCACCAACCTGTGCACGCGCAGCGAAGTGCCGAATCCGCAGGTGGACGAGGCGATGCGCAAGGCGGACAAGGTGATCAAGTTCCGCCTCGTCAACCAGAGGCTTGCGCCCGCGCCGATGGAACCGCGCGGCGTTGTTGCGCAGTGGCATCCGGGGCTCAAGCAGCTGACGCTATGGTCGTCCACGCAGATACCCCATCTTCTGCGCTCGCAACTGGCCGAGATGCTCAAGCTTGGCGAGAACCATATCCGCGTGATCGCGCCCGAAGTGGGCGGCGGCTTCGGATGCAAGCTCAATGTTTATCCGGAAGAGGCGCTGGTCGCGTATCTCGCGATGACGCTCAACCGGCCGGTCAAGTGGATCGAGCGCCGGCGCGAGAATCTCTCTGCTACGACCCACGGCCGCGATCAGATCACCTACCTCGAAGTCGCGGCCCGCAAGGACGGCGAAGTCCTGGGCATCAAGGCGAGCTTCGTTTGNGACATGGGCGCCTACCTGCATCTGCTCACGCCCGCGATCCCGGGATTCTCGGGCCTGATGATGACCGGATGCTACAAAATCCCCGCGCTCGCCTTCGAGCAGAAGTTCGCTTTCACGAACAAGATGTCCACCGACGCATACCGCGGCGCAGGCCGTCCCGAAGCTGCGTATATCGCCGAACGCGTCATGGACATGGTCGCAAGCGAATTCGGACTCGACCCGGCCGACGTCCGGCGCAAAAACTTCATCCCCAAAGAGGCATTCCCCGCGCCGACCGCCGGCGGCCTGGTTTACGACTCGGGCGATTACAACCTTGCGCTCGACAAGGCGCTCGAGATGGCCGAGTACAAGAAGATGCGCGCCGAGCAGGAGGCCGCGCGCAAGCAGGGCCGGCTTATCGGAATCGGCATCTCTTCCTACGTCGAGATCTGCGGCATCGGCCCGTCCGCGCTGCTCCCGCCCAAGCTCAAGGGCGGCGGATGGGAAAGCGCCACGGTCAGGATCGAGCCTGATTCCAAGGTGACGGTGCTTACCGGTATCTCGCCGCACGGACAGGGACAGGAAACCACTTTCGCNCAACTCGTTGCCGATTCCTTCGGAATCGACATCGACGATGTGGTCGTGATTCACGGCGATACCGCCCAGGTGCAGTACGGGATCGGAACCTTCGGAAGCCGCGGCACCACGGTCGGCGGACCGGCGCTGATGCTTACGGTGCAGAAGCTCCAGGACAAGATGAAGAAGATCGCGTCGACCATGATGGAAGTGCCGCCCGATCAGCTCATCTTCACGCAGCGCACGATCGCGATGGCGAGCGACCCGGCGCGCTCGATCCCGCTGCAGCAGGTCGTCGACGCGGCCTACGGCTACAAGATGCCGATTCCCGGCGTCGAGCCCGGCCTCGAGGAGAAGACCTTCTACGAGCCGTCGGCATGCACGTTTCCGTTCGGGACGCACGTCGCCGTGGTCGAGGTCGATCCTGAAACCGGCGTCGTCAAGTTCCTCAAGTACGTGGCGGTTGACGATTGCGGCAAAATCATCAGTCCGCTGCTGGTGGACGGGCAGGTCCACGGCGGTATCGCGCAGGGAATCGCCCAGGCGCTCTACGAAGAGGTGGTTTACGACGAAAACGGACAGCTCGTCACGGCAAGCCTGATGGACTACGCGGTGCCCAAGGCCGACATGCTGCCTCATTTCGACTGCGCCAACACCGTCACGCCCTCGCCGGTCAACATCCTCGGCGTAAAGGGCGTCGGAGAGGCGGGCACGATCGGCTCGACGCCATGCGTCGTCAACGCGGTGCTCGACGCACTGAAACCGTTCGGGATCCGGCATCTCGACATGCCGCTCAAGCCCGAGAAAATCTGGAACGCGATCCGCAACGCGAAGAAGGCTTAGGACCCATGTTCCCAGCTCCGTTCGAATACCATCGCGCCGGCACCGTCAAGGAGGCGCTCTCGATGCTGCGGCAGTTCGGCGACGACGCCAAGCTGCTCGCCGGCGGCCATAGCCTGGTCCCGATGATGAAGATGCGGTTGGCGACACCCGCCCATCTCATAGATATCGGCGCGGTGCGCGAGCTTGCCGGAATCCGCGAGGAAGGCGGAAAAATCGTGATCGGCGCCGCCACTACTCACGCCGAGGTCGAAACCTCCGACCTGGTGCGCACAAAACTCGGCCTCCTCGCCGAATGTGCCGCGCTTATCGGCGATGTCCAGGTGCGAAACCGCGGTACGCTTGGTGGAAGCCTCGCCCACGCCGATCCCGCCGCCGACTATCCGGCTGCGGTCCTCGCGCTCGACTGCGAAGTGAGCCTCGAAAGCGAATCCGGCGCACGCANTGTCAAGGCCGACGACTTCTTTATCGACCTCATGACGACTGCCGCTCAGCCGGGCGAAATCGTTACCGCCGTGAGGTTCACCCCGCCTGCGCCTACCGCCGGTTACGCCTATTTGAAGCATCGCCAGCCAGCGTCCGGATTTGCGCTGGTCGGGATCGCCGCGCTCGTCACGCTCGATGGAAAGGGAAATTTCCAGAGCGTCCGAGTGGGGGTCACGGGACTGTGTGCGAAGGCGTTTCGCGCCAAGGCCGTCGAGTCGGTCCTGGTGGGCAAGGGGCGTGAGGCTATCGCCGAGGCCGCCGCGCACGTGACCGACGACGTCGACGCGCTATCGGACATCCACGCTTCGAGCGAGTTCCGCTCCGAACTTGCGCGCGTCTATACCCGGCGTGCGCTCGAACAGGCGCTCGCCCGGGCAAAGAGCTGACAGGCGCTCAAACCCGAAGAGGCTATAAGCTGCGTCCACGATGAAAATCGCAGGCGAACAAATTCTTTCCGCCCCGCGCGAAGAGGTCTGGGCCCTGTTCAACGATCCTGAACGCCTTTCGCGGCTTATCCCGGGATGCGAAAAGCTCGAAGCCCTCGGCCCCGACGAATACGCCGGCACGATCAATGTCGGTATCGCCTCGGTCAAGGGCGTTTACTCGGGCAAGCTCAAGCTTGAGGACAAGCGCCCGCCCGAGCATTACAAGTTGAACGTCGACGGCAAGGGCAAGCAGGGCTTCGTACGCGGCTCGGGCACGCTCGACCTTGAAGCCAGGAACTCCAACGAGACGGTCGTGCGGTACGCGGGCGACGTGCAGATCGGCGGGCCGCTGATGCAGGTCGGGCAGCGGATGATCGACAGTGCGGCCAAAATGATGCTCGGGCAGTTCTTCGCCGCAGCGGAGGCAGAACTGAAGGCGCACGCGGCGGGCAAGGTCGCAAGCCAGGGAATCCTGCTCAACTTCTGGCGCTACCTGGTGCGCNTGGTCCGCTCGTTCTTCAGGAAAAGCTAAGAATTTATCGCGGCGCAAACCCCTCACCCTCTGGAGCGCTCGCGCGACACAAAAAAAACGTTGGCGCTTTCAGTGCGAGGATCGGGTTATGCCCTTGTCCGACGGCAGGGATTTTCCTTGAGGTTGCCTGCCGGCGCTTTCGCCTGAGCAAAAGAAGTGCACCGGACGCGAAGTTCAAGCTCTCGCGGAGCGGACTGCTGAAGCACATTCGCCGCGGGACGGTTGACGGCCAGCAGGCCGCGGTCGAACGGCTTCGGCGAAGGCTTCAAGGCCGCCGCCGAGGCAATAAAAACACGCCGCTCTCATGCTACCTTGCCAACCGCCGACCTTGGCGTGGCGGCGCTTAGGCTCCGGCGATGGTCATCTCGGCGATCTTGAGGGTCGGCGCGACTACCGAGGAGCGCCACACGAGATCGTTTCCGATCATCTCGATCGACATGAACATATCCTTGAGATTTCCCGCAATTGTGATCTCCTGCACCGGATAGGCAAGCTCGCCGTCCTCGATCCACATCCCCGACGCCCCGCGCGAGTAGTCGCCCGTCACCGCGTTCACGCCGAAGCCGATCATCTCCGTCACGTACAACCCGCGCTTGACCGAACCGATTATCTGCTCGGGCGTGTACGGACCGGGTTGGAGGTAGAGATTGGTCGGGCTCACGCCCGGCGGCGCGCCCACCGAGCGTGAGGCGTTGCCGGTAGGCGCAAGGCCGAGGCGGCGCGCCGAGTAGCTGTCGAGCAGGTAGGTCTTGAGCACCCCGCTTTCGACCAGGTTCTTGCGATTTGTGGCCAGACCCTCGCCGTCGAACGGCTTCGAGCCGAGTCCCGAGGGCATCGTGCCGTCGTCAACGAGTGTCACGTTCGTCGAAGCAACCTGATGGCCGAGGCGGCCGACCAGGAACGACGCGCTCTTGTAAAGCGAGGTTCCCGAGGCCGCGCCCGCGAGCGAGCGTATCAACCCGGCGGCCATGTCGGGGTCGAAGACGACGGGTGCGCGCGTGGTCTCGACTTTGCGCGCGCCCAGGCGGCGAAGCGCGCGCCTTGCGGCCGTCGCGCCGATCGCCTCGGCGGGCTCCAGCCTGTCGAACATCCGGTTCGCCGTGTACCAGTAGCCGACCTGCATCCCGCTGTCGTCCTGCGCAATCGGCATCGCGCTCAAACTGTACGAGGTGCTCGAGTATTCGCCGGCGAATCCCTGGCTGTTGGCGAACATCACTTGGTAGCGCCCGGAATCGAACTCGGCGCCCTCGGAATTCTTGATACGGTTGTCGCCCTTAAGCGCCGCATACTCGCAAGCGCGGGCAAGTTCGAGCGCCTTTTGAGCTCCGATTATCCCGTGCTCCTCGTCGGCGAGCCTGAGGTCCGGAAGACGCGAAGGATGAAGCAAGGGGTCGGGAAGTCCCGACCACGGATCGGGCGCGGTAAGCCGCGCCAATTGCACGGTCTCGGCAATAAACGCGGCAAGCGAGTCGCGTTCAAGCTCCGCGGTCGAAGAGGTTGCTGAACGATGCTCGACGAAGACGCGAAGCCCAAGCCGGCGCTCGCGCGCACTCTTGAGCTTCTCGGTCTCGCCGAGCCTGACCCGCGCGCAGAGCGACTCCGCGCCGATCATGAGAACCTCGGCCGCCGTCGCGCCGCATCGCTTCGCCTCGTCAAGCACCCATTGGGCAAGCGCCAAATCCATCTCGGCCATCTCCAATCCTCGCTTCCCCGCTAGGCGCGCGTTCCCCCGACCGTGATTCCGTCAATCCGGATGGTTGGAAGTCCGACTCCGACCGGAACCGATTGCCCGTCCTTGCCGCAGGTTCCGATACCCGGATCGAGGCGCAAGTCGTTCGCCACCATCGTGACCCGCGTCAGCACGTCGGGACCGTTGCCGATAAGCGTCGCGCCCTTGACCGGACGGGTCACGCGGCCATCCTCAATCAGGTAAGCCTCGCTCGCCGAGAAGACGAACTTGCCGTTGGTTATGTCGACCTGGCCGCCCCCGAAGCTCACCGCGTAAAGCCCGTTCCTGACGGATTTTATAACCTCCTCGGGCGTACTCTCGCCGGCGAGCATAAAGGTATTCGTCATCCGGGGCATCGGCGCGTGCGCGAAGCTTTCGCGTCGGCCGTTGCCGGTCGGCTCCATCTTCATGAGCCGCGCGTTCATGCGGTCCTGCATGTAGCCCCGCAGGATACCCTTCTCGATCAGCACCGTGCGCCCGGTCGGCGTGCCCTCGTCGTCGATGTTGAGGCTGCCGCGCCGGTTGACGATTGTACCGTCGTCAATAACCGTGCACAGTTCGCTTGCGACCCGCTGGCCGAGCCGGCCCGAGAAGGCGGACACGCCCTTGCGGTTGAAGTCGCCTTCCAGGCCGTGGCCGATCGCCTCGTGGAGCAGGATTCCCGGCCATCCGGGGCCAAGCACGACGACCATCTCGCCGGCCGGGGCGTCGGCCGCGTCGAGATTGACGATTGCCTGGCGGGCGGCTTCGCGCGCGTACTCGCGCCACTTCTCGCCTTCGAGGAAGTAGCGCCATTCGACGCGTCCGCCTCCGCCGTAGGTGCCGACCTGGCGGTTGTGGCCCTCCTCGGCGATAACCGTAACGCTCAGCCGGCAGAGTGGCTGTACGTCGGCGGCGATTTTCCCCTCGCTCGTGACGATCATCACGACCTTCTGTTCGGCCGCGAACGAGGCCATCACCTTCTTCACCCGCGGGTCGTAGGCGCGCGCAACAGTGTCGATTTCCGAGAGCAGGCGCGCACGCTCCTCGACCGAAACCTCGAGCGGAGTGCTCTCAAGCTCGTACAGGTTGTGCCGTTTGACGATCGTGCCGACGTGAACCGGCGCGATGCTGCGCCCGGTCTCGGCGGCGATAGCGCGCGCCGTCTCGGCCGCAAGCCGCATCGTGTCGACCGTAACCTCGTCGGAATAGGCATAACCGGTGCGGTCCTCGGCGCAGACCCGAACCCCGACGCCCTGGCTCACGCTCTTGCTAGTGTGATTGACCATCGAGTCTTCGAGGGCGAGCGCCTCGGCGTTGCGGTATTCGAAATAAAGGTCGGCGTAGTCGGCCTTGCGCTCGAGCGCCGTCCCAAGGATCAAATCCAGGGCCGATTCGGTCATCCCGAACCGGTTCAGGAAAAACTTCTCAGGTTTTATCAGTTCGTCTGCCATGGTGATTCCGCAGAGGGCTTCGTTTGGCTGGGCTTGTTTGTTGTCCAGTCTATCAAAGCGGCCAATCGCGGGCGAATTTCCGAAATACGCGCAGCCTGCTGATATGGCGCGTCGCCCGCGCGGGCGGTTAGGATAGGGCCATGGCTTCGGTAACGCGAGACACGCTCGCGATCGTCGACCAGCTCATGCTCGAGCTTGTCGAATACCAGGAAAACAAAGTGCTCGCGATGGCGCGCCGGCTGCACCCGGGAGTCACCGCCGAGGATATTCGCAACCCGCATGATTTTCCCGCCCTGCGCGATAATCCCGAGTGGAATTTCGAGGACGGAATTCTTTCGGGATACAAGAGCGCGCATATGGCGCTTCGCGCGAAGCTCCTGGAACTGATCGCCTGAGGAGCGTCGTTGTCGCGGCAGGCGCGCCAGGGCAGGAAATCGGCTTCACGCGCGGCATGTGCGCCGGCGACGGAGCGCCTCTCGCATCAGGAAAAAAAAGAAGACCCGCGGTTTGCGGGTCTTCTCTCGAACCGGTTTCCGGCGGCGTGGGCCAGGCGCCTTAGGCGGCGCGCTGCTCGCCGCTCTCACCCTCCCTGGGCTGCTTGCGGCGGCGCTTTTTGGGCTGGGCCTGCGCCTCGTTACCGACGAATTCAATTATCGAAAGCGGTGCGGCGTCGCCGCGGCGGAACCCGAACTTGACGACCCTGGTGTAGCCGCCGTTGCGGTCCTTGAAACGCGGGGCAATCTCGTCGAACAACTGCTTGACCAGCTTATGGGACCGGATGAAATCGAAGGCGCGTCGGCGCGCGGCGAGATCGCCGCGCTTTCCGAGCGTCACCATCCGATCGGCCACGCGTCTTAGTTCCTTGGCCTTGGCGTCAGTCGTTTTGATACGGCCGGC
>JGI24721J26819_10005455_pt1 | contig 12705 bp, 10 predicted proteins | sample YelNatPaOPGAMG01_FD_26819 | JGI IMG/M metagenome (IMG submission 26819)
AAAGTGCGCTTTTTTTGGTTTCTTCGTAAATCTTTTTTGCCTCTTTTTTATTTTCGCAAAGTCTTAAAGCATGCATCTGGGCTTCTAAGAAAAGGGGAAGTCTTTTTTGAGAGAATTTTTTAGGATAAATCACCCCTTCTTTAATTTCGTATTCTTTAACTTCATTTATAAAATAACCCGTATATAAGTTAGGTTTTATTTCTGCTTTTTTAATTCCATAATTTATCTTTAAAAGTGCATTATCTAAAAAATTAAAGATTATTTCTTTGGGAGTTTCTCTTTCCTTTCCGCTAAGACCTAACTTTGTATCCCTGCGGTATTTTTCCTTTAAAGAATTACTTTTATCCCAAAAAATAAAATCTTTTTCTTGTGAATTGTTGTTTAGCCAATCTTTAAGTAAATCATCTAATGCTAATAAAAAATTATAGATTTCTTCAGTAAGAGAAATTTTCTCAACTTTTGTGCTTTCCAAGGCATTTTTTATAAAAAGGATAAGTCTTTTTAATTCAAAAGTCTCACAGACAGATGAGCCCAAAAGATGGGGCAGTCCATTTAAGGCATCAAACCAGTTGGGTCTATCTGCTTCCATCTCAATTCCTACACCAAAAGGATCAAGTGAACTTAATTTATTGACTAAAAGGCATAAGAGTTTGCTGATTAAAGTAGTATAATAAATCTTTCCTTTTCCAAAATTATCCCTTAATAGATGAGGATATTCGGTTCTTGTTTTAATGAGGGATTCTTTTTCCGTATCTTTATATACAGAATGAAGTTGTATTACTTTACCATCTTTAAGTATATATCTTTCTTTACGTTCTTTAACTATATAGGTATTATCGTAAAAACTAAAAACCGGTTTTTCAAAAATGATCTCTTTTAATTTTTCCGGATAAATTTTTAGATAATTTTCCAAAAGGTCTAAATTGTATGTCCAGTGGTCAGTCCAGAAGCCATCACTGTGGTCAATAGTTTGTTCTTTTTCTGATGAAGAAAGAATTAAATTTAAAAATTCTTCTTTAGGGATTTGGGGTAAGATTTTATTTTCTTCTAAGAAATGTAAGATTTCTCCAGGGCTAAAAGGTTTTTTTAGGAATTCTAAAATTAAATTTATTTCTTTATCTGAGATTATTCCTTTTAAATTAGAAATCAATCCCTTAATATCTTTAAGATGAAATACCACCTCTTTTAACACCAAAGGATTAAACCCATCGGTTTGGATTAAATTAAAGAAAGTAATGATATTTTCATCTTCTATTTCCGGATAAAACCAGTTATCCATCCTGCGGTTCTGGTTAATATCCCGAAAATTTCCATTTCCTTGTGAAAAGTAGGTAGGTGAAAGCAAGAAATTATTGTAATCCCTTTCTAAATCGCCGTGTTTTCTGGCGTATATATAAAATACAGTTTTAAAGTTTTCTTTCTTAAAGATAACCGGATAGCCTCCTCTTAAAAGGTTATCTAAATAGGTCTGTTTTGCATAGAGGTCAAATTTGGCGATATTACTTTCCGTATAGATATTGTTTTGCAGTTCTAAGATTAGATTTTTGTTTTCCTCTTTTTTCTGTTGGATATATTCTGGATTGCTTATTTTCTTTAAGGAACTTTCTAATATTTCTTTTGAAGGCATATAACCAACGATATTAAAAAATTCTTTTTTTTCATTTGGGTTAATATTTAATTTAAGAAAAGAAAAACCACAAGGGGTTTTGCTGAGCGTATTTTTTAGGGAGATAAATTTATAATTTTTGTTTTTAAAGAAATGCCCAGGATAAGAAAAATCAGAAGAAAAGAAAATCAAATCCGGATCAATTATTACCTTAGGAAATTTTATATTTTTTCCTTCTAAATAAAAACCGGTATAGAAGTTTATCGCTTTTATATGGATCACTTCTGGCTTATCTTCTGGGTCAATATCTATCTTATATAGAGCGGTATTTTCTTTTAATACTTCTGCCTTCATCCAGGCTTCAATGGTTCTGCTTAATTTTTTTAAGAAGAGATTCCTTATGCCATAAGGGATAATCTGGGGTAAACCATCCAGCAATTCTATCTCTAAGGGTTCTTTTTTAAGATTAGTAAGATTTAAGATTCTTACCAGCCCAGCATATCTCTCGTTGGGGACAGTAAAATATTCTACCTCTATTTTAATACCTAAAGAGTAATTTATCTCTTTAAGTTTCAGACTCCAGGAATTTATAAGCATACAGTTGGATATTTGAAAGCTATTATTTATATAAGTATTACTGAAAGGTTCATAAAAAATAAATTTTTTATCTTTGATTATCTTTAAAAAGGTGCGAAAACCCAAAAGAGATACCATATACCAGGCTTTATTGGCAGGAAAGAATTCCAAAATGGAGTGATCTTTATTTTGAGTTCCAAAACTGATTATTCCTTGGTTGCGGTTAACATAAAAAACCCAAAGGGGGATCCCATATTTTCCAGAAATTCCCGGAAAGAAATTGGCAAAGGGCTTGCTAAAGTTATAATTGGAGATTACAAAATCACCGTTTTTGTTTAGGTAATATTTTGGATTTTTTAAGGGCTCTTTCATAATTTAGCATATTTTACATAATTTCTCCTTTTTGTCTATATTAATTTTTATTTAGAAGAAATTTTTATTGATATTTTGAGCTGATATTATATAATATTTTCACCTTAATTTTTTAAAAATATATGGCTAAAGATATAGTAGCAATAATTCTGGCTGCCGGAAAAGGAAAAAGGATGAAGTCTAGCCTTCCTAAGGTATTACATCCTTTATGTGAAAGGCCGATGTTGGATTATGTCTTAGATTTGGTGGATGGACTCCGTATAAAAAGAAAAATTTTGGTTTTGGGTGAGAATCATGGGATGATAAAAAAACACCTTAAAAGAAAAATTGAAGTTGCCATTCAGAGAAAACCGCAAGGCACTGCGGATGCGGTTAAAGCTACCGAGGAAAAACTTAAAAATTTTAAAGGGGATCTTTTAATTCTTTATGCAGACCACCCTCTGTTTAAGAAAGAGACGATAAAGATGCTGATCGAGCATCATCAAAAAAATAAACTTGATTTAACCCTTTTGACCGCTTACCTTAAGAAACCGCAAGGCTATGGTAGAATTATTAGAGACCGGACGGGATGTGTCTGTAAGGTTTTAGAAGAGGATAAATTAAATGAATACCAAAAACAGATAAAGGAGATAAATTTAGGTGCCTGTTGTTTTAATAAGGAGAGTCTATTTTCGGTGTTGAAGGATATTAAGCGCAATAACGTTCAAAAGGAATATTACCTTACAGATGCGGTAGAACTCCTTTATAAAAAAAATGCACTCATCGATGCGATAAAGATTGAAGATATTAAGGAGGCGATGGGTATAAATTCCTATGCGGATCTGGCTAAAGCGAATCGGATTATGCAGGAGCGGATCATTCAGAGATTGTTTCAGAAAGGGGTAAGGATAGTTGACCCTTCATCTACATTTATCGCTTACGGAACGCGTATCGGTGAGGGAACAATTATTTATCCCTTTACAATTATTGAGAAAGATGTTAAAATTGGTAAGAATTGTTCTCTTGGTCCTTTTATCCATCTAAGAAGAGGTACAACCATTAAAGATAATGTAGTTTTAGGTAATTTCCTTGAGGTAGTACGTTCAAGGATAGGAGAGAATACTTTTGCCAAGCATTTCAGTTATTTAGGAGACGCTTGGATCGGTAGAGGGGTAAATATTGGGGCAGGTACGGTTACTGCCAATTTTGATGGCAGAAAAAAGAACCCTACGATTATAAAAGATAAGGCTTTTATTGGCTCGGATACCATTTTGATCGCTCCTTTAAAAGTAGGTAAATCTGCGGTTACCGGTGCAGGTTCTGTAATACCCCACCACCACAATGTTTCTGATGGTGAAGTTGTAGTAGGTGTACCGGCAAAACCACTTAAAAATAAGTGAGGTAATTTATGGATAAGTTGATGATATTTACGGGGAATGCGCATCCCCAATTAGCCAAAGATATCTGTAAGTATCTTAAAGTAAAACTTTCTGATGCTTTGGTATCCAGATTTAGTGAAGGAGAAATAAGGGTAAAGATTAATGAGAATGTGCGGGGTAAAGATGTTTTTTTAATTCAACCAACCTCACCTCCTCCTAATGAGAATCTGATGGAGCTTTTGATTATGTTAGATGCTTTAAAACGTGCCTCCGCAGGTCGTATCACTGCGGTTATTCCTTATTTTGGCTATGCCCGACAGGATAGAAAAGACCAACCCAGAGTACCGATTACCGCAAAGTTAGTGGCTAATTTACTTACGGTGGCAGGAGCAAGTAGAATTTTGACCATCGATTTACACGCGGGTCAAATCCAGGGTTTCTTTGATATCCCTTTAGACCATCTTTATGCAGTAGGTGTATTTATTGAATATTTTAAAAAATTAAAACTGAAGAATCTGGTAGTAGTTTCTCCGGATGTAGGTGGGATTAAGATGGCGCGTGCCTATGCCAAGCGTTTTGGTGCAGATTTAGCTATCATTGACAAAAGAAGGATTTCTCCTGAGAAGGCAGAGGCAATTCATATATTGGGAGATGTAAAAAATAAAAATGCCATTATTGTGGATGATTTGATTGCTACCGGTGGTTCTTTGATGGAGGCGGTATCCGCTTTAAAAAGAGCAGGTGCAAATGATATCTACGCTGCTATCACCCATGGGGTACTTTCCGGAAATGCCATTAAAAATATCGACTCCTGTAAGGATCTTAAACAACTGGTGATTACTGATACTATTCCTCTGGATAGTTCAAAAAGACATCCGCGTATAAAGGTGGTTACTGTAGCGCCCCTTTTGGGGGAGGCGATTAGGAGGATACATTTTGAAGAGTCAGTAAGTGCGTTGTTTGATTAAAGAGAAAATATGGAAAAGATAAATCTTTTAGCCCAGATAAGAAAAGAATGCGGGAGGACGAAATTAAATAATTTGCGCCGAAAAGGATTTATCCCCGCAGTGGTGTATGGTAAAGGTTTAGAGAGTTTAAACATAAAATTGTTGCGCTCCGAATTTTTGCATTTTATTCATGAGCATCGTATTGAAACTACAGTTTTTAATCTCGTTATCAAAGATGAGGATAATAAGGAAAGAAGTTACACCTGTATGATAAAGGAGATTCAGTATGATCCGATAACTTCTGAGGTTATCCATATAGATTTTAACCGTATTTCTTTGACGGAATTAATAAAGGTAAAAGTTCCTATCGTAGCCAAGGGAGAGCCGGTAGGGGTGAAGCAGGAAGGTGGGGTTTTAGACCGCTTACTTTGGGAAATCGAAGTGGAGTGTTTGCCTTCCAGTATTCCCCAGAAAATAGAAATAGATGTAAGCAATCTTAAGCTTAATGAATCCATTCAAGTTAAAGATATCGGTAATTTGGGAGAAGGGATAAAAATTTTAGCTGCTCCGGAAACAGTGATCTTTGCGGTTAGTCCAGCAGTTAAAGAAGAAGTGGCGGTAGAGGTACCCAGTGAGGAGAAATTGGAACCCGAGGTAATTAAAGAGAAAAAGGAGACATCTGAAGAAAAGGCAGAGGAAAAAGAATCTAATAAATGATCAAATTAATTGTGGGGTTAGGCAATCCTTCGAGGTTATACAGAGATACACGTCACAACATCGGTAAAGCAATCGTAGAGGAGATGGCAAAATTATACAGAATAAAATTAAAAAAAGATAAAAAACTCCTATCCTCTTTAGGTAAAGGAAAATTGGAGGAAGTTGAATTTATTTTGGCATATCCTTTGGTTTTTATGAATCTATCCGGAGAAAGTGTAAGTGCTTTGGTAAATAGATTTAAGATAGAGAATCAGAATCTTTTAGTAGTATGCGATGATTTAGATTTGGGGTTGGGTAATTTAAGGATAAAACCTTACGGAGGGGATGCGGGGCATAAGGGGTTACGCTCTGTAATTAGAAGTTTAGAAACTAATGGGTTCTCTCGTCTGCGTGTTGGTATCGGAAGAATAGAAGATAAAGAAAAGATAAAGGATTTTGTGCTTTCTAAATTCAATAGAGAAGAGAAAAGTATAATTGAGGAAGCAAAAAGAAGAGCAATCGAATGCTGTAAAGTCTGGCTAATTGAAGGTATAGACTCTGCGATGAATAAATTCAATTAATAATAAATAGGAGAGTTCCTTATGAATAAATATGAAGCGATGTTCATTTTGAGAGTAGATTTGGGTCAGGAGAAGACAAAAAATTTATTGCAACAGATAAATGATATTGCAAAGCAACACCAAGCAGAGATTATCTCTTCGAAGGTGTGGCAGGAGAATAGAAAGCTTGCCTATCCCATAAAAAAACAAAAAGAAGGCACCTATTATCTTTTAAATTTTAATGCCCCTCCTGAAAGTCTGCCCAAATTGTATCAAGAATATAGATTGAATGAGAATATTTTAAGGTTTATGATTTTTAAATTATAACAAAAGGAGAAAAAGATGGTTAGCCTTAACCGAGTATTTTTGATTGGGAATCTTACGCGTGATCCGGAATTACGTTATACCCCTCAAGGTATAGCGGTAGTGAACTTAAGGTTAGCAGTTAACCGCAGGTTTCGTACCCGCAGTGGTGAAGAGAAAACTGAAACCTGTTTTGTTACAGTAACTGTCTGGGATAAACAGGCAGAATCCTGCAATCAGTATTTAAGAAAAGGCAGGACAGTTTTTGTAGAAGGTAGACTCCAATCCCGTAATTTTGAGGATAACTCCGGTCAGAAACGCAGTGTTATTGAGGTGCGTGCGGACAGAGTGCAATTCTTAGGTGCTCCTGTAGGATTGCCCCAAACAGAAGAAGAGATTAAGACTGAAGTTCCGGAGATAGAAATAGAAGATACCTCTACTGAACAGGATTGGTTAGAAGGAGGGGAATCCTCAGATGAAAAATAAACAAAAAAATACGCAATCTAAAAAGACGCAAAATATAAAGAAAAAATTTTGTCGCTTTTGCAAAAGCAATGTAGATTACATTGATTATAAAGATACAAAATTGTTAGAGAAATTTATTACTGAGCGAGGTAAAATTGTTTCTTCCAGGGTTTCGGGTAACTGTGCAAAACACCAGAGACGACTTGCGATAGCGATTAAAAGGGCAAGGATCCTTGCCCTCCTTCCTTTTATAAGAGTTTAAAAGATGAAGGTCATCTTAATTGAAGATATAGAAAAATTAGGTAAGGCAAATGAGGTGGTAGAGGTAAAAGATGGCTTTGCGCGCAATTACCTAATTCCTCAGAGGAAGGCAATCCCCGTAACCCCTCAGAATCTTTTGCGATTAGAAGAGCAAAATAAAAGAAGACAAAGAGAACAGGAGAAAGCTAAGCAGGAGGCGATAGAGTTAGCCCGCAGTTTGGATGGTCTATCTGTAAATGTTTCAGTGAGGGTTCATGATGAAGATAAACTTTATGGCTCCGTTACTGCAGAAGAGATAAGTGAGGCATTAAAACAGGAAGGTTTCGATATAGATAAAAAGTGTATTATTTTAGAAGAGCCGATAAAAAGATTGGGTGTTTTTGATTGTGTGGTAAGACTGCATCCGGAAGTGGAAGCAAAGATTAGAGTCTGGGTGGTGAAGGAGTAATGGTAGATACACCTTTTGAAAAAGTTCCTCCCCAGAATATCGAAGCAGAGATGGCGGTCTTAGGTTCTATGCTGATTGATGAGAATGCTATCATCTATGCCATGGAGATACTCGATAAGGATTCTTTTTATAAGGATAGTCATAAAAAGATATTTGAAGTAATCCTTAATCTCTACAATGCCAATAAAGCAGTAGATATAATTACGGTAAGTGATGAATTAAAAAGGTTGGGTTTGCTCGATGAGATCGGTGGGATAAGTGCCCTTACTGAGATGGTAAATTCTGTACCTACCTCCGCTAATGTTTCTCATTATGCCCGTATAGTTAAAGAGAAAGCTATCCTGCGTGCCCTGATCAGTAATGCCACCCAGATTGTGAGTTTAAGTTATGAATCCGATGGTAATATCGATGAGATTTTAGATAAGGCGGAGAGCCTTATCTTTGAGATAAGTCAAAATAAAATGCAGGAACAACCGGTGAGTTTAAAAGAGATTGTAAAAGATAGTATTGATACCATTGATAAACTTTATCAAAGAAAGACCTATGTTACGGGTGTACCTACAGGATTTATCGATCTTGATCAACGCACCTCTGGTTTTCAACCTTCAGATTTTATTGTAATTGCAGGAAGACCTTCTATGGGTAAATCTAGTTTTGCTATCAGTATTGCGGAACATGTAGGGGTGGTGGAAAAGATACCGATAGCATTTTTTAGTTTAGAGATGTCCAAGGAGCAACTTGTACAACGGATGCTCTGCTCCCATGCCCGGGTAGATGCACATAAGGTAAGGACAGGTTACCTTTCCAGTTCTGATTGGCCGAGATTGACTGCGGCAGCAGGTAAACTTTCCGAGGCACCTATATTTATTGAGGATACACCGGCGATCTCAGTAATGGAATTACGGGCTAAGGCGAGAAGATTAAAATTGCAACATAATATTGGCTTGGTGATTGTAGATTATTTACAATTGATGCGCTCTAACACTAAAGCAGAAAACCGACAACAGGAGATTTCTGAAATATCCCGTTCCTTAAAAGCGCTGGCGAGGGAACTGCATATTCCAGTGGTAGCCATCAGCCAACTTTCTCGGGCAGTAGAAGCCCGTGCGGATCATCGTCCTCAACTTTCAGATTTAAGAGAATCAGGCGCTATTGAGCAGGATGCGGATTTAGTGATACTTCTGTTGCGTGAAGAGTATTATAATCCCACAGAGGAAAATGAGGGGATTGCGGAGGTAATTATTGCTAAACAGAGAAATGGGCCGGTAGGAAGTATAAAACTCGCCTTTATAAAAGAGTATACCCGTTTTGAAAATCTTACTCTCCATGAATAAAATAATTTGTTTGTTTTTATTAAAATCTAAGGTATAATAAAGATGATGAAAAAAACTTTTTTTATTTTATTTTTCTTTTTATTTAGCCTTTTAACTTTTGTTTTTGCAGAAAATGAAACTTTATCTTCTTCTCCAGAATCCTCACCGGAAAAAACAAACCCTAAAATAATCCGTGCGATTGAAGTAAAAGGGAACCAATCCATAAGTACCAATACCATCCTTTCTAAAATAAAGACAAGGGTAGGTGAGATTTATCAGGAAAATATTATCAGTGATGATATAAAACGGCTTTACCTATTAGGTTTTTTCAGTGATATTTCTATAAAGACAGAAGAGTTAACCGATGGGATAAAGGTAATTATCAATGTGGTGGAAAGACCGCTCTTGGAGAAAATCTATTTTTCCGGGATGAGAAGGCTTTATATAAAAGAGGAAAAATTAAAAGAGATGCTTAAATCTAAAGAGAAAGGCTACTTAGATTATACCCAATTAAAAGAGGATGTTCAGACTTTAAAAGACCTTTATGTAAAAAGAGGTTTTCCTGATACAGAGGTAGAATACAATATAGATTTAAATAAAGAAAAGAATACTGCCACAGTTACATTTGAAGTTAAAGAGGCAAGGAGACTTAAGATAAGAAAAATAGAGATAACTGGAAATAATACTTACCCGGATAAAAGATTACTTAAATTGATGAAAACAAAACGTGCTTGGCTTTTTAATCCCGGAACATTGAAGGAGGATGTATTAAATGAAGATATAAAGAGATTAGAGACATTTTATAAACACAACGGTTTTGCAGACGTAAAAATTGATTATAAGATAACACGTGATCCTAAAAAACCCTTTATATATATCGATATTCAAATCCAGGAAGGTAAAAAATATATTATGGGTAAGATTACCATCGAAGGAAATTCTGTTGTTCCCGAATCAGAGATAAGGAGTGTTTTAAAGAACTGTCCAGAGGGAAAAGTTTTTAGCTACGACGGGATTAAAGAAGATATGTCTAATATCCAAGGTATATATTTTGATAAGGGTTATATATTTGCTAAAGTTCAAGAAGCAATTTCCGTTGATCCTCAGACAGGAAGAGTGGATGTTTCTTATAGTATTACAGAGAATGAAGTAGGTTATGTAAATAAGATAAAGATACGCGGAAATATCAAAACCAAAGATATTGTTATCAGAAGAGAGTTAAGAATCTATCCGGGAGAGCGCTTCGATGGAGAAAAACTTAGACGCTCCAAACAGCGCTTGGAGAATCTGGGCTTTTTTGACGAGGTAAGTTATGATACCGAAGATACCGAATTTCCTAATAAAAAAGATTTAATTGTGGATGTAAAGGAGGCAAAGACCGGAACGTTTAGATTCGGTGGAGGATATTCTACCGTAGATCAATTTATAGGTTTTGTGGAGATAGAACAGAGGAACTTTGATTGGAAGAACTTTCCCTATTTCACCGGTGATGGCCAAGATTTAAAATTGAGGGCAAGTTTTGGAACTTTAACCGATTCTTATCTTTTAAGTTTTACTGAGCCATGGTTTTTAGATTATCCGGTTTCTTTTGGTTTTGACCTTTATCGAGAACGCCACGAAAGGGAATCCGATGTAGGTTATGGTTACGATGAGAAACGCACCGGTGGAGATATCCGTTTTGGCAAGGAATTTACCGAGTATCTGCGAGGAGATTTAACTTACCGTTATGATACCATAGAGATTTCCGGAGTCAAAGAAGATGCCACCCAGGATTTAAAAAAAGAGGAGGGTAAAAGCTCTATCAGTAGTATGGAGTTTAGTTTAACCCAGGATAGAAGGGATAATCGGTTTTTACCCACCACAGGTTATCTCTTAACTGGTTCTGTGCAAGTTGCAGGAGGACCATTTTCTGGAGATAAAGATTTCTTAAAATTCTTTGGTAGAGGTTCAAAATATTTTCCTCTATGGCTTAATTCGGTTCTGGAGCTTCGTCTGCGTTTAGGGATAGTTGATGCCTATGGTGATTCGGAAGATGTCCCCATATACGAGAGGTTCTTTGCCGGCGGGGCTTATACTATTAGGGGTTATGAAGAAAGAAAAATAGGTCCTTATGATAGAATAACCAAAGACCCTTTGGGAGGGAATTCTCTTTTAATTGGAAATATTGAATACACCTATCCTCTGTTTGATTTCTTAAGAACCGCGGTCTTTTTTGATTCTGGAAATGTCTGGGAAAAGACCTCTGATTTGGGTAGCGGTGGATTTAAGTCCTCATTTGGTTTTGGACTAAGGCTCAAAACTCCCTTAGGACCTATAAGTTTAGATTATGGTATCCCTTTAAATAAAGAACCTGGTGAAGAAAAAAAATCTAACGGGAGATTCCATTTTAGCGTAGGATATGGATTTTAAAAAAGTAGTGAGTAGTGAGTATTGAGTAGTTAGGGTGAGAGAGTTTAGGAAGTTAGGTGAGTTAATTAGTGATTAGTTAATTGAGTTAAACGAAATTAACGATAATAACGAAATTAACGAACTCAACGAAATTAACCAATTATTTAATTTAACAATTTAAATGAGGAGGAGAATATGCGTAAACTAATAGGTATAGTATTTGCTGTTTTATTTTTAATGGCAATGGTTACTCCTACTTATGCTCAAAAATTAGGTTATGTGGATTTAGGTAAACTTTTTGATGAGTATAATAAAACTAAGGATTACGATAAAGCTTTAGAGGCAAAACAGATGGCCTATGAATCGGAAAGACAAAGTAAGGTAAATGAGGTAAAACAGCTGCAGGATAAGATCGATTTATTAAGTGATAAAGAAAAAGAGGCAAAAAAGAAAGAGTTGGAAGATAAGATAAAAGCTTTACAGGAATTTGATCGTGATAAACAGCAGGACCTGCGTAGAGAGAGGGATGAAAAAATGCGTGAGATCCTTAAGGATATAGAGAGTGCCATCTCTGAATACGCCAAAAGCCAAAATTATACTTTAGTTTTTAATGACCGGGTCTTGGTCTATCAGGATAAATCCTTAGATATTACCGATAAGGTCTTGGAGATCTTACAGAAGAAATACCCTGCCAAAAAGTAGTCTTCAAAGTAAATGAATAAAACAGTCAGAGAGATAGCTGAACTGATAAAGGGTAAAGTTGTCGGCGATGGGAATATCGTTATTCGTGGATTTTCCGGTATTAAGGAGGCGAAGGAAGGGGATATCAGTTTTTTGGCTAATCCCAGGTATTTACCTCTCTTGGAAATTACCTCTGCTTCCGCCATAATTACTACCCCAGATATAAAAAGTAGCCAGAAGACCTTAATCCATGTGGAGAATCCTTCTTTAGCTTTTGCTCAGCTTATTTCTTTAGTTACCCCACAACAGACACATCCGAAAGGGATCCATCCCACAGTGATCTTAGGGAAAAATGTAAAATTAGACAGAGATGTAGCTATAGGTGCCTACACGGTAATAGAGGATAATGTTTCTATTGGCAAAGGTACGGTGATTTATCCTCATTGTTTTATTGGATACGAAAGTAAAATTGGGGATGATTGTCTTATTTATCCTTTTGTTTCTATCCGTGAGAAGACGATTATTGGTAAGCGCGTGGTTATCCATAGCGGAGCAGTAATCGGTTCTGATGGTTTTGGTTTTGTGACTATAGAAGGGGTTCATCATAAGATCCCTCAAATAGGGATAGTAGAGATCGCTGACGATGTAGAGATCGGTGCTAACGTCACTATAGATCGCGCCAGGTTTGATAAGACCATTATTGGTAAAGGGACAAAGATCGATAATCTTGT
>JGI24721J26819_10005463_pt1 | contig 12693 bp, 8 predicted proteins | sample YelNatPaOPGAMG01_FD_26819 | JGI IMG/M metagenome (IMG submission 26819)
CATCAACATACGCGCTCACAGTCTGCCGGGTACCCCGGCGCTCAGTGGGAATCATCCTTCCGCGGCACGGGCTGCCCGATTGGCGGATTGCGGCTTGCTTCGAAAGGGCCTGACCACACTCTAGCACGCGTTTTTGATGTTGCGCAAAGAACTTGTATCCCCTTGTTGCACTGCAGCGCTGCCGTCCTTTGGTGCGTCCGCCGCGGCTGGCCCGATATGCCGCGCAACGCCGGCGTGTGCCCGGCGCCGTGGCTGACGGCACGCACGACCGCGGGTTGAGCGCCCAGCGCTGGACGACTATGCTTGCCCCGTTGCCCTAGCCACCTGCAGCCCATGACAACGGATCGCGCCGACATCGCCGAGTTCGCCTGCGAGCTCATCACCCGGCGGCAGCAAACCTCGCCCAAGCGCCTGACCGCTCCCGGCCCGACGCCGGCGCAGGTGGCAATGTTGTGGAAAGCCGCCGCGCAGGCGCCCGATCACGGGCTGATTCTGCCGTGGCGTTTCGTCCAGGTGAGCGATGGCAGCCGGGGCGCGCTAGGTGAGGCATTCGCCCAGGCACTTTGCGAACGCGACCCGCAGGCCAGCGCCGAGCAACGCGCCGAGGCCCGGGACAAGGCGGCGCGCGCGCCCTTCCTCGCCCTGGCCATCGCCCGGCTCGGCGGCGACGGCCACCCCGAGATTCCGGCGACGCAGCGCCTGGCCTCGCTGGGCTGCGCGCTGCAAAACGTGCTGCTGATGGCGCACGCGCAAGGCTTTGGCGCCGGACTGGTCAGCGGCCAGGCGCTGGATTCGACGGCGTTGCGCACATTGTTCGGCCTCGCCGCGGACGAACGCGCCGTGTGCTTCGTCGCCGTGGGCACGGTGGCCAGACCCAAACCCATGCGGCTGCGGCCATCGGCACAGGACTTCGTCACTCAGTTGTGAACCAGTGGTGAGCCGCCGCGGCATCCCGGCGGGGTGGTTACACCGCTTCCTCGCTGCGCGCCCGCGCGCGCTTGCGCACTTGCTCGACCTGCCGTTCGAACGCATCGCGGTCGCGCAAATACTGCTGCAGCGGCACGATCAGGCACAACGCCGGGTCGAGCATGCCAAACTGCCGGCTGTGGCCGTAGCCCTCGATGCAGAAAAAATACCGCATGGCATCGTCGGCGTCTTTGGCCTGCGGGATGAGGTAGAGGTGGTCGCCGTCACCGTAATGCAGCACGAAATCGATCGGATCGTGCATGTTCAGGCTCCTGCGTGAAGGCGCGCCGCCAGCCACAAGAGGCCGACGAACAGCGGTTGATGCAGCAAGTAAATGGTCAACGGCCAGCGGCCGAGAAACGCCAGCGGCCGCCAGCGCGGCAANTGCCGCAACAAGGCGAAGCCGTCACGCGCCAGCAGCCAGCCGCAACCCGCGCCGAGCCACAATACGCCGATCCAGGGCAGCAGCGGCGCGTAGTCTTCGGTGATCGGTTTTTGCGTGATCAACCCCGTCCAGTTCCACCACGGCGGGTTGAAAAACGCATGCCCCCACAGTTGCGGCGCGGCGATGGCCAGCGGCGCCAGCAACAGCACCCAGGCGCGCAGATGGCGGAAAACCAGCCGGTGCAACAACAGCATCGCCGCGATGCCTTGCAGAATGCCGAAGTAGATGAAGCTATGCGGAAACGCGGCGTAACTGCCGGCGGTCACCAGCAGAGAAGCGCCGACGATCTGTGCCCAGCGTTTCCAGAAGTGCGCCGCGCTGCGTCCGCGCACGTCGGTGAAGGTTTGCGTCAGCCCGGCTGTGAAGACGAACAGGCTGACGATGGCCACGCGCTGCCACAGCCACACCGGGTTGGTGTAGAAGTCGGTGTGGATGAAGCCGAACCAATTGAGGTCGAAGCTGAAATGAAACGCCATCATCCAGACGATGGCCAGGCCGCGCAGCGTGTCCACCCCGGCGAAACGGCGCGTGTCGCGCGGGCGCTGCGCAGCCATGGCCGCGGCGTTCTGCCCGATCTCAGCCACACCACACCCGCGCGTTGCGGAACATGCGCATCCATGGGCTGTCGGCGCCCAGTTCGGCCGGCGCCCAGCTCATCTGCACGCTGCGGAACACGCGCTCGGGGTGCGGCATCAGCGCGGTGAAGCGGCCGTCCGGCGTGGTCACCGCGGTGATGCCTCCGGGGCTGCCGTTGGGGTTGAACGGGTAACGCTCGGTCGGCTGGCCGTGGTGATCGACGAAGCGCATCGCCACGTGCAACTGCGCCGCGTCGCCCTGCTGCGAAAAATCCGCCCTGCCCTCGCCATGCGCTACGGCGATGGGGGCACGGCTGCCGACCATGTCGCGGAAGAAAATCGACGGCGAGTCGGTCACTTCCACCAGCGACAGCCGGGCCTCGAACTGCTCGGAGCGGTTGCGGGTGAAACGCGGCCAGGCGTGCGCGCCCGGGATCATGGGCGCCAGCGCGGCGAGCATTTGACAGCCGTTGCACACCCCGAGAGCAAAGGTGTCGCCACGGCCGAAAAACGCGGCGAATTGCTCCGCCAGCGACGGGTTGAACAGAATCGACCGCGCCCAGCCCTCGCCGGCGCCGAGGACGTCGCCGTAGCTGAAGCCGCCGCAGGCGACGAAGCCGTGAAAATCGGCCAAGCGCACACGGCAGGCCATGAGATCGCTCATGTGCACGTCTGCCGCGTCGAACCCGGCGCGGTGCATGGCGTAAGCCATTTCGAGCTGCGAGTTCACCCCCTGCTCGCGCAGGATGGCCACACGCGGTCGCGCACCGCGGGCGATGAACGGCGCGGCCACGTCGTCTTGCGGGTCGAAGCTCAGCCGCATGTGCAGCCCAGGGTCGGCGGGGTCGCCCTGCGCCTCGTGCTCCTCGTGCGCGCACTGCGGGTTGTCGCGCAAGAGCGCGATTTGGTGCGACACGCCGTCCCACAGTCGTTGCAGCGTGACGCGCGGCGCGGTGTAGATGCGGCGGCTGTCGCGGAACAATTCGATGACGTCGCGGTCGTTGACGCTGCCGATGGCGTGGCTGTGCGCCGACAGGCCGTGGCGCCGCAGGGTTTGCAGCACGGCGTCGCGCTGCGCCGCGTCCACTTGCAGCAGCACTCCCGGTTCTTCGTTGAACAACGCTTGCAGCGCCTGCTCGTCGCGGCGCGCGCCAACCTGCTTGGCCCAATCTTTGGCATCGCCCCAGTCGTCGGCCTCGCCGCCGTCGAGAGTCAGCAAATCCAGATTCAGGCTGACGCCGCAGTGCCCGGCGAAGGCCATTTCGCACGCCGCGGCCCACAGCCCGCCGTCGGAGCGGTCGTGGTAGGCCCAGACCTGGCCGGCGGCGCGCAGCTCGGCCAGCGCCGCGGCGAACGCCGGCAACACCTGCGGATCGTCCAGGTCGGGGGTGAACTGGCCGACGCGCCCGAGAGTCTGCGCCAGAATGCTTCCCCCCAGCCGCCTACGGCCCCGCGCCAGATCGACCAGGATCAGGCTGCTCGGGGCGTGGGTGCGCAGTTGCGGCGTGAGTGTGCCGCGCACGTCGGGCAACACGGCAAACGCCGACACCACCAGCGACACCGGCGCGGTGACGCTGCGCGCCTGGCCGTCCTGCTCCCACTGCGTGTGCATCGACAGCGAATCCTTGCCCACCGGCACGGAAATGCCCAGCGCCGGGCAGAGCTCGATGCCGATGGCGCGCACGGTGTCGTACAGCGCGGCGTCCTGCCCGGCCTGGCCGCATGCGGCCATCCAGTTGCACGACAGCTTGATGTCGCTCAAGCGCGGCACCGGTGCGGCCAGCAGGTTGAGCACCGCCTCGGCCACCGCCAGTCGGCCGGAGGCCGCCGGGTTGAGCACGGCCACCGGCGCGCGTTCGGCCACGCTCATGGCCTCGCCACGGTATCCCTGGTAATCGGCCAGGGTGACGGCGCAGTCGGCCACCGGCACCTGCCACGGGCCGACCATCGGGTCGCGATGCGACAAGCCGCCGACGGTGCGGTCGCCGATGGTGATGAGAAAGCGCTTGCTCGCCACCGTCGGATGCCGCAGCACCGCGGCGCACGCCTGCTCCAGATCGACGTCGCTGAGATCCAGCGCGTCGCCTTGCACCGCCACGCGCTGCACCACGCGATGCAACCGTGGCGGCTTGCCCAGCAGCACGTCCAGCGGCAAATCCACCGGCAGCGCCTGCGCCGGGTCGGCGGCGTGCAACCGGTCGTGCACGCGCAGCACCTGCTCCTGCGTGGCCACGCCGACCACGGCAAACGGACAGCGTTCACGCGCGCACAGCGCGGCGAACACCTCGCGCTGCTGCGGGGCGATGGCCAGCACGTAACGCTCCTGGCTTTCGTTGCTCCAGATCTCACGCGGACTCATCCCCGACTCTTCCAACGGCACGTCGCGCAACTCGAAGTCGCCGCCACGGCCGGCGCCCTCGACCAGTTCGGGAAAGGCGTTGGACAGGCCGCCGGCGCCGACGTCGTGGATCGACAGAATCGGGTTGGCATCACCCAGCGCGCAGCAGGCGTTGATGACCTCCTGCGCGCGCCGCTGGATTTCGGGGTTGCCGCGTTGCACCGAGTCGAAATCGAGCTGTGCCGCGTTGCTGCCGGTGGCCAGGCTCGACGCCGCGCCGCCGCCCAGACCGATGCGCATGCCCGGCCCGCCGAGCTGCACCAGCAGCGTGCCGGCGGGAAACGGCAGTTTGCGCGTCTGCCGTGCGTCGATCGAGCCCATGCCGCCGGCAAGCATGATGGGTTTGTGGTAGCCCCACACCCTGCCGCCGGCGCGTTGCTCGAACACGCGGAAATACCCGGCGAGGTTGGGCCGNCCGAATTCGTTGTTGAACGCCGCGCCGCCCAGCGGGCCGTCGAGCATGATTTGCAGCGCGCTGGCCGTGTGCGCGGGTTTGCCCACATCGGCCGTGGCCGCCTCCCACGGCTCGGGATGGCCGGGCAGCCGCAGATTGGACACCGAAAACCCGGTCAAACCTGCCTTCGGACGCGAGCCGCGGCCTGTGGCGCCCTCGTCGCGGATTTCGCCACCCGCGCCGGTGGCAGCCCCGGGGAACGGCGAAATCGCCGTCGGGTGGTTGTGCGTCTCCACCTTCATCAGCACGTGGCGCAGCGCGCGCTGCGCGCCGTAGGTGTGCGTGGCCGGGTCGGGCTGCCAGGCCTGGACTTCGCCGCCTTCGATCACCGCGGCATTGTCGGCGTAAGCCACGATGGTGCCCTGCGGCGCGCGCGCGTGGGTGTTGCGGATCATGTCGAACAGGGTGTGCGGCTGTTCGACGCCGTCGATGGTGAAGCGGGCGTTGAAAATTTTGTGGCGGCAATGCTCGCTGTTGGCCTGCGCGAACATCATCAACTCGACATCGGTGGGGTTGCGGCCCAGCTTGCGGTAGGCGTCGAGCAGGTAGTCGATTTCGTCGTCCGACAGCGCCAGCCCCTGCGCGACGTTGGCCTGCTGCAGCGCGCGTCGCGCGGCTTGGGCGTCGCCGCCGGTCACGTCCACGTGCTGCAGCGGCTGCGGTGGCAGCTCGGCGAACAGCTGCTCCAGAGCGTCGCGCTGCAGGGCAACGGTTTCGGTCATGCGGTCGTGCAGTAGCGCGCCGAGTTGGCGCAATTCGTCATCGCTCAGCGGCTTGGCCGCGCGCAGCAATCCGTCTTCGGCTTGCACACGGTATTCGATGGCGCGTTCGATGCGGTGCACAGCGACGCCGCACAGCCGTGCGATGTCGGTCGCCTTGGACGCCCAAGGAGAAATCGTCCCCAGCCGCGGCATCACCAGCAGCGCCTGGCCATCGACCGGCCCGGTGTAGGCATCGCCGTAGCGCAGCAGACCGTCCAGGGTGTCGCGCACCCCCGCAGCCGGAACCTGATCGAGCGCGACGGCATGCAGGTAGCGGCCGTGGATGCGACGCACGCGCGCGGCCAGTTGCGGCAAGGCCTGGCGCAGCCGCGCCATGAGCGCGTCCTGACGGAAGGCGGAAAGGGCGTTGGCGCCTTCGAAAACGAGAATCTGCATGCGTAAACCCCGCGCCGCGGGGCGGGAGTGGGAAAGAGGAAGTCAACGGTAAATTATCGCCCACGGCGCCGGCGGGGTGGCTGCCGACATATCGCGGCAGTGAGATAATGACGCGATGAGTATTTCCATCAAAACCTCCGAAGAAATCGACAAAATGCGCGTCGCCGGCAGATTGGCGTCCGAATTGCTCGATTACCTCACGCCGCACGTGCAGCCCGGTGTGACCACCAAGGCGCTCGACAAGCTGGCATACGACTACATCACCCAGGTGCAGCAGGCGATTCCCGCGCCGCTGAACTACGCGCCGCCGGGGTACACGCCCTATCCGGCGTCGATCTGCACTTCGGTGAACAACGTCATCTGCCACGGCATCCCCAACGACAAGCCGCTGAAAAACGGCGATGTGCTCAACATCGACGTCACCGTGATCAAAGACGGTTTCCACGGCGACAGCAGCCGCATGTTCTGCGTCGGCAGCGTGCCGCGGCACGTGCAGCGCCTGGTCGACGTGACCTTCGAGGCGATGTGGCATGGCATCGCGCTGGTCAAACCCGGCACCCGGCTGGGCGACATCGGCCACGTCATTCAGACCTTTGCCGAAAACGCCGGCTACAGCGTGGTGCGCGAATTCTGCGGCCACGGCATCGGCCGCAAGTTNCACGACCTTTGCCGAAAACGCCGGCTACAGCGTGGTGCGCGAATTCTGCGGCCACGGCATCGGCCGCAAGTTCCACGAGGAACCGCAGGTGCTGCACTATGGCAAGCCCGGCACCGGCGAGGTGCTGCGCCCTGGAATGACCTTCACCATCGAACCGATGATCAACGCCGGCCGACGCGACATCCGTGAAATGGCCGACGGCTGGACCATCGTCACCAAAGACCGCTCGCTGTCGGCGCAGTGGGAGCACACCGTACTGGTCACCGACACCGGCTTCGAGGTCCTGACCACCTCGGCGGGCTGCCAGCAGCCACCGGCTTTCGTGCGTCAGGCGCCGCTGGCTGCTTGAGCCGGGCCGCGGCGCATGCGCCCTGTCGTCCGCGTCGTATGAGCGAACAGTCCGTCTGCGACGTCGCTGCCGACAGCACCCTGGCGGCGATCCGCCAGCGCTGGAAAGCCGGGCGGGCGGCATTGCTCGAAGCGTACACCGCACATCCGCGGCGGATCGCGCCGCTGCTGTACGGCCTGGCACGGCTGACCGATGCCACGCTACGCACGCTGTGGGCCACCGCCGGCATGCCTGCCGAGGCGGCGCTGCTCGCCGTCGGCGGCTATGGCCGCGGCGAGCTGTTTCCGCATTCGGACATCGACCTGCTGTTGCTGCTACCGCAGCCGCAAGGCAGCGACGCCGCCACCGACGCCGCCGCCGAGCGCTTCATCGCTGCATGCTGGGATTGCGGGCTGGAGATCGGCGCCAGCGTGCGCACGGCGCAAGCCTGTATCGACGAAGCGGCCAAAGACATCACGGTACAGACGGCGCTGCTGGAGATGCGGTTGCTCAGTGGCGACCGCGCGCTGGCGCAGCGCATGCAAACCGATTTTTTCCGCCATCTCGACGCCCGCGCTTTCTTCCAGGCAAAGATGCGCGAGCAGCAGCAACGACACATCAAATACGAAGACACGCCTTACGCGCTCGAACCCAACTGCAAGGAAAGCCCCGGCGGGCTGCGCGATTTGCACGTGGTGCTGTGGGTGGCGCAGGCTTGCGGGTTCGGCCGCACCTGGAAGGAGCTCGCCGCCAGCGGGCTGATCACCGCCAACATCCTGCGCCAGGTGCAACGCAACGAGACGGTGCTCAAGCGCATCCGCGCGCATTTGCACATTTTGGCGCGGCGACGCGAAGACCGGCTGGTGTTCGATCTGCAAAACGCCGTCGCCCGGGTGCTGGGGTTTTCACCCACGCCGACCAAACGCGCCGGCGAAGCGCTGATGCAGCGCTACTACTGGGCGGCCAAGGCGATCGAGCAAATCAACCAAATCGTCCTGCTCGACATCGAAGGGCGACTGTGGCCGCAATCGGTGGCGGTGGCGCAGCCGGTCACCGGCATCGACGGCGTGGCCGACGGCCGCTACCTCGTGCGCGACGGCATGATCGAGCCGGCCGACCCCGCGCTGTTCCAGCGCGAGCCCTGGGCGATGCTCGAAATTTTCGCCGTGTTCCAGCGAGTGCCCGGCGCGCGCGGCTTGTCGCCCGCGGCGCTGCGCGCGCTGTACCTGGCGCGCCACCGCATGGACGGCGCGTTCCGCCACGACCCGCGCAGCCGCGCGCAGTTTTTGCGCATCCTGCAGGCGCCGCAAGGCATCGTCCACGCGCTGCGGCTGATGAACCGCACCAGCGTGCTCGGCCGCTACCTCTGGGCGTTCCGCCGCATCGTCGGGCAGATGCAACACGATCTGTTCCATGTCTACACCGTCGACCAGCACATCCTGATGGTGGTGCGCAACGTCCGCCGCTTTTTCATGCCCGAACATGCGCACGAATACCCGCTGTGCTCGCAGCTCGCGGCCAATTTCGACCCGCCCTGGGTGCTCATCCTCGCCGCACTGTTCCACGACATCGCCAAGGGGCGCGGCGGCGACCATTCCGAACTTGGCGCGGTGGAAGTGCGCAAATTCTGCAAAGCGCACGGTATCGCGGCCGAGCACGCCGAACTCGCCGAATTCCTCGTGCGCGAACACCTGCAAATGTCGCGGGTGGCGCAAAAAGAAGACTTGAGCGACCCCGAAGTCATCACCGCCTTCGCCCGCCGGGTGAAAGATGAACGCCATCTCGTCGCGCTGTATCTGCTCACCGTGGCCGACATCCGCGGCACCAGCCCGAAAGTGTGGAATGCGTGGAAAGGCAGACTGCTGGAAAACCTCTACCGCGCCACGCTGCGCGTTCTGGGCGGGCAGACGCCGCAGCCGCAAGCCGAATTGCAGTGGCGCCAGCAGGAGGCGCTGCGCATCCTCAAACTCTACGCCCTGCCCGACGGCGCGCAGCAGCCGTTGTGGGACACGCTGGACATGGCTTACTTTNTGCGCCACGACCCACAGGACATCGCCTGGCAGACGCGCAAGCTCTACGCCCGCGCCGCCAGCGACCAACCTGTGGTCNGCGCCCGTCTGGCGCCCGATGGCGAAGGGCTCGAAGTGCTGGTGTATGCCCCCGACCAGCCCGACCTGTTCGCCCGCATTTGCGGCTATTTCGACAGCCGCAACTTCAACATCCTCGACGCCAAGATCCACACCACGCGCAACGGCTGGGCGCTGGACACTTTCGTCGTCGTTTCGCCGCACACCAAGGTGCACGACCGGGCGATGATCGGTCTGATCGAAACCACGCTGCGCGACACCCTCAACCGCGCCGCGCCGCTNCCGCCGCCGCANCAGGGACGGCTGTCGCGCCGGGTGCGCAACTTTCCGGTCAATCCGCGAGTCGGGCTGCGCCCCGACGAACGCGGGCAGAACTGGATTCTGAGCGTCACCGCGCACGACCGCTCTGGTCTGCTCTACGCCATTGCACAGGTGCTGGCGCGCCACCACGTCAATTTGCAACTGGCCAAAATCACCACCCTGGGCGAGCGTGTCGAAGACACGTTTCTCATCTCTGCGCCAGGGCTGGGCGATGCGCAGGTGCAAAACAGCGTCGAAAGCGAGCTGCTGCAAGCCATTTCCGATTGATGCGGCGGCACTGGCCGCGCCAGCCGATCTGACCGACAATCGACCCCGCCAGGCCCAACCGGGCCAGCGCCGCTTGCCGAATCCGCCCTGCCATGCCGCGCCGCCATTGGACGCTGACCGCCAAAATCGCCCTGTTCTCGGGCGTGCTGCTGCTGTTGTCGCTCGGCTCGGTCGGTGCGACGCTGTGGATTTCGTGGAACCTCGAAGGCGGCGCCGCGGCGATGAACGTCGCCGGGCGGCTGCGCATGATGACCTACCGGCTGGCGCTGACGGCGGCCACGCCTGCCGGTCAACCCGAACTGGCGGCACAGGCTCAGGACATGCAGCGCAGCCTGGATCTGCTGCGCAATGGCAATCCGGCACGGCCGCTGTTCGTGCCTTGGGACGACACCATCCGCCAGCGGTTCGCCACGGTGCAGGCGCAATGGCAGCAATTGCGCCCGCGCTGGGAGCAGCCGGCAGCGGGGGTGCCGCAGGTGCAGGTCGATCGCTTCGTCGGGCACATCGACGCCTTTGTCAGCGCCATCGAACATCGGCTCGACTTTTGGACCAGCGTGCTCCACGCCTTCCAGATGGGCATGGCCGTGGTCGTCGTCGCCGCCGCGATGCTGATGTTTTACGCCGCCTATCTGTTCGTGCTCGAACCGGTCGGCCGGCTCAGCCGGGGCGTGCAGGCGATCGAGCAAGGCGATTACACCGCGCGGGTCCAGATCGACTCCACCGACGAACTCGGCGAACTGGCTGCCGGGTTCAACCGCATGGCCGGGCAATTGCAAGGCGTTTACGCCGAGCTCGAAGCCCGCGTGCAGCAAAAAACCGCCGCGCTGCAAACCGAGCAGCAACGCTTGGCCGCGCTGTACCGCGTCAGCGCGCTGGTTTCCAGGGAGCAAAGCCTCGACGGCCTGGCGCGCGAGTTCACCGCGGCAATGCAGGACATCGCCGGCGCCGACGCCGCGCTGCTGCGCTGGACCGACGACACCGCCCGTCGCTTCCTGCTGCTGGCGGCGCACGACATGCCGCCAACCATCACCGACGCCGAGCGTTGCTTGCTCGCAGGCACTTGCCACTGCGGTCAGGCTCAGCTCGGGCAGCAGCCGCAAATCGTGCAGTTCCACCCCTCGCGCGGCGATGCGGCAACGCCTGCCGACGACGCCTGCGTGCGCGCGGGTTTCGCCACGCTGATCAGCGTGCCGGTGGCGGCGCAGCAACGGCTGCTCGGTGAAATCGACCTGTTTTTCCGCACCCCGCGCAGCATCGATCCGCAGCAAAACGTGCTGTTCGACGCGCTGGCCGGCCACCTTGCCGCGGCGATGGAAAGCCTGCGCAGCGCCGCGCTCGAACGCGAGGCCGCGGTCGCCCGCGAGCGCGCGCTGCTCGCGCGCGAACTGCACGACTCGATCGCCCAGGCGCTGGCGTTCATGAAAATCCAGCTCCAGCTCCTGCGCTCGGCGCTCAAAGCGAACCATGCGCAGCGCGTGGACAAGGTCATCGGCGAGCTCGACGCCGGGGTGCGCGAAAGTCTGGCCGACGTGCGCGAGCTGCTGCTGCACTTCCGCACACGCACGCAGGAGCAGGACATCGAACCCGCTTTGCGCAGCACCCTGCAAAAGTTCGAGCTGCAAAGCGGTGTCGCGGTGCGTTTGCAGTTCAACGGCTACGGTCAGCCGCTGGACCCGGACGTGCAAATCCAGGTGCTGCACGTGCTGCAGGAGGCGCTGTCGAACGTGCGCAAACACGCCGGCGCCAGCGCCGTCTCGGTGCAAGTCGACAGCCTGCCGCACTGGCGTTTTGCCGTCAGCGACGACGGCCGCGGTTACGACACCCAGACCATCCTGGCCGACGCGCCAGCGCACGTCGGCCTGCAGATCATGCGCGAGCGCGCGGCGCAGATCGGCGGTACGCTGCACATCAGCTCGCAGCCCGGTCACGGCACCCAGGTCGTGCTCGAACTACCCGATCGGTTCGACGCGGCAGCCGCAGCGGCGCCGGCAACCCCCTTGTCTTCTACTGCCACGACCCATGCCGCCTGAGATCGAACAGCCGGGACTTCCCTCCGAGCAGCCGGGNGCAGCCGCCATTCGTCTTTTGCTCGTCGATGACCATTCCTTGTTCCGGCGCGGGATGGTGGCGCTGTTGGCAGAGGAGGCGGGGCTGGAGGTGGTGGGTGAGGCGGCGGACGTCGGCGAGGCGCTACGGCAGATCGAAAAAACCCGGCCGGACGTGGTGCTGCTCGACAACAACCTGCCTGGAGTACGCGGCGTCGATGCGGTCGGCGGCCTGCTGCGGGCGGCACCGCAATTGAAAATTCTGCTGCTCACCGTCAGCGACGACCCGGCAGACCTGGCCACCGCGTTGCGCGCCGGCGCCAGCGGTTATCTGCTCAAGACCTGCGACATCGGCGAAATCGTCGCCGCCATCCGCCGCGCGCAGCACGGCCAGATCATCATCGGCGCGGAAATGGCGCCCAAGCTGATCCATACGCTGGCCGGGCTGCCGCCCGCTGCCGCGCCGCCTGCGCCCGATGCCGCAGCGTCGGCTCCCATTGCCCCTGCATCGCCTGCCGACGCGCTCACCCCGCGCGAGCGACAGATCGCTGCGGCGATCGCGCGCGGCGCGAGCAACAAAGTCATCGCCCGCGAACTCGACATCGCCGAAACCACGGTCAAAGTGCACGTGCAGAGCATTCTGCGCAAGCTCGGCCTGGCCTCGCGGGTGCAGATCGCGGTGTACGCCAGCGAAAACGGCCTGGCGGGCTGAGGCGCGCGGCGCTGCCTGCGTCCGTTTGGCGTAGTTCGTTTGGCAGGGTGCGACCGGGCCGAGCCGCTGCCGTCCCCTCCGGCTGAATCCGCGCTCTACGTCTTCCGGGCGATAACGGCCGCGCCCTGCGCCCGATACAGTGTCCTTGTCATCGCAAGGAGGCTGTCATGAGCGCGAATGCGCAACAACACACCCGCCAGGCCTGGTCGGTCCTGATCGTCAGCACCTGGGCATTCACCGTGTGCTTCATGGTGTGGATGATGTTTGCCGTCATCGGCAT
>JGI24721J26819_10005466_pt1 | contig 12693 bp, 9 predicted proteins | sample YelNatPaOPGAMG01_FD_26819 | JGI IMG/M metagenome (IMG submission 26819)
AACCCAATATATTGGGTAAACTCAGTTCATTTTAATTTTGATTTTTGGCATTATTATTGGCTAATTTGCCTGAGCTAAGAAAAATAAAATTTAACAGTTAGGAGAATTTTCATGACAACAAGAGGCGACGTAATAGTGGTAGGCTCTGAAGGGGGCCAGCAAGCGAAGGGTTCGGACATACCGAATGATTTTGGTGGTACGAGCCAATATGTTTTAAAGATTGATCGGGTGTTTAGCCGGAGTGACAAGAGTCCGTATGATGAGATCGAGTGGGAGCGGCGGGATGCAGCCATAACTGATGATAAAGGCTCTGTGATTTTTCTGCAGAAGGATGTTGAAGTACCTAAATCGTGGTCATTACTGGCAACAAAGGTAGTTGCATCAAAATACTTTTATGGTGAGCCAGGGACTGCGGAGCGTGAGGTATCTGTACGGCAGTTAGTACACCGTGTATGTCGGACTATAGCTGACTGGGGGGTTAAGGATGGATATTTTAGCAAGGCTGACGGTGAAGTATTTTATGATGAACTAGTGTGGTTATGTTTAAATCAATATGGTTCATTTAATTCACCTGTTTGGTTTAATGTTGGGCTTTATCATCAGTACGGTGTTGGTAAAGAATCTTCGCAAGGTAATTGGTTTTATAATAAGTCTAAAGGTTGTGCAGAACGTTCTGCGACTCAGTATGAGCATCCTCAATGCAGTGCATGTTTTATTCAGGCGGTCGAGGATAACATGGATTCGATAATGCGGCTTGCTTACAGTGAAGCCATGTTATTCAAATTTGGCTCTGGCACGGGTACAGATTTGACGCCTATAAGATCGGCCAGAGAGAAGCTCAGTGGTGGTGGCAGACCGAGCGGGCCCTTATCGTTTTTGAGGATTTATGATCAAATAGCAAATGTGGTTAAGTCTGGTGGTAAGACCCGGCGTGCGGCCAAGATGAACACCTTGCGTGATTGGCATGGCGATATAGAAGAATTTATAGATGCCAAAAAGATTGAGGAGAAAAAAGCCTGGGCATTGATTGATCAGGGTTATGGTGGTTATTTAAACAGTGAAGCCTATGGCAGTGTAATGTTTCAGAATGAAAACCTTTCGGTGCGTGCTTCTGATGAGTTTATGGAAGCGGCTTTAGCTGGTAAGGAATGGTGGACACGGGCTGTTACAACTGGTGAGCTTTTGGAGAAAAAGAATGCCCGGGAACTGTTAAGGAAGATTGCCGAAGGGACGTATGTTTGTGGTGACCCGGGTATGCAATTTGATGGTGCGATTCAGCGCTGGCATACTTGTAAGGCCACAGCACCGATTCATTGCACAAATCCGTGTTCTGAATTTGTTTTTTTAAACAATACTGCATGTAATTTGGCGTCGTTAAATCTTTTAAAATTCAAGAGGGCTGATGGACTTTTTGACGCAGAGCGTTTCAAGGCTGCGGTTAGGATTTTTATAACAGCTCAAGAGATTATTGTAGATAATTCGAGCTATCCTATTCCGGAGATAGCAATGAATTCGCATATATTCCGTCCGTTAGGTCTTGGTTTTGCTAATTTAGGCTCCCTAATAATGAGTTACGGTTTGGCGTATGATTCGGACGAAGGCCGCATGTTAGCTGGAGTGATTTCGGCTATTATGACAGGAGAAGGCTACAAGCAGTCTGCCCTGATGGCGAGTAAACTAGGTCCGTTTAAAGGTTTTAACGATGCACGCTGTGTTGGGATAGAAAAGCCAGTTGCACCTGCTAACAAGGAATGCATGATGCAAGTTATTAAGATGCACTGGCAGGCGGCTGAGGCTATTCCAGATATTGAGCAATTCCGGTATCTGAAAAACACTGCTATTCAGTCATGGAGAGAGGCGTATGAGCTTGGGGAAAAGTTTGGGTTTAGAAATGCTCAGATATCAGCTGTTGCGCCTACTGGAACGATTGGTTTCATGATGGACTGCGATACTACCGGCATTGAACCGGATATTGCCTTAGTGAAGTACAAATTACTTGCTGGTGGCGGCATGCTTAAGATTGTAAATAGAACAGTTCCAGAGGCATTGACAAACCTTGGTTATTCAGCCGATGAGATCACTAGAATTGTCCAGCATATTGAGAAATATGACACTATTGAGGACGTCGAAGAAAACGGTACTGTTATCAGGAGTGGCTTGAAGCCTGAACATCTTGCCGTATTTGATTGTGCATTTAAACCAGCAAAAGGCAAAAGATGCATTCATTATTTAGCGCATCTCAAGATGATGGCGGCTGTTCAGCCATTCATAAGTGGTGCTATTTCTAAAACTGTCAATATGCCAAATGAANCCACTATTGATGAGATCATGGATACTTATATTCAGGCATGGCGAATGGGTCTAAAATGTGTTGCAATTTACAGGGACGGCTCCAAACGTCTTCAGCCATTATCTACTAAAAAGCCTGGAAAAGATTCAGACGCTGTGGCGTCTGCTGAAAAAATTGATGTTTTGCGAAAGCGAATAGCTGAATTGGAATCCGAGATTGAAAATTTAAAAAAGCAATCTGCTAAACCTATTCGCAGACGTTTGCCAGAGACACGGCGTGCTATTACGCACAAATTTGAAATTGCAGGTCATGAAGGATATCTCACTGTTGGGTTATACGAAGACGGGCAACCTGGAGAATTATTTATTACTATGGCTAAGGAAGGGTCCACGATTGGTGGACTGATGGATTGCATTGCCACATTAACAAGCATGGCATTGCAATATGGAGTGCCGCTAGATGCCCTGGTCAAAAAGTTTGCTTACCAGAGATTTGAGCCCTGGGGCTTTACCAAAAATCCTGAAATTCGGAATGCTTATTCTATTACTGATTATATTTTCAGGTGGCTTGCTCTGAATTTCATTCCGGGCTATCGTGAGGCTGTTAATTCGAAACCGACGCAGCCTGAGCTCGATTTACCCGGTTTGTGGGAGTTGACTAAAAAGGCAGCCAATAGGCCAGTTCCTGAGCTTCCAATTACTGCTGATCAGGTCGATCAAAATACAGTGAATAATACAGCTTTACTTCAGCAGGGTACGAAGATGTCAGATTCATTAAACGATTTAACATCGCGCTTCCAACTGGATGCCCCGTTATGTCCTAATTGTGGTCATGTAACTGTGCGCAATGGAGCCTGTTACAAATGCCTCAATTGTGGAGAAAGTTTAGGTTGTTCATAAAACCTTATGAATTCGGGTGTGAGGTGGCGATTGATTTACGAGTAAGACTACCTCCTGCGTTTACAAAAAAAGAGCCCGGTCCTACAAGGGCCGGGCTTCATTTTTAAGAAATAGAATTATTCGCCCATTCCGTCTTCAAAAGAACCGGTGGCGATGGCAAAACACAGATTATTTTTCACATAAGCAATACCGTCTGAGCTGCAAACGTCTAGATCCTGGTATGCGCTTTCGGCTTCTACGATTAACGGTGCTGTATTGGTTTTCATTACTTCGCAATATCGTTTCGGGTATCCGGTCAGTATGAGTAGCTCAGCGTAACGTTTCATATTTAAGTCGCCTGTGCCGAGGTCTACGAACTGCATAGCTCGTTTTTGCCAATCGGGTTCCATAAACCGTAATGGTAAGTTCTTACGAACAACATGGTTTTTGACGTGGCATGAGTAAATCCTGCTGGCTACTTTAAGGAATCGTGTTTCAAAGTCCTCGCCTTCCCAGCAGTGTGATGGGTCTGCGTTTACGGCAAGGCATTTGTCGCCGTCACAAATATTGACGAGCATATTGAAATCGTCAGCGCTCATTGCGGCAGTGCCAGGGTGAATTTCATGTGCCAGGTACAGGCCGAGTTNATTTGCCNGTTTACGGATCTTAGCGGTCTTGGTTACAAATCTTTCTTGACCTTCTTTGAGGAGGTCGAACCCCTGGCCGCGCCAGAAACCCCATGGGTAGCCGCTTGCAAGTTCCCATCCAAAAGCGACACCCCAGAACATGGGTATTATTTTGACACCGAGTTCTGCGCACAAATCAAATAATCTGAGGATGTAATCCTCAGCCCATTTTTCTATCTCTTGAGGTGATTTCTGGGCTACGCTTGCCGGTATGAACGGCCTTATGGATGGGCTCCCAGTCCATGCTGTAGTATGAACCCAGAATGGACAATGGGCCGATATGCCGTCAAGTTTAAGTTCGGCTTTTTCAAAAGCAGCCTTGATTTCTTGCGCACTCATGAAAAGGCCGGATTCTTTTTGAATTAAAAAGTTTGACGGCTGGGCGCCAGAAGCGCCTGAATTTTTCGCAAAAGCGAGAAATTGTTCTAATGTTTTAGCTCCGTGCTGAGCTCCTTCAACACTTGGGTGAAATACTACTGTTGCCATAGGTCTTTTATTTTTCAGGTTTTTATTTAAGCCCTCAGATCCTGGCTTATCTCTTTTGATATTTCATCTTTTCTCGACCATGATCCCGGGCTGATTTTTATCAACGTCGATCTTAACCCAAATGTTTTTAAAATAGCAAACATAAATCACTGCATTAACTGGCGAATCCTCTAAGTGAGAAAGTTTAAAATCTTTAAAAGCATTGTGCAAATACCTGTATAGTGAAACTGAAAATTTAAAAGCCGTTATGCGTTTATTTTAAGCCAGGCTAATATTGCTAAAATTATTTTTCTTGCTGGATTTATGAAAAAATGAAAGTTGGTAAAACCTTCTTGCAAATATTCTTTAATTATTTAGGATACAAACCTTGCCTGCTTTTATGTCGATATTGTTAAATGGATGAGGAACAAATTAATAGTAATCAAAAACGGCCTAAACTAAGTAGTCAGAAGGCTATACTTTTATTTTCATTAGTTTCGGTTTTCTTGGGGTATCTGATAATACTCCTGGGTAAAGGTGATCAGTTACTCTTGTTTCTTATAGGGCCAATTTTGCTCGCAGCGTTCAAATATGGGCGAAGGGCTTTTTACCCTATGATTTTTATTTCATTTGTTGTTTCACTCGTTGTTCTGTTTTGTATATTCCGAAATCCTGTTATTTCGATAAGAACACTGATAGTAACTGGAATTACTTTAATAATTACCTGTGAGCTAATAACTAACGCAGTCAATAAGAGCAGACTGGAGTTGTGCCTAAAACAATCAGAACACGAGCACAGGTTGTTGTTTGCTGAGACCCCACTGCCAATGTGGCTGAGCAATGAAGACGATGATCTAATTATTTCCGCAAACAAAGCTGCACAGGCAAAGTTTAATTATACCAAAGATGAATTTATCAGACTTAAGACCACAGATTTGATTGATCAGGAAGATATTCCGAATTTTATTGAGTGGCAGCAAAAAAATGCTGAGGATGACTCAGAATTTAAAATATTGCATCTTAAGACTAAGACAGGGGATTTATTCGAGGCTGAGTTATTTTTTTCTCGCATTGAATCTGACAATAAACAAGTCAGACTCTTTTTAGCTAACGATGTTAGCGAAAGGAATAAGGCCCTACGATTGCTTGAAGAAAATCAAAGGAAACTTAGTATCGCCCAGCAGATCGGTAAGATTGGTTACTGGGAGTATCAGCTCCAAACAAGGGTCATGTGCCTTTCGGAAGAAGCGTGTGCGATTTTAGGCAATCAGCCAAATCATTGCAAAGGCGGTTATCTGATATTGATAGAAAATGTGCATCCAGATGAAAGGTCAAAAGTCAAATTGGCTCTAGAAAATTCGATTGAGAGTGGAACAAAATTTTGCAAGGCATATAGATTACTCCTACCTACAGGATGTTTGCGGTACGTTAATATAGAAGCACAATGGATCAAAGATGAACATAATAATCCCAAGCTCGTAGGTGTTGTTCAAGACGTCACTGATAAGAGAAAAATTGAGGAACAATTTTGGCAGGCTCAAAAAATGGAGGCTATTGGACTGCTGGCCAGCGGTGTTGCGCATGACTTTAACAACATTTTAACAGTTATCAGAGGCAATGCAGAACTGCTATTATCGTCTTACGAATTACCGGTNCAAGCCGTTAATATGATATCACAAATTGAACAAGCCGCTGAGATGGCATCGAACCTNACAAGGCGGCTTTTAACATTTAGTAAAAAAGCACCGCAAAAAATTGAATTGGTAAATATCAATGCTCTTATCGCTGATACAGCAAAGATATTACAGCGCTCCCTGCCCGAGACAATAAAGCTCAGTTTGCATTATTGTGAAGCTACACCGTATGTTGAAGCCGACCGACTGATGCTTGAACAAGTTTTGATGAATCTGGTAATAAACGCACGNGATGCCATGCCAGTAGGCGGCCGAATATCAATTGAAAGTAGTATTGTGGATGCCGATGACAATGATGACAATGATAAATGTAAGAATGCAGATTCAACTGTTAGACATTTTGTTAAAATTGTAGTTAAAGATACCGGTGTTGGTATTCCCGAGGAAGCAAAAAAACATCTGTTTGAGCCATTTTTCACTACTAAACCGCAGGACCGCGGCACTGGTTTAGGCCTGGCAACTTCATATTCAATTGTTCAGCAACATGGTGGCTGGATAGATGTGCAGAGTACTGTTGGTAAAGGTTCGGAATTCAGAATATTTCTCCCGTTAGCAAATGAGCTTCAAAACCAACTACAGCCCGAAAGACCTGCTGCAAAACAGTTAGCAAATTACAAGAAACCGTTAGATAAATTAACAGTTTTGGCCGTTGAAGATGACCCAACTATCCGAGGCCTAATCAAGCGCATTCTTGATGTAAACAAGATAAACTCATTTATTTGTGAAAATGGCCTGGATGCGTTAAATCTGTGGAATAACAATAAAGACAAGATAGATGTTTTAATTACCGACATAGTGATGCCCGGCGGTATCTCCGGGATTGATCTTTTAGAAAAAATAAAATCCGAAAAACCCTGGCTTTGTGCCGTTTGCATAAGCGGGTATAATACTGAGTTCTTTGGATCGAATATTAACCTTCCTCAAAATACGGTGTTTTTANCAAAACCTTTTGGCCCGGACGCGTTATTGCAAGCGATTCAGGAATCAATGCAGTCTGTATTGGGTTAACCTATTTAATTGTTTTTGTAAAATCTAATCTTTTGTACATTGCGTTAAAAAACTTTTGTGTTTAACGGGCCACCCTGTTGTAAATTTTGGCTGTATGATCGGCTGGTTAATTTTTCGTAAGTCTGCAATAGTTTTTAACAGGAGGTTTAATAACATGAAGATGTGATGTGACTTTTTGATTTGATTTCATGCTTGTCGAAAGCCAGAGATTTAATCAATATTGGATTTCCAAACTAATCATATGAAAACAAAAGGCCAACAGATGAACAGGCGAAAATTCATTTCAACCTCAGCGATTATAGCTGCAGGTATTTCGGTCCTGCCACGATATGTTTTGGGAGGACCTAAGTTTGTTGCTCCCAGTGACAAAATCAACATTGCTATAATTGGTGCTGGAGGACAGGGAAGAACGAACATGCGGGAACTGATCAAACATGACGATGCCCAGATTATAGCTGTATGCGATCCGTGTGATGAAGCTGATTACAGTCGGTTTTATTATCAAGGCGTAGCCGGACGTAGACCTGTTAAAACTGAGATCGAGAAACATTACACAAAGAATAATTCGAATTTTAAATGCCTGGAGTTTGAAGATTTCCGCGTAATGTTTGATAAGCAAAAGGATATTGATGCAGTATTGATTGCAACGCCGGACCACGTTCATGCTGTAGCAACGATTACTGCAATGCGTCTGGGTAAACATGTTTATTGCGAGAAACCTTTGACACATAATATCTGGGAAGCCAGGCAAGTCTTAAAGGTAGCTAAGGAAACTGGTGTAGCAACTCAGATGGGTAACCAGGGGCACTCTGGTGAAGGTATTCGGCAAACCGTTGAATTGATCAAGGCCGGCGCAATAGGCCAAATCAAAGAAGTACACGCCTGGAGTGACGCTGGCCGTTGGGCAAAACATCCTGGAAGACCCACCGGTGATTTTAAAATTCCGGCCGGCTTTAATTGGGATCTGTGGTTAGGCCCAAGAGAATATAGAGCGTATCACCCGGATTATGCCCCATATAACTGGCGCGGATTTTGGGCATTTGGAACAGGGGCCTTAGGTGATATGGGATGCCATAATTTGGATCCTGCATTTTGGGCCCTTGAGCTCGATGCGCCTTTGATGGTTGAAGCTACAGCCCCGGGCGTGGACTCAGAAACAACCACATATTGTACTATTTATCGTTACACATATGGTCCTCGTGGAGATTTGCCACCAGTAAAGGTCACCTGGTATGATGGCGGACTCAGGCCACCGAGGCCAGATGGTCTTGACCCGGAAATACCTCTCGGTGAAGGCGGAAACGGTATAGTCTTTATCGGTGAAAAAGGTATTATTTCCTGCGGCGGCTGGGGTGGAGCTCCGAGGTTGTTACCGCAAGATAAGTTTAAAGATTACAAGAAACCTGATCCTGTATTGCCAAGATCCAAGGGCCATCATCGTGACTGGCTCGATGCCATCAAGGGTGGCAACAAGGCTAGCAGTAGCTTTGAATATGGTGCACGCCTAACAGAGATGGTATTGCTCGGTAATGTGGCCCTAAGAGTGGGTATGCCGATATACTGGGACCATGAGAATATGAAAGCAAAGAATGCCCCAGAAGCTGACCAGTACATCAAGGAAACTTACAGAAATGGTTGGGAAATAGTTTAGAATTCGGTGTAAAATTCAAGCCGGACAACAATAATCGATGTTGTCCGGCTTTTTTGTATTAATTTGACTTTATCCAGTATCAAGCGTTTTTTGGATTTTGGTCTGGAAATGTTAGATCAAAAGAAAAAAATTGTCGTGGGCCTGAGCGGTGGGGTCGACTCAGCTGTAGCTGCTTTGCTATTGCAAAAGGCAGGATTTGATGTAATCGGAGTAATGCTTAAATTATGGAGTCCAGAGGCCGAGCCCCAACGTGAAAACCGGTGTTGTGGCCTTCAGGCTGTGGAAGATGCGCGGAAGATATGCAGCATGTTAGACATCCCTTTTTATTTATTGGATCAATCTGAGGCCTTTTTAAAGAAAATAGTAAGCTATTTTGTAACGGATTACAAAAATGGCCGCACTCCTAACCCATGTGTCTATTGCAATGATTCGTTCAAATTTGGTGCGTTAATCAAATATGCAGAAATGCTGGGCGCTGAATTTGTGGCTACAGGACATTATGCCAGGATCCAAACTTCAGGAGACAAAAGATTTCTTTTGCTTCGTGGCCTGGATCTAGCAAAGGATCAAAGCTACTTTTTATTCAATCTCACTCAGGAAAAATTATCAAAAATTAAATTTCCACTTGGGGAATTGACCAAGGCTGAAGTCAGAAAAATAGCTTCTGATGCCAGACTATTGGTTGCAAACAAGGCCGATAGCGTGGAGATTTGTTTTGTTAACACAAACAATTATGGTCACTTTTTGAAATTATTTGGGGGAGTTCAAGAACATAAGGGCGAGATAGTAGACGAGCAAGGAAATGTTTTAGGCTTTCATAACGGGATTGAATTTTACACAATCGGTCAACGCAAGGGGTTGCGTGTAGCATGGAGAGAGCCACTTTATGTCATAGGTATAGATCCGGATAAGAACAGGTTGATTGTCGGCCCTGCTAGCCGGTTGTATAACAAAGAGTTTTACATTGACAATTGTAATTGGATAGAATATGAAAAACCAAAAAGGATATTTGAAGCAATGGCAAGGATAAGATATAAACATCAGGCAGTCCCAGCCAGGATTGAATTAATGGACGATGGCTATAGTGCCAAAGTAAACTTTCTTGAGCCGCAACGTGCAATAACTCCCGGGCAGGCGTGCGTGTTTTATGAAAATGATATAGTGATCGGTGGTGGCTGGATTCGTGAGGTTGTAAGTCACTGTGCAGCGGTTTATGCAACGTAAAACGTTTTAATAAAATTAATGTTTATGGAATATCCTGATGATATTGTTGTGGTTTTTACAACCTTCCCTGATACAGAGTCTGCACAAAAACTCATAAACATGGCTTTAGAAAAGAAACTCATTGCATGTGGAAACATTATTTCTGGTGTACAGTCTTACTATTGGTGGGAAGGTGCCATAGAAACAGCGAAAGAGACCCAGGTCATTTTGAAAACAAAAACAGATAAGCTGGAACAACTAGAGTCTGTTATCCTATCGAACCACCCATACAAAACACCTGAGCTTCTAGTGCTAAATGTCCTTGCTGGCAGTTCAGCTTATTTAAGCTGGATTAATGAAACCACAAAATCGGATTAAAAACCATGAAACTCTCAGAAATTTTTAAGGCTAGACGTCCCGTCCTTTCCTTCGAAGTATTTCCACCTAAACCGGACCTGCCTATAGACTCGGTATTTCAAGCTATCAGCGCGCTCAAGGATTTTAGTCCTTCTTTCATTAGCGTCACTTACGGTGCTGGTGGTTCTTCAAGGACAAGAACCGTTGAGATCGCGTCCAGAATCAAACAAGATTTTTGTTTAGAACCTATGGCCCATCTCACATGCGTTGGCCATACTAAGATTGATGTGGATAAGATTTTAGCTGAACTAGAAGATAAAGGACTGGTTAACATTCTAGCATTAAGAGGAGACCCCCCACGAGATCAGCCAAACTTTGATTACAACAAAGGTGAATTCAAATTTGCAATCGACCTGATCAGGTACATTCGTCTGAAAAAGCCAAACTTCAGTATAGCTGCTGCTGCTTATCCCGAAGGACACAAAGCCTGTCCCAGGATTCGAACTGACTGGGAGCATTTAAAGGATAAAGTTGATGCAGGCGTGGATCTTTTAATTACTCAACTCTTTTATGATAATCGGTTGTTTTATCACTTTTTGGAGACCGTGAGAAACATGGGTATTAATTGCCCGATTGTTCCGGGTATAATGCCGGTTTTTCACGCCAAACAAATTAAGCGAATTTTAAGCCTGTGCGGCGCTTCAATGCCTCCGGAAATCTTAATAATGCTTGATAAGTACGAAAATAATCCAGATGACCTAAAAAAAGCTGGTGTCGAGTATGCAATTAAACAAATTAATGATCTTTTAGATAATGNTGTGGATGGAATTCATCTGGAGCCTATGAACAAGCCAGAACTTGCTGCAGACATTTTAAAAGATTTACGACATCGNTTTTGTTAAAATTTAATAAAAGACTGGATTTTCAAAATCTTTTCTGTAAGTATAAGTTCTGATTTTCCAAGGGATTGATTAAGATTTGTGCCCTGGAAAATATTTATGAAAGGTCTTGCTTATGAAGGAGCAACTAAAAAGTGGTGATAATTCCACAAGAAAGTTTTTAAAAACTTTGGGGGCGACTACAGCTTTAGTAGCGCCTCAGATTATAACTTCACATGCAGCACCAGATGACCCGATCCGTATTGGAGTCATTGGTTGTGGTGGCCGAGGCACAGGCGCTGCACTAGACGCTTTAGGCGCGGCGACCAACGTGATTTATCCTAAAGAAGGATATCATACAGAAGATGTTAAAGAAGGAGCTGTAGCGGCAGAAAAAGGGATTAAGATCGTAGCTCTGGCTGACGTATTCCCGGATAGGCTCGNACGATGCCGTGCTCAATTGAAAAAATTGAACATGGAGCTCCCAGATGATCATTGTTTCGTCGGATTTGATGGCTACAAAAAGCTTCTGGAGTTACCGGATGTAAACTATGTGATTTTAGCAACGCCTCCACATTTCAGGCCCATGCATCTAAAGGCTGCCATTGAAGCAGGTAAACATGTTTTCATGGAAAAACCAGCAGCTGTCGATGGTCCAGGTGTGCGAATGGTAATCGAAGCCGGTGAGCTTGCTAAACAAAAGGGACTTGGTATTGTAGCCGGTACCCAACGCAGACACCAGACAAGCTACATTGAAACTATTAAAAGAATTAAGGACGGTGCAATAGGAGATTTCCTATATGGCACTGCTTACTGGAATGGCGGCGTTATCTGGGTAGTGCCGCGCCAACCAGATTGGTCTGACATGGAATGGCAACTTCGAAATTGGAACTATTTCACCTGGTTAGGTGGCGATCATATCGTGGAACAACATGTCCACAACCTTGATATTATGTACTGGGTACTTGGAAAATTACCTATTAAAGCTCATGGTATGGGTGGACGCCAGGCCAGACCAAATAAAGATTATGGTCATATTTACGATCANTTTGCCGTCGAGTTTGAATATGAAGATGGATTAAGGGTCTTCAGTTATTGCAGACAAATGGACGGTTGCCGTGACCGCGTAGACGAATTAATCGTTGGGACAAAAGGTTGGAGCAATTGTCATAACTATATCCAAATCAATGGCGGTGATGGATGGAGATTCTCTGGACGTGATTCTAATCCATATCGTCAGGAACATCTGGATCTCATTAATAGTATCAGAGCCGGACAACCCCTCAATGAGGCCAGAACTGTAGCAGAAAGTACATTGATGGGTATAATGGGCCGGGAAGCAGCTTATTCCGGAAAAACTATAACCCGTGAGGAAATCTTAAACTCAAAAACTCGACTCGGACCAGATAAGTACGAATTTGGTTCGTTGCCATTCCCTGAAGTGCCCATGCCGGGTAAATATGTTTTTCCAGGTTAAAGTTGCGTCAGATACTTATTAACTCGGAGCTTTAAATTGTAAAAAGTTAGTGTGCGAACCAAATATCTGGTTAAGCAGACCAGCGTGGTTCATTTAAAGATGATCT
>JGI24721J26819_10005473_pt1 | contig 12681 bp, 10 predicted proteins | sample YelNatPaOPGAMG01_FD_26819 | JGI IMG/M metagenome (IMG submission 26819)
AGCGAAATTGCGGGTTGTTTTGTTTAGGAGTTTCATGCTATTATAAAGAAGAGTGACGTCCTCCTTGAACTGCGATTTTAGGTTTCCAAGTTCTTGAGCAGTGGATGAAATTGAAGATTCATCAATAACTGGTGGCAAATAAACAATTTCATGAGGCAAATTCTCAACGGTAGCATCTGAAACGTATAAGCTAAACTCGTTAAGGAAGTTTGGTTCTGTAATAAGCGCATCTATTGTCATTGTTTTTTCGCTGCTGGATATTTGAAAATAGTTAATGTTGTCGGACAGAAAAGTTATATAAGTCTCTATGCTCTTGGAGCTTCTCTGCACATTTTCCATGAAATTTTTTACGTCTGGAACAATTCTATAATTTAGAGTGTGCGCCTTTGTTTTTAGCCCATCAAAGATTAAGCTTAATTCGTCCCATGGAAAAAGCCATAATGGATAACCGAACTCAGCCAGAAAAACCATTTTTTCCTCTGGCTTTTTTAATATTAAACCGCCACCCCTTTCTCGCTCCAACTCGGCGAAACAGTAAATGGCGCTTTTTTCCATTTCGTTTGAGAAGGGTTCTGTGCGATTTTCAGATGGAGCTGAAAATGGAAGAATTAGTTTTGAGTTTTTTGTGACAAGGTTCACCAATTTACAATGTTAAGGGTATGCTTGGTTTAAATGTTTTACGAATAACATGCAACTATGATTCTGCCTTTCGTTTGAGTAATGGAATGCCAACAGTGGCTATTATTGCAGTAGCCAAAATTATTACGACAGCCAGATTAATGTAAATGGGCGCTAAAACCTCAAAAATAGGACCAGCCTCTGGATATTTTACTGGATCAGCATATTGCAGCGGCAATGTTGCCAAAACAGCTGCTGCTAAACCTCTTGTCAGTATTATGCTCATAATCGACCGTTCCTTTATGAGTTCACTGCTGCGGACGGTTGTTAATGCTACAGCGCCGAATCTAACTAAAAGAAGTATAAGCGAAAGAATTATTCCAGCTAACACAATTGTGATGTTGCTAATTGACACAATCAAACCTATGTAGACAAAAAAGAACGTTCTCAAGAGAAAAGCAACTTCAGACTCAAACCTTTTTAATCCCACATCAACCACCATGTCAGGGGGTCTCTCCATCCTAAGAATTTTGTAAATTTCCTTTTCATTACCCAACATAATGCCGAAGAGTAGGGAACAGAGGGAACCGCTTCCGCCTAAGAATTCCGAAAGTGAATAAGCTAAAAGGACAACAGCTAATGTGAGTATGTAAACGTAAGAGGCTTTTGCAATTCGCTTCAATATGCTTAACCAGATTAGGCCAAAAATTATTCCAAGCACAATTCCAATTGAAAACCGACTTGCAATAGACTGACCAACCGCTGTTAAGTCCACCGCACCTTTTAATATTATGTCTATGACCACCAAGGAAAAAACTATACAAAAAATGTCTGTAAGCGCAGATTCAAGGCTTAATATTGTTGAACATTTTTCACTAACCTTAATGCGGGAAGCCAAAGAAATCACTGCTACACTGCTGCTTCCTCCAAAAATCGTTCCAAATAGAATAGAATATAAGATTGGCACGTCTGGCGGAATCACTATGTACGCCATGAACAGAGTTGTTGCAATGACGCTCAGCGCAAACCCAATTATGGCAAGAATGGCAGCCCTTGGGCTTTCAGCGAAAACACGATAAATATTCATCGCCATCCCACCATCAAACAAGATGAAAACTAATGCTAATGCAGCCAAATATGGAGCCAAACCTATTATAGAAGTGGCATCCACCAAACCGAAAACAGGTCCAAACAACATGCCCAAAACTATGAGGAGAAGCATGTCTGGAAAACCCTTACGTTCAAACAAGTAATTGCCCAGAAAACCTATCACAATTATTGAACCAGCAAGTATCAGTGCAAGCGTNACAGGATCCAATTTAAATCCTTCCTTAATTGGCTTTTTCACTTAAAGAATTTTATCTCCTAAACNGAGATATNATGTATTAAGCTTTTTGCAAACCTATAGCTTTCAAAAATTTACCATACTTTGTCTACTTTCAAATGGGTTAAATATCCAGCAATACCATAAAGCGGCAAAGACATAATCTCGAACAAGTTTCCAACAGCGATTGGAAATTTAACAAAAGCAAAAAAGCCTAAGGCTAGAAGAAAGATTCCATAGACTGTTAAAGATTTGAAGTCATGAAACGTTTCTCTCGTTTTCCAGCTTAGACGCATTCCAGAAAACAAAATCCAAATTAGTAAAGGCGCAAACAGTAAAAGAATATACTTCTTGTACCATGGTAAATCTTTGGTTACTTCCTCATCTTTTTTCCTTCTGTAGATGAATGGCAAGTCGGGAAGGAAATTGCTATAGAAGAAAATTAATATTCCCCACAGCATGGAGCCCAAGGCATTTTCATTAAAAAAGTAGAAAAGTGAAAATACATAGATGAGGCTTGCAGGCAAAACTATCCACTTAAACACCTTAATTACAGAGTGAACATGCTCTAAAGTTTCTTCTTCCATACGCCAAACAGGAAACTTTGACCTAACCTTGCGGTTTATGCTCTTAAAAGAGTGAAATACAAAGCCGAAAAGAGCATTGTATAAGCCAGCAAGTAAACCTCGAAGCGCTTTAAAGAAACTTTTTAACTTAGATTCGTTCGTAAGCTATCGCCACAGCGACTGTTTTGCCATTCACATTTTTATCTGTTACTTATAATTCCAAACTTTACATTTTAGCAATAAAATCCGTTATTTTCTTTTGAAAAAGTGCATTTTTCAGCAGTTCACTTCTCATTATCCATCGCTGTAGTGGGATTTGGAATCTGCTTGCAATAAAGCGTAGTGCTTCATCCAAAGTTTTGAAAATGTAGGGTTTCTGATGCATGGCGTTTCTCACGTTTTCTCTTACTTGCCATACGCCGACGGGCATTATGTAGCCTGGATGCGCCTCTCTTAAGACTATAACAGTGGCTTGACGCTGTTCTTTTACGAGTTGTTCGCAAACTGCTAGGCGTGCTGCATAATAGCATCCGCCAATTTCCGCATATGTGGTTCTTCCCTCGTAGCCTTCCCAATCTGAAAACATAACGACATTTTTGCCGCTTGGATTCCAAACTGTTCCCGGATACCAAGCTTCTATGGCTTCGTAACTCCAGGCGTTTGGAAGCATCAAAACTTCAAAAATGTTATCTAAATAAACTGATTCGTAAACTCTATATTCACTTATTTCAGGAAAAGTCTTAACTTTCTCCATAAGCTCTTTTGATATTATGCTGTCAACAGCTGTTATACTCCAACGTGTAGGCACAAACCGCCTATTCTTCTCCAAACCGAAAGAGCCAACGCTAAAAGCCCTTTGAATCTTGGTAACAAAAACGCCTCTGCCATAAAGCTCCAAAACAGCTTCAGCAGCCTTCAAGTCTGTGTCGTTGTAGGCCTTTTCTATTTGATGGTCCCATCTGGCATTGCCAACAATTAAGTCTCGGATAGGCGCTGAAGGCCCAAAGGGCTGAACTTCATCATCTAAGAGTATGAAACCTCTAGGCTTCTTCTTAAGAAGGAGTTCAACATCTACGGGGTTAACTGCCAAAGCCAATTCGCGGGTTTTGTCAATTATTTTTCCAGCCTTTTCAAACTTTTGCACATGAACCCTATGTTTTCCACGGATAAGCATGGAGCGGAAACCAACAATTTCGTCTATGGATTTTCCAAACCAAAACTCTGGCAAATCATAAACGCTTGTGTCTTCCTGAACTGGCGGGACAAGGGGACCAGCATAAACGTAGGGATAACCAATTCTTCCAACAAAAACGCTTGGCGGCGAAGCACCAGCAATGTCTTCGCTTTGCATTAACGGTACACTTTTCAGAAAGTAGTTAGCCTTAACAATTATGGGACAGCGGGTTTTTCCACACAAAAAACGTGAACCCTTACAAGCAACACATAAACCGCTCTGCGAAGCCTTAGCAATCAAAAAGTTTTCATCATACTTCACTTCAGCTTCAAGGTTTGAATCTTTTAAAATGTCAAGTAACCAAACATTCGGCGAACGCTTATCCACATGCCTCGAAGAAGACCACAACTTTACTCATCACAATCTTTCTAGAATCTTAACTTAAAAATATGGCGCCCTGGCCGGGATTTGAACCCGGGTCCTGCGGGCGACAGCCGCATATACTAGACCGGACTATACTACCAGGGCTGCTAATAACAAAGCCCAGAAGAATAGAGAAGAATTTTAATTAATTAAGTTTTCTTGAACTTTTTGTGCAGAGAATAATTTCGTTACATTTATGAGAAACATACTCTCATTAACAAATTATGATATCAATAATTGGCGCTGGAAAAGTTGGAAGCTCCGCAGCCTTCAGAATTTTGGAGTTCAGACTAAGCGATGTTGTTTTAATAGACATAGCAGAAAAATTGGCTCAAGGCGAAGCCCTTGACATGATGCAAGCCGCACCCGCCATAGAATTTGATGGAAAAATAAAAGGAACAAACGATTTTAGCGAAATGGAAGACTCAGAACTTGTAATAGTAACGGCTGGAGAAGCCAGAAAACCAGGAATGAGCCGATTAGATTTGATGACCAAAAATGCGAAAATAGTTAAATCCATAGTTAAGGAAGTTGTCAAATACGCTCCAGAATGCAAACTCATGATTGTGACAAATCCAGTTGACGTTATGACCTACATTGCCTATAAAGAATCTGGATTCGAGAGAAACCGCGTTTTTGGAATGGGAAACATTCTCGACACGCTTCGTTTCAGATCCTACATCGCATTGGAACTTGGCGTTTCAAGAGAAGATATTCGCGCCTTAGTTATCGGAGAACATGGAGACTCCATGGTGCCCCTAGTAAACTACGCCTCTGTATCTGGAATACCAATAACCGCCTTGCTCAAAAAAGAACAGATTGAAAAGATAGTGAACTTAACGAAAACCTCTGGTTTAGACGTTATAAAGCTTAAGGGATCCACAATCTACGCTCCAGCGGTTGTAATTGCAATCATGACAGACGCTGTTCTGAGGGGCAGAAATAGGGTTATGAGCGTTTCCACATATTTGCAGGGCGAATATGGATTTTCAGACGTCTCAATTGGCGTGCCTTGCATTCTTGGAAAGAACGGCATCGAAAAGATTTTGGAGCTTAAATTAGATTTTGAAGCGAAAGAAGAGTTCAAAAAATCCGTTGCTATAGTAAAAGATGCCATAGAAAAATTGATAGAAGCAACATAAAAAGTATACTGGCATCGCAGCTATGCATGACTGAGCGTCTTTCAATGTTTAATTATGTTTTTAGAGCAGTTTATCGGCATTTTATGAAGCAAAATCACAACAAGTGCTATAAACATTAAAGAGAAAAAGGTAAGCCACACTACTGGAAACTCTGAAACATAAGGAATTGCATAAAGCGTTTGCCAATAAGTCCAAATTTCCTTTTCTGTTCCATTTTTGTATTTCAATCCAACAAAATCGTTGGGCATGGCATTGGGGTTTGTCTCTTCCTCGACCGTGCGAAGGTCATGTAAGCATAGCCAGCTGACAATTTCCAAAGGCATGTCTTTTGTGTGTTCTAAAAACCAAAGTAGAAATTCAACTTGTTCTTGTTCAGACCCGCCTCTCAGCAGCTCGGAGCTGGTCCATCCTATTTCGCTGAAAACAATAGGTTTGTCTCTAGTGTAGTTCATTATCCTTGTGTAATAGTCAGAAGGCATATCGCTGGGCTTTTCATACCACGCTGGTCCCGGATAACCAAGCATGTAGGGATATGACGTGAACCCGAAAAGGTCGATTTTGTTTTTGTCAAACTTTTCTATAAGAAACCAGCCGTTATAAGAATCTATCGTGTCAAGCCTAAAAACCACAAAGACCCTTGTATATGGAGACACTGCCTTAATTCCATCATAGGTTTCGCTTACCAAACTGACATAGTTATCAAAATCTTCATGACTGCAATTCCAATAGTACGTGTCAACCTCATTTCCAATGCAGAAGTATTTCGGATGGTAATCCCGCGAAATGTTTACTGCTTGCTCAATCCACAGTTGGCGAAGCTCAAGCGTTCCAAGATCTGTCGTGGTAGAGTTCATGTAAGGGGGAATTTGCAAAATTACTTTTCCATCTTCGATGGTCCAAAAGTTTAGCTGAAATATAGGCGTCAAACCGCTTGAATTTATCAGCCACAAAAGCCCTTGAGTTTCAGGTTTTTTCAAATGCTCAGTTGTGTTATACCACGGCACGTTTACAAACCAAAGGTTCATAACATCTGCAACCGAACCTGCAGCGCTATACGTTTCTTCAAGGGTTCCATTCACCTTAAATGTGGGAGTAACACCCATAAGAAAGCTTCTGGAAGTTATCGGAAGAGAATTTCCTTCACATCCCACCTTTCCAACAACGACTGCAGCAACACAACTTGCAAAAACAAACAAGAAAATCAGGATGAAAGACATAACCTTATATCTCATAAGAACCATTTCCAATAGGTCTGCAGAAAATCTCCACATTTAATATATAAGGTTTTTAGCATGACTTCATTAACAGACGCATTTTAAGCGAGAATGCCCCTTTATAGCAAATTTTAGCAACACACCTTATTCCAAAGGCAATAAAAACGTGCACACACAACATAATGCTCTTAAATATTACTCATAAAATTGGCGCCGGGGGTGGGATTTGAACCCACGCGGCCCCGAGAGGCCACAGGCTTATAGGCGTTTATTTTGTCTCCAGGCCTGCTCCATACCTGACTAGGAGACCCCGGCAAAGGATGCTTTGTTTATGTTTAATTTGTTTTTTGGTTTATTATGGTTTCTAAATGTCTAGCAACGCTTGAAAAGGTTTATATGTTTGGCTTTTAATGTGTGTGGGAAAATGGGCTATCTATGGAGCCTTTGATTTTAGGCGCTGCCGCCTTCATCGTAAGCTTGGTGCTCCTATATGTTGGCGCTAAAAAAACGTTGCAGGGAGCCGTTTGCTTAGCTAACAGTCTGTGCATCAACAAGGTTGTGGCTGGAACTGTTGTTGTGGCGTCTATTACTGCTTTGCCTGAGTTGATGAGTTCGCTTGTGGCAGTTTTTTGGGGATCTTCCCATTTAGCGCTTGGGAATCTTATAGGCTCGAACATTTACAATGTGCCTTTAATTATTGGGTTGTGCGGTTTAATAAGAGAGTTTAAAATGAAAAATTCCTCAGTTGTAACCGAAAGCGCCTTTATGATTGTTTTAAGTTCACTTTTCGCCTTAATCATAATCTTAACTGGTCAAGTAACATGGTGGCTGGGTCTCATTTTCTTATCAGCATACCCGCTTTTCATTCATTATTCAATTCGAAAGTCAAACAATAATCATGAAGGAGACGGAAATGGCAGTCCACGGAAGGCTTGGGTTTACGTGATTTTTGGAGGCTTTGTTCTTTTAAGTGGCACAGTGCTGCTTGTTCGCAGCGCCTTGCTCATCAGCGAAGTTTTTGGTTTGAAGGAGTTTTATGTTGGGCTCACAATAACCGCTGTTGGGTGTATTATTCCAGAGGCTGCAGTTTCCATATTCGCTGCTTTAGCAGGAGAACAAGAGATATCCATTGGCAATGTTATTGGAGACAATATTATCACAATCACTTTGGTTTTCGGCTTAGTTGCCATAATAGTTCCTTTGAAGGGACATTCTTTTGATGTTGCGCTTCCAGAAATCCTCACAACCGTGCCCTTCATGGTGCTTGTTACATTCATATTACTCGTCATGAGTAGGGCGCATCAAAGGGTTACTAAACCATTAAGCATCTTAATGTTAATCATTGCCGCAATAAGCTTTATAGCCCAAACAATCTTCCTAGCATAAAATTTGAGAGGTTTCTATTTGGAAAAATGGCTTTTGGCATTTTTAATAGGCTTTGTTGTGAGTTTTCCAACATCCTTATCCTAGGTTACCTCTCCACTGCAACTTTGCTTATGCCCGCCTCTTTTTCAAGTCTTATTACATGCTCAGCTTTTTCTGCAAAGCCTTCGCTGTGTGTGACCGCTATTATTTGTTCTATGGCTTTAAAGCGTGAGATGGCTTCGGCTAGGCGGTCTATGGAGCCGTCTTCTCTTCCAAGGCTTTCTGTTGGTTCGTCAAGTAATAATAGGCTTAGTCCATGACCTGTTCTGGACTGCATGATTAATTGTCCTAATCCGAGGCGGTAGGCAAAAGCAAGTAATGTCCTTTCTCCACCGGAAAGATTCGAAACTTCCCTTTCCCCACCAGTTTCGCTTACAACATAGGGTGTATAGGTGTCGTCGATTGAAACGTTTATTAGGGTTCCTTCTCCGCCTACTAGGCTGTCGAGAACTTGCTGGACAAAGTTTCTTAGGACTTTTACGAATTCGCTTCGCAGTTTGGGTTGAATGCTTCTGTAGGCGTCACGTATGCTCCCGATGATTTCAACAGCCTTTGCTATTTTTTCCATGCGTTCAATTTTCTGCTGAGCTTGGTCNATNCTCTCTTTTATTTCTTCTAAACGCTGGACTAAATATTTTCTCTGTTCCTCTTTAGCCCTTAAATCAGATTCCAGCGAAGAGTATTGCTGCAAGGCTTGTCTGCTTCTTGCTCTGGCGCTTTCCAGTTCCGAAACATCAAATCTGCCGATTTCTGCCCTTAAATTCTCCAGTTGCGTTCGCAGTTCTTTCTCTAACTTTTGTTTTTCCTCAAACTCTTTGGCAAAGTCGGCCAATGCTTGGGATTCTTGGTTAATTTGGGCTTTCAAATCATCCAATCTTAAAATTAGCGTCTGCAGGTTTGAGAAAGCCTCGCTTGCCTTATTCTTTATCTGTTGAAGCTCTTCAATGTCATGTTGGAGTTGACTTATTGTTTTTTGTCTTTCGTTATTTTCTGTTTGAATTTTCTGCATCAAACTGTTNTTGTATTCTCCTGTTAATGGTTGCAAACATAATGGGCAGAGGTTTTGAGCAGATAAAGAAGAGATTCTGTTTTGGTCTTCTCGCATTTTTCTGCGGGCTGCCTCTTGTTCACCTTTTAAGCTGGAGATTTGGTCGTCAAATGCTTGCAAATATTGTTTTATGGCTTCTATGGGCTGGTCTGGTGACACTCCAACTTCCTTAAGCTTAGCCTTGTAGGATTCTATCTGTGTTTCCATACTCCTTAGGCGTTGCTTCAGACTTTCGATGGCAAATTTTCTCTTCTCGATTTTCTCAGCAAGGGATGCTGAGGCATCTTCCACATTTGTTAGGTTTGCAAGAGTTTGGGCTTCCTTCCGTTTTAATTCTTCAACTTGGGCTTTTACATCCTCCAGTTTTTTAAGTTTCAGCTCAGTTTCCTCAAAGGCTTTCTTTGCTAAGCTGAGCCTTTTTGCCATGTCTTGTAATTCGATTTCGATAATTCCAAGCTGCTCCACTGTTCGATTGTATTCTGCGTTGAGTTTTTCCATTCCGACAACATCTGGGTCTTTTTCGTAAGCTTTTCTTTCTCCGTCGTATTCTCTTTGATAGCCTGCCAAATTGCTCCATGCCGTTTCATAGTCTGATAAACCGAATAGTTCGTCTAGGCGTTTTTGCCTTTCTCTTGGTGTGGCGTCTAAGAGTTCTTTTAGGTGTTCTTGTCTAACCCAAACTATTTCACGGAAAAGGTCCTTGTCTAGGGCTGTTACTGCTTTTATTTGTTCGGCTACTGCATCGCTTTTTACGCTTGCAATTAGGTTTTCCCCTTCGAAGAGTTTTAGTTCTTCAAAGTCTTGGCTTATGCCTTTCCCATGCCTTTTCAAACCACGGGATATTTTGTAGCTTTTTCCATTTTGAACAAACTGAACTGTGACTTTCCCGCTTTCTGCGCCTTCACGGAGAAGATAATCATAGCTTCTGCCGAGTGGTTCGCCGAAAAGCGCAAAGTCTATTGAATATAATATTGTGGATTTTCCACAGCCTAAGCCGCCAACAAGACAGTTGAAGCCTCTTGCAAAGGGCACAGTNGATTTAACGTGGGAACGGATGTTTTCAAGTTGAACTATTTCAATTTTCATTGCAGCAGCCCCTCTAAGGTTTGTTTCACTTTTTCTTCTTCCTTCTTGGTTAAAGGCTCAATAAGCTGGATGGCGGTGCGAGCTATTTTTTCAGCTTCTTCGCGGCTGTAACGTTCAGAGAAAATTTGCATAAAATATTCGAAAGCCTTCGTTCTCAAGTCTTTAAGTTCACTTTCGAATATTGAACGAACAACTTCCTCCGAAACTTCACTTTCCCGCAGCAAAACAAGCGGATGCACAAACAAAGCCTTTTCCGCTGCANTCCTAACTTGGGCAACATCAACTTCTGCTCTGTTTGCCTCTGCAGGTAAGCTTCCCTTCAATATGGGAATGATTATTGCTCCGTCTTCATCTGCTCCTTTCACCATTTGAACGGCTAGTTCCGTGATTTTTGATGGATTTACGCCNGTGAAATCTTGTTCTAAAACAACGAATTTTCGCGGGGATTGAAGTTCTATAAATTGGGGTGAAACGGTTCCTTTTTCGTCAACCCTAACATAATAGAATCCTTTTTTGATTTTGGCTTCGTCATAGTTGACGGTTTCTGTGCACCCACTGTAAACCAAAAGTCCATTCTTGAACTTTTCCATGTATGACGTATGCACATGTCCAGCCGCATAATAGTTAAAGCCCTCTGGAATGAGTTCTGGCGAAGCCTCAGCTTCCATATATGGTGGTTTTACGCTTTGAATGTCTAAAGCCATGTGAAAAACNAAAATGTTAAACAGCGTCGGGTCTGGTGCTGGTTTGTTTTGCTCCATGAAAGCTGGAAGAAGTTCTTCAGTTTTGCGTCTAGTTCTGAAGTTTGGAACACCATAAACGTAGCAGCAGTCGGGCTTTTTCCAGCATGCACCTTCATGTCTTGGCAGATGATAAATTAATCCAGCACTATCCAAGGGATTCAAGATTGTTCCAGTTACAACGTTTGGGGCTGAATCATGTGAACCATCAACAGTTAAAACTGCAATGCCNGCNTCTCTTAAGCGACCAAAGTTTCTGATGGCATTTTCCAATGTCACGTTTGAGGGGCGAGCGTTATGGAATAGGTCTCCAGCTATAATCATGAANTCNGGTTTTAACTCAATGGTTTTGTCAACTAACTCTTGAAAAGCCTTGTCAAAATCTTCGCGTCTAATCTCTAAACCATATTGTGCATAGCCCAGATGTAAATCCGCAGCGTGGACAAAACTGAAAGCCTTCAACCCTTTTCATCCCCCAAATTGTTAATGCCCAAACAACCTATTAGCTTTATCAAAAGTCATAACTATTGCGCAAGTACACAAAAAGAATAAAACCAACCACAACAATCATAACGCAAAAGGCGTGCCAACAAAATGAAATGCCAAAAATGCCAGAAAGAAGTTTTCCTACCCTTCAGATGCCCATACTGCGGAGGCTACTTCTGTCCAGAACATCGTCTTCCAGAGGCTCATGAATGTCCGAATATGGAGTCGGCACGAGCTCCAAAAGAAGAAACTCGCATGCCCATAATCCAAAAACAAAAATCCTATGAGTACACAGTCACCTATTTGCCAGTTCAAACAGCAAAGAAAAAAGTATACTTCAGCATGAAAGAAGTTAAACATTTGACAATTGCTGCACTGCTGGTTTTTGGCATAGGATTGTCCTCAGGAATATTTATACCCTATTGGGGACTNNAAGAAGCCCNTATGCTTGTTACATTTGCATCAGCTTTCACCGTATCCTTTTTAGCGCATGAAATAGCCCACAAAATAGTCGCGCAAAGGGAAGACTTGTGGGCAGAGTTTAGATTAACAATTTTCGGAGCTGTTTTAACGTTGCTTTCCATATTTTCAATCTTCAAGATAATATCGCCGGGCGCCGTTATNATAGCCGGATTCGGCGATAAGAAGAGCATAGGGAAAATATCCATTGCAGGACCAGCAACGAATATTGCCTTGGCAATCTTACTTTTAGGATTAGCCTTTCTCGTTCAAAATCCAATTCTTATGCTTTTGGCTTTCATTAACGCTTCAATAGCCATTTTTAACTTAATCCCTTTTGGGATATTTGATGGATTCAAAATTTTCTTGTGGAACAAAAAGGTTTGGGCTTCAGCCTTTACATTAAGCTTGGTTCTAACTTTGATTTCCTACAAGCTTATATTTTAATAAAACAATTTTTAGTGGGTTTAGATGGTTAACAGAGATAGACATGACATTACCATGGAAATATTGAAAAAGGCTGCTTCTGGAAAGAGAAAAACGGAGCTGATGCGGGATGTTGGTCTCTCATATTTACAGGCTAAACAGTATTTGGGCATACTTCTACGGAAGGGACTGGTGGAAATGGATGAGCAAAATCGCTTCAAAACAACAAAGAAAGGCTTAGAATTTCTTGAAAAATGCATGGAATGCCCACTTTTCAAATGGAAACAAACCGCATAATCCTTTAAACAAGTTCTATAGTCACATGCACTTCTTCAGGAACCCGAATCCTCATAATACGCCGCATCACACGCTCCTCAGCATCAATGTCTATAAGGCGCTTGTGAATGCGCATCTCCCATCTATCCCAAGTTTGGGTTCCCTCGCCACATGGCGACTTCAAAACAGGAACTCGCAACCTCTTTGTCGGCAATGGAACTGGTCCATTTATTTTTACGCCTGTTTTTTGGGCGATGGCCTTCAGTTCTTCACA
>JGI24721J26819_10005475_pt1 | contig 12673 bp, 13 predicted proteins | sample YelNatPaOPGAMG01_FD_26819 | JGI IMG/M metagenome (IMG submission 26819)
AATGCTACAGAAAAGATATTACAGAAAGTGAAAGAACTTAAAAATGCCTTAAATAAAATTGATCGGGCAACTGTTGAACAATGGGTAAGAGATTTAGTAATTGTGAAAACATTTGCTGGGCTGAGATTTCAAGAAGCAATCTTGAAGAAAGGTGCAGAAATTAAAGGAACAAATTATAGGCTGGCAGAACCTGATGAAGAATCAAAAGGGATAGATGGTTACATTGGAGGCATTCCAGTATCTATAAAGCCACATACCTATGAGGTTAAAACTGCATTACCGGAGCACATAGAGACTAAAATTATCTATTACAGAAAGATTGACGATGGAATTGAGGTAGATTATGGAGAAATTTTATAGGAAGCCACCCCATCGCCTAACACAACATATACTCTGCAGGTTCACGTGATTCCATCGAAACGTTGTTCCCTTCGGCCGCAACATCGTATATGCTGGGAGCGGTAAATTAATTTTGCTTGACTTTTAATTGAAGGTGTATAAAATAACAATATAGTTATGAAAACTAAAATTCTGAAACTCATATGGTGCGGAATGAGAAAATTAGTAAAAAATAGAGAATCCCGGCAGTTCAACCATAGTTGGGATATACGAAATACTTCGTCTATGAACGAGTTAGGCGAAACGGCGGCTTGGAGAATTATATATGATTAAAGAAGGAATGATAGTTGAGGGTTCGTTTTGGCGAGAACCCATTGAAATAAAGAAGATTGAGGAATTTGCTGGTCGGGTTCATATCATAGGTGCAACTATTTACTCTAATGAACATATAGACCGGTTAATATCTAAAGAAGAGATTGAGAAACTAAAAACAAAAGATTTTGTTTTAGATTTTACCACCAAAGGTTCTGAAGCGTTCTTATCAATTGAGGCAACACGTTTCCGGCTTGCATCACTTTTTGACCCACTTTTAGCCATGAACACTTCCAAGATAGACCCTTTGCCTTTCCAGATAGAAGCAGTGTATGGTTATATTCTGAAACTTCCACTTATAAGATTTCTCATTGCAGATGACCCTGGCGCTGGCAAAACTATTATGGCTGGGCTGATTGTTAAAGAATTAAAATTAAGGGGTATTGTAAATCATATTTTAATAGTTGTTCCCGGGCATCTTAAAGACCAGTGGAGAAGAGAACTAAAAGAGAAGTTTCAAGAAACTTTTACAGTGATTGATAGAAGTTCGTTAGATGCACATTATGGTGAGAACCCGTGGCGAAGGGAAAGGCAAGTCATCACTTCCATGGACTTTGCAAAAAGGGAAGAGATTTTACCATCCCTTAGTAGCGTTGACTGGGACCTGGTTATCGTAGATGAGGCTCACAAACTGGCTGCTTATAGATATGGAGATAAATTATCGAAAACTGAGCGATACAAATTGGGAGAAGTTCTCTCAAAAACTACAGACCATCTACTCTTTCTTACCGCAACGCCTCACAAAGGTGACCCCGAAAATTACAGGCTTTTTCTTGACCTTTTAGTGCCAGGATTCTTTGCCACACAGGAGTTAATTGATGAATCCCTAAAGAACAGAGACAATCCCTTATTTATCAGAAGGATGAAAGAGGACTTAAAGAACTTTGAAGGAAAACCTATTTTCACTAACCGCTATCCAAAAACCATCAGGTTCAGATTATCTGAGAAGGAAAAAATTTTGTATAATGAACTTTCAAAATATGTAATTTCTCAATATAATAAGGCTTTAGAAATGGACAAAAGGAAAAATGTTGCATTTGCACTGCTAATCTTGCAAAGGAGAATGGCATCAAGCACTTACGCACTCCTCAGATCCCTCGAAAGAAGAAAGAATAGACTTGAAAATTTGCTTAAAGCCCCTGAAATCGTAAAAGAAACTCCAACTTTTGATATCGAAGAAATTGATGATTATGAAGAAGAGAAACGATGGGAACAAGAGGAGGAATGGGAAACTCTGAGCATTGCTGAGAATAGAGAAGAATTAGAAAAAGAGATTGCTACTCTTAACAAATTGATAGCAAGGGCAAAGGAGATTCTTGATGAGGAGCAAGAGGTCAAATTGACAGAATTAAAGAGAGCTATAGAGGAAGGGTTTAAAAAGATAAGAGAGATACAGGGTAACGAGAAGATATTAATCTTTACTGAATCCAGAGATACAATGGAATATTTAGTAAAAAGGATCAAGTCGTGGGGATATTCTGTAAACTATATTCATGGTGGTATGAGGTTAGAGGAAAGGATAGTAGCTGAGAAGGTTTTTCAACATGAAAGACAAATTATGGTTGCAACCGAAGCCGCTGGCGAGGGCATAAACCTTCAGTTTTGTCACCTTATGATCAATTATGATATACCATGGAATCCTAATAGACTTGAGCAAAGAATGGGAAGAATCCACAGATATGGACAGCAGAAAGATGTCTATGTCTTCAACCTGGTAGCAGAGGATACAAGGGAAGGTCAAGTTCTGGCTAAAATTTTTGATAAACTTGAAGAGATTAGAAAGGCTATGGGAAGCGATAAAGTGTTTGATGTTATTGGTGATGTTTTCTACGGAAAAAATCTCTATCAGCTCATTTTAGATGCGGTAGCGAATGCAAAAAGCATGGATGAGATAATAAAAGAGTTGGATATCAAAGTAGACGAAGAATACATTAAAAAAATTAAGGAGGCATTGGGGGAGAGTCTGGCGACGAGATACATTGATTATACAAGAATAAAAGAGATGGCTGAAAAAGCAAAAGAGTACAGGCTGATTCCCGAATATGTGGAGGAATTCTTTAAAGAGGCACTAAAGTTTGCTGGCGGGAAATATAGAGTTAGAAAAGATGGGTTTATCGCTATAGATTCAATCCCTTATGGAATAAGAAAAATAGGAGAAGAAGTTGATTTTAAAAACCGATACGGTGTTATCTTAAAGGAATACCCAAAAGTAACCTTTGATAAAGAAATTGCTTTCAAGAATCCTGATGCAGAGTTTATATCATTCGGGCACCCACTCCTTGAGGCATTAATTGAGTGGATAAATAGAAATTACTTTCCAAAATTGCAGAAAGGTGCAGTATTTGAAGACCCCGAAGGCAGATACGATGGTATTTTATGGTTCTTTGAGGGTGAGGTAAGAGACGGAAAAGGGAACGTTGCAGGGAAACGCATTATGGCAATTTATGACAATGGTAAAGAGTTAAACGAGGTTAATCCAGCGATTTTATGGGATCTTGTTCCGCAGGATACCAGCGAGCCAACAAAATTAGACCTGTCTGCCATGCTGGTACAGGCAGATATAACAAAAAAGAAGGCACAAGAATATTCAATAGCTACTGTTGAAGCCTACAAACAAGAGATATTTAAAGAGAGGAAAAGGCAAGCAGAAATAAAAGGGAAATACGGGATTAAATCTCTGGAATATTTAATAGGTGAACTTGACGCTGACCTCGCTAAACTTTATGAGAGGGAAGCAAATGGGGAGAAGGTAGATATTGCTATCAGAAATAAAGAGGAGAAAAAGAGGCAATACGAAGAAACTTTAAAAATACTACAAAAGGAAATAGAACAGGAGATGAGTCTAACAATCTCTATGCCAAAATTTTTAGGCGCAATCCTTGTTAAGCCCACAGCTTCAAAGGAGATGATATGTGATGAAGAAGTAGAAAAAATAGGGATGGAGATTGTGATGGAATATGAAAAAAATCAAGGGAGAGAACCAGAGGATGTTTCAAAAGAAAACTTAGGATTTGACATAAGGTCTAAAAGTGAGAAAGAGATAAGGTATATAGAAGTCAAGGCAAGAAAGGATGAAGGACAAATAGTATTAACTCCCAATGAATGGTTTAAGGCAAAAAGGTTTAAAGAGCAATACTGGCTTTATGTAGTTGCCAATGCAGTTAAAAATCCAGTCCTTTACATAATAAACAATCCGGCAGAAAATTTGAATGTGCAGGAGAAGGTTGAGGTTGTGAGATTTATAGTGCCTTTAACGGAATGGAAGAATAAAGGGGTGAAGGTATGAAAAGTTTAAAAGAAGTCATAACGATTTTATCTGCGCATAAAGAGGAGTTAAAAAGAAGATATAAAATTAAAGAGATAGGTATATTTGGCTCTTTCGTGAGAAATGAGCAAAGAGAAACAAGCGATGTGGATATTTTAGTGGAATTTGAAGAGGTTCCTGACCTTTTAAAGTTTATAGAGATTGAAAGATATTTAGAAATGCTTTTAGGATTAAAGGTTGAGCTTGTTAGGAAAGAGGTAATTAGAGATGAATTAAAGCCACAAATATTAAAAGAGGTTATAAATGTATGAAGAGAGATATTAAGCATTTTGTGAAAGATATTCTTGACTCTATCAATAAAATTAATGAGTTTATCGGTGATATGAACTTTGACGAATTCGTTAACGACGATAAGACCAGCAGTGCAGTTATAAGAAAACTCGAAATTATCGGTGAAGCAACAAAAAATATTCCGAAGGACATTCAAGATAAGTGCCCACAAATACCTTGGTCAGATATGGCAAGAATGAGAGACAAGATAATACATTTTTATCATGGGGTGGACTATGAAATAGTGTGGAAGGTGATAAAAGAACGGTTACCAGAGATTAAGATGGAGATTGAAAAACTCTTAATATCGCTGAAGGAGGAGATATGAATTCTAAAAGATTCATAGAAGTGAGTTTTCCTGTGAAAGAAGTAAGCGAAGAATCTGCAAAAGAAAAGAACATAAGACATGGGCATATTTCTACCCTTCATATCTGGTGGACGCGAAAGCCTTTGGCATCCTCAAGGGCTACTTCTTATGCTGCTTTAATACCTGCTCCTGAAAACGATTTGGCATGGGATAAGAAAAGACAATTCATAATAGAACTCTCAAAATGGGAGAATTCTTTAAATCCTGCAATTATTGAAAAAGCAAGAAAAGATATTTTATCCACAAATGGTGGGAAACCACTAAGAGTATTAGACCCATTTGCAGGTGGTGGTTCCATACCCCTTGAATGTTTAAGGCTTGGCTTGGAAACCTATGCAAGCGAGTATAATCCTGTCGCAGTTTTAATTCTTAAATGCACATTAGAGTATCCACAAAAATATGGAAAACCAGGAGAAGTTGAAACAGAGTTTGAAGATTTTGGGAAAAAAGTAAAAGAGAAAACAAAAGTTGAAAATGTTCTATTAGAGGATGTAAAAAAATGGGGTAACTGGGTTCTGGAAGAGACAAAAAAAGAAATAGGGAAATTCTACCCAAACGATGAAAACGGCTCGATACCAGTGGGATATTATTGGATGAGAACAATACCTTGCCAAAATCCATCTTGCGGGGCTGAAATTCCTCTGACTGCAAATTGGTGGCTTGCTAAAAAAGATAATAAAAAAGTTGCTCTAAAACCTTATGTAAAAGATAAAAAAGTTGAATTGGAAATTGTAGGGCAAAATAAACCATTTCCAAAGGATTTTGACCCAGAAAAAGGAACCGTTAGCAGAGCAATTGCAACCTGTTTGGTTTGTGGCTCAACTGTTGATGATAAAACCGTAAGAAAACTCTTTCAGGGAGGAAGATCAGGGCAGAGGATGGTGGCTGTGGTTTTGCATCATTCAGAGAGAGCTGGTAAGACATATCGGCTGGCAACTGAAGAGGATATGGAGATTTTCAAAGAGGCTGAGAAGTATCTTAAGGAGAAGAGGCAGGAGTTATTGGATGAATGGGGAATTGACCCGGTGCCGGATGAACCTTTACCACCAAAAGAGACTCTTGGCTTTCGTGTTCAAAGATATGGTATGCTCAAATGGGGTGACCTTTTCAACTCACGGCAGAAGTTGGCTTTGATTACTTTTGTGGAGAAGGTTCGGCTTGCATATAGTAAAATGATTGAAGAAGGATATGATAAGGAGTATGCCAAGGCAGTGGTGAGTTATTTGGGGTTGGGGGTGGATAGATTATCTGATAAGGATTCTGTTTTATGTCGGCTAATTTCACAGACGGAAGCAATTGGTTTTACATTCGGGAGACAAGCTTTGCCTATGTTATGGAATTACATTGAAATGAATTCTATGGAACATCCTAGTGGTTGGAATGTTATTGTCGAGGAAATATTAGCAAACATAAAGTATTGTAGTTCTTTCCAAAATAATCCCGCCACTGTCGCTCAATCCTCTGCTGCATCTTCCGAAGAAAACAAAAAAGGAGGCGAAGAACATGAATAAAGAAGAATCTGGGCTTAACGCCTTAATAGAGAAAATCAAAGAATTTTCAGAGGTTTTAGCTATCATCATCTTCGGGTCCTATGCAAGGGATACCGCAAAGGAAATTTCTGATATAGATATTGCAGTTATTGTTAGAAACCCAGATAAACATATAGAAGGTGAGATTGGGAGTATGTATTCGCCGAGGTTTGATGTTGTGCTTTTCCATCGCCTCCCTTTACACATCCAGTTTGAGGTTCTCAAGCACGGAAAAGAGGTCTTTTGTAGGGATGAAAGAAATCTTCTGGAGATAAAGCGGGAGGTGCTCAGTGAATATATAGAGATGTCTGATATGTATAAAAGGATAAAACGGAGGGTTATGGCATGCGAATAGTTGACCTTATTATGAGATTTGAAACCCATTTAAAGAAGGCAAAGGATATTGCTGAGAAGGATGTTTCTGATTATTTTATTTACAACACACTGGCAATGGAATGTTTCCAATCGGTGAATGCGCTGATAGAGATAGGCGAATGGATAGTTACAGAGAAAAAACTTGGTTTTCCATCAACATACAGAGAGATTTTTGAGCTGTTATATGACTGCAAAATAGTTAACAATGAAACTTTTGAGCGCATAAAAAGGCTGATTTTCCTAAGAAATCTGATTTCTCACGAATATCATAAGATTACTAAAGATGAACTAATTGAGATGGTGGATTTGCTTAAAGAGGTTGAGAAGTTTATTGAATGGGTGAAAGAGGAGCAAAAATGAAGACATTTGAAGAGATAAAAAGAATTCTGGGGGAGCATAAGGAAGAAATTAGAGAAAGATATGGTGTAGTCATTGTTGGTATATTTGGGTCTTACACAAGAGATGACCAAAAAGAGACAAGCGATGTGGATATTTTGGTTGAACTTGAAAAGCCAATTGGTCTTAAATTCTTTGAACTCTGGGATTATCTTGAAAGAATACTGGAGACAAAAGTAGATCTCCTCACTTCCAATGCTTTGAAACAGAAACCATTGTTATTGGAGAGTATAAAGGAGGGTTTGGTTTATGTCTAAAAGGGACTGGAAACTATTTTTGATGGAAATCTTAGAAAGCATTAAAAAGGTAGACGAATACATTGCTAATATTAACTACGAGCAATTTTTAAGCGACAGTAAGACAAAAGATGCTGTGGTGAGAAACCTTGAAATTATAGGGAAAGCTGCAAATCAAATTCCAAAAGACATACAGCAAAAATTTAATGATGTGCCATGGAATCAGATCGTAGGATTGCGAAACAGATTAATCCATGGCTATTGTCGTAGATTATGAAATCGTATGGAATATAGTAATCAATGAAATGCCTGACCTAAAAAGAAAAATAGAAAGAATATTAGAGGAAGAAAAATGAAACAACTACATATACCAATAGTTGTTCAGTGTTCTGCCACTTCTTTGCCTTATCCCGACAACTACTTTGATGCAGTTTTCACTGACCCACCTTATTATGACAATGTGCCTTATTCTTATCTTTCTGATTTCTTCTATGTCTGGCTTAAAAGGACAATTGGGGATTTATATCCTGATTTATTTTCAACTCCATTGACTCCAAAATCAAAGGAGATTGTAGCATATACAAACGAAAGAAGCTGGGAAGAAGCAAAGGAATATTTTGAAGAAAATCTGAAGAAATCTTTTCAGGAAATTTATCGTGTCTTAAAACCAGATGGTATAGCAACAATTGTTTATACACATAAATCCACATGGGGCTGGGAAGCATTGATAAATTCACTTTTAGACTCTAATTTAGTTGTAAAAGCATCATGGCCAATTGATACAGAGATGAAGGCAAGGCTAAGGGCTAAAGAATCCGCCGCACTTGCATCTTCAATCTACTTTGTCTGCCGCAAGATGAAAAGAGAAGAAACAGGCTGGTATAACGAAGTAAAAGAAGAAATTAAAAAACACATTTATCAAAAACTTGAACGTCTATGGCAGGAAGGCATTTCTGGAGCAGACTTCTTTATTGCAGGTATAGGTTCTGCAATTGAAATCTTTGGCAAATATGAGAAGGTTATGGATTATGAAGGAAATATAATAAGAGCGGATAAACTAATTGAGTTTGTCCGAGAACTCGTAACCGATTATGCAGTTCGTCAAATTCTTCACAATGGCATTGCTGGGGAACTCTCTCCACTTACAAGGTTTTATTTACTCTGGCGATGGACTTATCAAGAGGCAAAGGTTGAATTTGATGATGCAAGGAAGCTTGCCCAGTCAGCAGGGATTGATTTAGCAAATGAATGGAATAAAGGATTTATAATAAAAGATAAAGAATTTATAAGGGTCTTAGGACCGCAGGAAAGAAATTTGAAAGAACTTGAGGATTCAAAAGAACTCATAGATGTGCTCCATTATGTACTTCTCTTATGGAAAGAGGAGAGAAGAGAGGATATGAAAAAGGTTCTTTCTGACACTGGTTTTGGTAACAAAGATGCTTTTTATAGAGTTGCCCAGGCAATATCTGAGACATTGCCAAATGATAGCAAAGAGAAGAAACTCCTTGATGGTTTCCTTTCAGGAAAAGAAAAGTTGTTAAGAGAGATAAAAGAAGCACATATCAAGGAAGGAGGGCTGTTCGAATGAAACCATTTCCGACCATAGCAATACCCCATAGGGACATACTTGAGGGTAGGCTTACAATGGATGTCTTTGCGGCTGACCTATGGGAGGTATTTAAAGGTAGGGCACCAGAGGAATATCAGGACCCAGATGTATTCTTTAGGAAAACATACTTAACTTCTGGATTAAAGAATCTTTTGGAGATTGCAGAGAAAAGACTTAAAGGAAAGGGTGGTGATCCAATTATCCAGCTCCAAACACCTTTTGGTGGAGGGAAGACACATTCTTTAATTGCCCTTTATCACAAAGCAAAGGAATTGGGTATCAACCTTATAGTCTTCTCCGGTGATAAATTCCCAGCAGGCAAAAATGAACCAACACTCTGGGAAGAAATGGAAAAACAACTTGAAGGGAGAATAGAAAATTTAAAAGGCATGGTAACGCCTGGCGGTGAGAAATTAAGAGAGCTCCTTCAAAGGCATCAGCCTCTTTTAATCTTATTGGATGAAATTCACGAGTATGTGGCAATCAAGGCACTTGGAGTAAAAGTTGGTGATTCAAATCTTGCCTCTCAAACTATTGCGTTTCTTCAAGAACTTACTGGCGTAGTAAAAACATTGGATAAAACCATTTTATTTGTTTCTCTCCCATCAAGCAATCCTTATAAGGATGAAAAGTCTGAAGAACTCTTGCAGGCACTTCAAAGTATCTTAGGAAGAATGGAGAAGGTTTATACTCCAGTGCAAGATGAAGAAATATCACATGTGATCAGAAGAAGACTTTTCAGTGAAGTTAATGAAAAAGAGGCAAGAATGACAATAGAAGAATTTCTGGATTATGCGGAAAGAGAGAAAATACTTCCCGAGGGGGTGGAAAAGACAAACTATCGCGAAAGATTCATAAAAAGTTTCCCATTCCAGCCGGAGGTAATTGATGTTTTATATAAACGGTGGGGAAGTTTTCCAACTTTTCAAAGAACAAGGGGTGTTCTGAGAATTCTTGCTCTAGTTGTGCATTCACTAAAAGATTCTAAAAATCCATTTATTAGGTTGGGAGATTTTAACCTGAATAATGATGAGATAAGAAAAGAACTTATAAAACATATTGGTCCAGAATATGATAGTATCGTTGCTGCAGACATTACATCAAGTGATGCCGGTGCTAAAAAGGTGGATAGGAGTCTTGGAGATGCTTATGCTCCATTTTCATTTGGAACAAAATCTGCAACTGTAATTTTTATGTCCTCGTTTTCTGGCGGACAAGATCGGGGAGCAACTATTAATGAGATAAAACTTTCATGTGCTGACACATCTTGCCCCAGTAGTATAGTTGCAGAAGCAGTATCAAAACTAAGAGAAAATCTCTTTTATATCTCCGATGTGGGATTGTTCTTTACAAACCAACCAAACCTAAATCGCATACTTTTAACCAAAATGGAGAGCATAGAAGACCTTAAGTTAGAAGAAAAAAATCTTTTAACCAAAAGTCTTACCAAGGAATATTTTGATATTTATATCTGGCCCAATAATTCTAAAGATATTCCTGACACAACGAGATTGAAACTGGTTATTTTAACAGATCGTGAGAGATGTAAAGAGTTCTTGGAAAAATGCGGAGAAAAGCCAAGGGTTTACCGTAATACTCTTTTATTTCTTTGCCCATCAGAATCTGAGAGAATAAGATTTGATACATTCTTGAAGAAAAAACTTGCATGGCACCTAATAGAAAAAGATAAAACACTCCATATTACTGATGAGCAGAGAAAGGAAGTAAGAGAAAAAATAAAAAAAGCCGAAGATGAAGTAAAAGAGCACATAAGAAGTCTCTACCGTCTTATATTGCTCCCTTCAAAGGATGGATTTAAAGAAATTGATTTAGGAATCCCTACTTATGGAGCAGATGTTACCATAGATGAAGAGGTATATGAAAGGCTTAAAGGTGATGGCGAAATCCTTGAAAAATTAAGTGCCCTATCTCTTAAAGAAAAATATCTTAAAGATAGGAATTATGTTGAAACAAAGAATATTCTTGAATCCTTTTACAAAACACCAGGAGAGATAAGGATCATAAGTGATGAGGTGCTTAAAGATTCTATTAAAGAAGGGGTAAAACAAGGACTATTTGGGGTTGGAGTTATAGAAAATGGAAAACCTGTCTGTCGTCATTTCAAAGAGGAATTTTCTCCTGAGATATTAGAAGAAGAAATTATAATAAGAGCGGAGTTGTGCTTGTCCAAACCTGTAGAAAGGATTTCAGACGAGAAAATCCAATCATATATTACTGTAATTAAAGAATGTGATAGGGTTGAAGATATAAAGAAAATAGAAGAAGAAATTGTCCAATATGAATTATCGTCAGAGCAAAGAAAGAAACTTGAAAATGAGATAAGAAGAAAAAAGGATGAATTAAAGGGCATTGGTAAGCCAAAAGAAAAATACCATACCATTAGCCTTAAATTGAATGTTCCTCCAGGTAAATTAGCGGATATTGTGAGGATGATTAACTACATCAAAAGCAAGTTTAATCAGGTAGATATAAGAATTGAGATATCTGCACAGAATGGAGAGATAAAGATTTCAGAATATGAAGATAAGATTAAAGAGGCAATAAATCAGGCAGGCGTTAGTATTGAAGAAGAGGATGTTGGATAATAGAATGCCAACGATTCGCCTAACACAGCACGTGCCCGCCGCTTCTCCCCTGCGTCGAGACTTTGGCATGCAAATTTTTGCTTCGCAAAAACTTCTTTTATGCTGGAAACGTTATTGAATTTTGCTTGACATTTAATTAAGAATGTATATAATAAAAATATGAATTTGAAAGACAAAATCCTAAAAGACAAAGAGAATAATTTAATCGTTTCTTTTCCATATAATCCTCAATTTGTGGAGAAGATAAAAATTATAAAAGGGCACAGGTGGCATCCTGACAATAAATACTGGACTTTATGTTGTTATGGAGGAGGAAGGTTAAAATTTAGCGTTAAAATGAGATGAAGATATGAACCAAGAATTAGCAAATGTTATAAAAATATATTCAACAGGAAGCCACCAAGAACTGAACAATTGTTTAATAGGAAAATCAAAAGATAATCTTATTGGAATGCTGGTTGATTTGCTAACAATGTATATAAATGATAAAAATTCCTCAACCATAAGAGAGTTTATAACCGTTACATTAGCGGGATATACGCATAAAGAAGGGAAAATAGGATATAATGGTTTTAAGCAAGATACTTTTGTTTCTGGAAGAACTATAAAATGTGAAGCAAAACCAAAAAATGTAGATACTGAGGAATTTGAAAAATATAAAAGGGGTGAAAGAAAAACAAAACCAGCAAAATTAAATGGTGGGGGAAATTTTACTGATTATACTCCCGCAAGATTACAAAAAGACAAGCAGGAAAAAAATTTAAATATGTTAGTAAGCGGATTTGTAGATGGCAAATTGATTTATATTATTGAATTTCCATTTAAATCTCCTGATTTTATAAAAATTTGAATAATAAAATCAATAAATGGAAATCTAAAATGAAAGGGAGTAGAACTACAAAAGGACAATTTTTGCGAAGGGCTGATTTTGACTATAAAGATTATATAAAAAGTCCTGGTTTAAAAATTGTCTATCTATTAAGTAAATCCGAGTTGGAAAAATATAAGGATTATATGGTAAAAGGTTTCTTTGAATTTTTATGGAGCAAGGCAAGATGAATGAAAATGAATATTTAAATAGAATAATTCAAGGGGATGCATTAACTGTATTAAAAAATTTACCTGATAATATTGTGGATGTAGGAGTAACATCACCGCCTTACAATAAAGGTGAAAACAAGAAGGGTTGGTTGGTAAAGAATGTAAAATATGCCGGTGCAACGGATAGATTACCTGAAGAAAAATA
>JGI24721J26819_10005478_pt1 | contig 12668 bp, 18 predicted proteins | sample YelNatPaOPGAMG01_FD_26819 | JGI IMG/M metagenome (IMG submission 26819)
GCCAGGTTTCCAAGAAAAGACAGATGGGTAAAAACAATCAGAGCTCTCAGGGATGAACTGAGAAAGGTGAGGGTCGAAAAGAACCTGGATTCAAAAACGTACAGAAAGTTCTACAGGGAGATAAAGGGCGGTTCAATAAAGTCAAGGGCACAGCTCAGGTCTCATATAAACTCAAAACTTGAAAAGGTGGGTAACCAATGAAAACGCCAAGCACAATGAAGAGAAAGAGACTTGGAGTGACCAACTACAAGAAGAGGCTGAGCCTTCTCAAGTCAGGGCAGCACAGGCTTGTTATAAGGGTATCAAGGAAGGGCATAGTTGCACAGCTGGTTGATTACAATCCTGCCGGCGACAAAATAGTCCTGACCGTTACCGAAAAGACACTGACAAAGCTGGGGATAAACCTGGAGGGGAACAATACGCAGGTTGCTTACCTTGTGGGCTACAATCTGGGCTTAAAGGCAAAGAAACACAAGATACACCAGGCAATACTCGACACAGGAAGATTCAACATCATTAAGGGAGGAAGAATCGCCTCTGTGCTCAAAGGCGTTACAGATGCCGGTCTCAAGGTACCTCATGAAAAATCAGTATTTCCCAGCAAGGACAGGCTTGCCGGCAAGCATCTTAAAAACAAGGTTGACATTAAGGCAACAATTCCATTAATGGAGGAGAAAATATGAGCGATGAAACATGGATCCCGAAGACTCAACTGGGAAAACTGGTTGCTTCCGGTGAGATTAAAACGATGTCAGAGGCATTGAGAACGAAACTTCCTCTTAAAGAGTACCAGATAGTCGATTACCTTCTCCCGAACATCGTAGACGAGGTCGTGGATGTTGAGAGGGCACAGAGAATGACCGACTCAGGAAGAAGGATGAACTACTCAGTTACAGCAGTTGTTGGAAACAGCGACGGTTTCATAGGGCTTGGCAGAGGAAAGGCAAAGGAGGCTGCCCCGGCAATAAGAAAAGCAATCAACAACGCAAAGATAAATCTCATTGAGATANGGAGAGGTTGTGGTTCATGGGAATGTGGCTGCGGGAGAGCTCATTCACTTCCATTTGAGGTCATAGGAAAATCAGGTTCAGTGGAAGTAACCCTGAAACCAGCTCCACAGGGAGTTGGAAGGGCAGTAGGCGATGTAGCTAAAATCATACTTAGAATGGCTGGAATAGATGATGCGTGGGGATTTGCCAAAGGGCATACAAAGACAACGGTCAACTATGCACTTGCAAGCTTTGATGCGATGAGAAATACATCAAGGATGAAGATCAACTCCGCAATTCAGCTGAGTACGCCAATTTATGTGGGGAGTGTTGGAAATGCTAGCGATAATCAGGATTAGAGGATCTACAGGGATAAAACCCAAGGCCCAGAAAACTACAGAACTGCTCAGACTGCACAAAATAAACCATCTGGTTCTCATGCCGGAAGATCCTATTGTACTGGGTATGCTTCAGAAGGCAAAGGATTACCTCACATGGGGAGAGATCGACCAGGAGACCCTTACGGTACTTCTGGAAAACAGGACTCTTTTCAAGGGGAGAAAGAAGATAGAAGAAAAGGGACTTAAAGAACAGACAGGTTTCACAACATACAAAGCACTTGCCAAATCCCTCATTGACGGCAAGGTAAAATACAAGGATATCAAGGATGTTGTACCCGTTCTGAGGTTGAATCCCCCAAGAAAGGGATACGAAGCAATTCGCAAACCTTATCAGATGGGTGGTTCTGCTGGATATCGGGGCAAGGAGATTAACGAGCTCATTAAAAGAATGATAAAACCGGGAGTTGACCTGAATGGTGAGAACTAGAACAAAAAAGCAGCGAGGAGGACATTACGGAAGAGGAATGAAATCCGGCAGAGGAAAGGGAAAGAGAGGAGGTTCCGGAAATGCGGGGCTTCACAAGCATCACTGGGTCAGGACCCTAATTAATGACCCACTTCATTTTGGAGGAAAGGGATTTACCAGTCATCATCCTGTCAAGGTTGAGGTCCCCATTACACTTTCTGAACTATCAAACATCCTGCCAAATCTTGAAAAAAAGGGATTTGCAAAAAAAGAGGGAAAAACCTACAACATAGATCTGGTGTCTGCAGGTTATGATAAATTACTTGGAAGTGGTGAATTCAGGGAGAAATCTTTAATAAAGGTTAACAAGGCAACAGAAAAGTCCATAAACAAGCTTTCCGCTCAGGGGTCAACGGTAGAAGTTAATGGTGGAAATAAAGAGGAATAAAAGAGCAGCAATTCCCATTATTGCTGTATTCGCCCTTGTTGTACTGGGGTTCTGGTATTTCGGGCATCTTGGGATCATAAAACTTGTAATAGCTTCAGCCATAACGGCGCCTCTGTTTCTTATTGGTTACCTCATAATGAGTTATGCAGGCCCAAAGACAAGCAAATTATATGGGCTTGAGAATTTCACTGCNAANCTTCCNGCNGTCAAGAAGGCAAAGGGGCACGTGGAGTTCAAGTGGAAGATAATCTGGACAGCATCCGTTGTTATCCTTTATTTCATTCTTACAAACATTTACATCTATGGTCTGAACACAGCTCAAGACAGTTGATGTGTTTGCATCATTCAGGGCAATATTTGCAGGTGCATCTGGATCCCTCATGGATCTGGGAATAGGGCCAATAGTTACTGCAAGTATAGTTATGCAGCTCTTTGCAGGGGCCAAGATATTCAATATAGATCTTACCAATTCAGAGGATAAAGCCATATACCAGGGAGTGCAGAAGCTTCTTGTCATAGTCATGATATTCGTGGAGGCCATACCCCAGGCATTCGGATATCTTGTCCCGGACGCGGGACTTGTGGCAAGCATAAACTCCGTGATCCCAGGTTATGGGCAGTTCCTTTCAGAAACCATAATCATTCTCCAGCTGTTCTTCGGTTCATACCTTGTTTTCCTTATGGATGAGGTTGTATCCAAATACGGCATAGGATCTGGAATCTCCCTGTTTATAGCAGCAGGGGTATCTCAGCAGCTGGTCACCGGAACATTCAGCTGGCTTCCTTCCACGGCAGGTTCTGCTCTTTCACTTCTTAACCCTCCGGCTGGAGCGCTTCCAAAAGATGTTCTTCATACTGGGTCATGCAACATCCGGTTACCTTCTTAGCACAGGATATCTCCAGATACTCTTCCAGCAGCCAAACCCCATAATTGCTCTCATAGGCACACTTTTATATTCTTCATAGTGGCATATTTCCAGAGCAGCAAGATAGAATTGCCAATTTCGCACGAACGGGTGCGGGGTGCTAGAGGGCGTTATCCTCTTCAGCTGTTATATGCGTCAAATATACCTGTTATACTTGCAACAGCACTCCTGGCAAATATATCAATGTGGACATTATTGTTCTGGAGTAGCCCTGTTCTGAGTCATGTTCCAATACTGGGGCACGATGCCCTTTTAGGGGCTTATCCTACGGCGGCGCAGATCTCGACCTTAGGCATATCCAGCACCACGCCAACCGGAGGTTTGGCATTTTATCTGTTTACTCCCAGTGGATTGTCGGACTGGTTCTTCCCGCTCTTCCAGCCAAGCGTCTACCAGAATATCCTTCTGGGGCACTCTTCAATAGAGGAACTTATCCATATTATTGCGTTTGTGGGGTTCATGGCAATAGCCAGTGTGATGTTTGCCAAATTCTGGATTGAAACAACCAATATGGGTCCGTCCTCCGTTGCAAAACAGATAAGATCAAGCGGTATGCAGATTCCAGGTTTCAGAAGAGACCCAAAGGTTATGGAACGGGTACTTAAGAAATACATTCCGGCAATAACTGTATTCAGCGGTCTTACGGTGGGGCTTCTGGCAGCCGGCGCAGATCTCATAGGTACAGTGGGCGACACCAGTGGTACAGGACTCCTTCTGGCCGTAGGTATAGTGATCCAGTTCTACGAGGCCATGGGAAGGGAACAGCTGATGGAGATGCACCCCGTCATAAGGCAGTTCTTCGTTGGTGGATAAATGAGAGTTGTGATATCCGGTGTGGCAGGGGTTGGAAAATCCACTGTCCTTGAAATTGTAAAAAAGCGTTCCAACTACGATATCATCAATTTTGGAACTTGATGTATGAGATGGCACGGGACATAAAGCTGGTGAGCAACAGGGATGAACTCAGAAAACTGAACATTGATACGCAGATTAATCTTCAGAAAAAGGCATCCTCAGCAATAGGCCACATGGATGATGTGATCATTGACACGCATATGTCAATAAAGTCACCAAGAGGGTATCTGCCAGGGCTTCCCGAATGGGTTCTCAGGGAACTGAAAGTCTCCTCATATTTTGTTCTGGAAGCCGATCCAGAAACCATAAAGAAACGAAGAGAGCTTGATGGAACACGTGCGAGGGACGAGGACAAGGTTAATGAAATAAGAGAGCATCAGGAGATAAACAGATATTATGCGGCTGCATATTCTGTATATACGGGAGCCACAGTTAACTATGTCACAAATGTGGAAGGCAAACCGGAAGTGGCAGCCGAGAAAATAGTAGGGAGGTTGATGTTCGTTGGTTGAAAGCAGGACAGATTCGCAAAAACAGCAGGCAGACCAGATGAAGAAGATGATGGGCTACCAGATGCTTCCCATGCTCATGAGTTTTGTTCTGCTCATAATTATAGCTAACCCTTCACTGAGAGGGGTTATAGGAGGGGCACTTAACGACGTGTTTATGCCTGTTTTCGGTTTCCACTACGCTTATCCGCTGATTAGCATTCTGATCAGTGGAATTATTATTGGTCTCATAACGTCCATTCCAAGATATTTCTTTACCGACTGGATAAGGATGGGAAAAGCTCAGTTGAGAATGAGAGCTTTCCAGAAGGTCATGAGGGAGGCTTACAGGAGCGGTCAGAAAGATAAGATTCAGAAACTCAGCAAGATGCAGTCAAGCATGATGATGGAGCAGAATATGGTACAGATGAACCAGATGAAGCCTCTCATGGTTCTCAGTATATTCACATTTCTTATTGTTATCTGGCTCTTCTATTTCATAAGTGCTCTTCCATACCAGATGATCTCGGTCCCATGGTCACTTAATGTGAATATCGCCACCTCACATCTCTGGGTTTTCCCGGCATGGATTGAAGTTGAATTTATTGCAAGCCTTGTGATCGGATACTTTGTCAGTATGATAATAAAGTTCTTTGATTTTTCATACAGGCTGAAGAAGTACCAGTCTGAGAATCCCGGACAGATAGAATACAATGCGGGTAACAATTAGCGGTCCCATTGGGAGTGGAAAATCCACGGTGGGCAGGCAACTTGCAGCCCGCCTTTCCTATAAATTTATTTCTGGAGGGGTATTTTTCAGGTCTCTTGCAAAAGATCACGGGATGAGTATTGAGGAATTCAACAGGTATGCAGAATCCAGACCTGAGATTGATGAAAAACAGGATAAAATGATACTTGAGTTTCTCAGGGATAATGATAATATAGTCCTGGAATCAAGACTTGCCGGATGGCTATGCGTCAGAAACAATCTGGAAGCTTTTAAAATTTTCCTGAACGCATCATTCAACACAAGGGTACAGAGGGTCAGTTACAGGGATCAGGCCAGCGAGACCGGTGAGATGGTAAAAGTAAGGGAGGAATCTGAATATCTCAGATACAGGAAATTTTATGGAATAGATTATAGCCTAACAGGCATTTACGATCTTGTAATTGACACCGATACTCTTTCGGTGGAAGAAGTGGTGAATAAAATTTATGAATCGATCAAGGGAAAAGACTTCTGCTGACTTTCTTGAGGGCTTTGTAATCATAGATAAGCCCAAGGGGCCAACTAGCCACCAGATTGACTACTGGGTCAGGTCTATTCTTGGAATAGAGAAGGTGGCACACGTTGGTACACTGGACCCTTCCGCCACAGGAGTTCTTGTAATGGCGCTGGGTAAAGCAGTAAAACTTGTTGAGATTGCTCATGAAATGCCAAAGGAATATGTGGGGGTTATGTTCACCCACGAGGATGTAAGCGAGGAAAAAGTAAGAGAGGTAATGGAGGAATTCACAGGCGAAATATATCAGATACCTCCGGTAAGATCGGCAGTTTCAAGAAACCTCCGCACAAGGTGGATATATGGTCTGGAGATCATTGAGAAGAAAGGAAGAGATATACTTTTCAGGGTAAGATCAGAATCTGGAACCTATGTCAGGACTCTCTGTACAGATATGGGATATGTACTTGGCACGGGGGCACAGTTGATGGACCTGCGCAGAACTGTAAGCGGAATATTTACTGAGAAGGACGCTGTAACACTTCAGGACCTCAGTGATGCAATGAAGCTTGCAGAAGATGGCGACAGCAGTGCACTGAGGAAAATGGTCTTTCCAATGGATTATCTCTTCAGGGATTACGGGAAAATAGTGGTTAAGGCATCAGCCATCCAGAATATTGCACATGGTTCGGATCTATTTCCAGGCGGCATAAAGGCAATTATTGGCACACCATTGAGAGGGGACAGAGTTGTTGCAATTTCAGAAACCAATGAGATACTGGCCAGCGGAAAAATGCTGGTATCATACGCCCAGATCACAGATACAAAGGTTGTGGATTTCGACAGGGTTATGCTTGATCCAAATCCGAAAAGGGTAAATTTTATTTCAGGATCTGTGGAGAAACCTGCAAGGGCAGTAAGGAAAATAACCAAGCCAGAACAGAGGAAGAACAGGGTTGATAGGTCAGATGACAGCAGATTCAGGGAAAACAACAAGAAAGTGGTACGGGGAGATAAGGAACGGAAAAGAGATATGGGTCTACAGAGACCTCAGGACAAATTTCATAGAGATTTTCGACGCCCTGAGAAGGGGAGAGATTCCCGAAACAGAAATGATAAGGGAGAAAAGCGAACCTTCCCTGCACGACCTCCTTACGGAATACGGAAGAAAAAGAATAAAAGATGAATTCACTGAAGACAGGCTTCTAATAAAATTTTATTCACTCTACGAGGAAATTACGGAGATTATCAACCTGTACCTGGAGAAGATCGATTCATTCGGAATACTTACGGGAGTGGAATACCGCGAGGATGATCCATGCCTCTACTTCCGTTCCATGGCAGGAGTTTCCCACACAGATCCATCCATATCAATGGTTGCAAAATCCGCCTCCATAGGTGTATCCATGTGTTCTTTCAGAACAGATCTCTTCCAGTTTACCAGTGAAATGGCCGAAAAAATTATGCCCAATACGGTAGATCTAATAGGAGGATCTCTGGCACTGGAACTGCTCTGGAGATCAGGTGGTTTGAGGAATATGGTGAAGTTTCCAGCCAGTACTTTCCAGGTGCTTGGTGCTGAAAAGGCATTTTTCAAGCATATGCGTACCGGCACCCCCTCACCAAAGCATGGTTTTCTTTTCAAGTATCCGGGGATATCATCTCTTCCCCCATCAAAAAGGGGTAAAATAGCAAGGACCGTTGCAAATAAGCTTGCCATAGCAGTCAGGGCAGACTTCTACGGCACAAGAATCGATACTGAAACCATGAAAAATCTTATAACCAAAAGGATACAGGAAGCAAAATCAAGGTGATCAGAAGCTTTCCAGATCCTGCTGTCCCGAATACTTTCCACCTTCCACAGGGATGGGGTATTCCCCTGTGAGGCATGAAATACAGAGCGATCTCTTCTCCATGTTTATGCTTTTAACAAGGCCGTCAATGGAGGTATATCCTATGCTGTCTGCTCCAATCTCATCCCCTATCTCCTCTATTGTCTTCCCCGTAGCAATAAACTGGTCTTTGGTCTTCATGTCCACGCCGAAGTAGCAAGGAGCTATGATCCTTGGTGATCCCACTCTCACATGTACTTCTCTGGCTCCAGCTTTCCTGAGAATTGCAATAATGTGCTTCATTGTGTTTCCCCTTACAATACTGTCATCCACAAGTACGACTCTCTTTCCGTCTATTTCGGATTTTATGGGGTTCAGTTTAAGTTTCAGGGCAGAAAGCCTGGATTTCTGGTTTGGCATTATGAAAGTCCTTTCGGAGAATCTGTTCTTAATCAGGCCTTCACTGTATTTTATTCCTGATTCCAGGGAATATCCAAGGGCCTGTGCTCTACCTGAATCCGGAACCGGTATCACCACATCTGCCTGGGCCGGGTACTCTTTTGCAAGGGTTCTTCCCAGGCTGATTCTGGTCTGGAAGACCTCAACATTATCTATGACACTGTCAGGCCTTGCAAAGTAAACATATTCAAACATGCAGTGAGCTGTATGTTTTGCCGGCATGACAAATATGCTTTTGGGCCCATCAGGAGTCAGTTCAACCAGTTCTCCCGGTTTTACATCCCTTATCTTCTCACCATTGAGTATATCCATCACACAGCTTTCGGAAGCTACAATGTAGCTTTCATCAGCATAGCCGATAACAAGCGGCCTGAAACCCATTGGGTCACGGAGAGCAAAAAGCCTGTCACCTACCATTATGGCACATGAATAGGCTCCCCTTAGTTTGTTCACAGAATTCCTGAAACCGTTGATGATTCCATGGCTGTTTATCTCTGTGGAGATCTCCATGAGCATAACTTCAGTGTCAGAACTGCTAAGAAAGGGAACGCCTTTGAGTTTCAGCTGTTCCCTCAACTGGTTTGCGTTGGTTACCTCACCGTTGTGGGAAATTGCAATGTACCCATATGAGTTTGAAACAAGGAAAGGACCTATATTTTCCAAACCCTTTGATCCTGAGGTGGAATAGCGTGTATGGCCTATTCCAACCTGCCCATTGAGTATTGATCCTGTCTCCATATCTCTGTCAGTAAAAACCTCATGTACAAGCCCCATGCCTTTCTTTACGCTTATTACGCCGTCATGGAATGTTGCAATGCCTGCACTCTCCTGTCCCCTGTGCTGTAGGGTACGAAGGGATGCNACAAGATATGGATACGCAGTCGTCTTACCTATGAAACCGACAACAGCGCAGTGATCATTTGGCTTTAGCCCATCTATAGGATCTGAGTTTTGGGGCGGGATATCCACAGTGAGAGCACCTCTTCTCCCTAACATGGTATGAATGGTGGCCACATCTTCTGCATCTTATGTGTACCTTCTTGCTTCCCATCTTTCCCATTACTGATGTTCCGTTGCTCATTGNCTGTCACCTCGAGATGGAGAAATAAATATTACATTATCTCCTCTGACCAGAATCCTGTCATAATTTCCCTTGTTTTCACCATATATGGTTTCCCCTGCGTTTTTAATCACAAGGTTCATGTATATATCATAACCTTCGAGGATACCTGAATAGGCCCTGTTCCCCTTAACATCCACTAGGACATTGTGGTCTATGGACCCTCGCAGTACATCCATGGGTCTGGCAATATTTGACTGTTGTTTTGGCATTTAAATTCAGGCGATGCATTGTAAAAATCTATTTAACATTATCTTTGAATGAATGACCTGCCGAAAAGTTATCATTTGTATCAAATACATTATTTCTCTTCATGAGTTTGGTTAACGGGATAAAATAAGAAAATTATGATATATATTGGCATATCCCTGAAAACCCTCACAGGATTCTCAAACTGTTTCATAATGTCATCTTCCTTTGGTTTTTCTTTCATGAATGCACCTATAATCATTATTATGAAACCGATTATTCCCAGCACTATGCCGATTACTTCCAGTGAAGCAAGATATTCCTGGGATTGCAGTATATATTCATAATTTACAAGAGGGGCAGATTTTCCGAAGAATATAAGCGTGTAATTCCCGGCCCCCACATCATAAGCTCTATCAGTGGAAATGGATAATGTTGAATTAATTGCATAATCAGATATGTTCCCGGATCCAGCCAGCGGCACATCAGAAGTCCTGATCAGTGAAATATTGGCAGATGAATTTGTGACAAGCAGGAAAGTTGTGCCGTTGAACTGTAAATTCTTTGTGGCGAATACATCCGATCTCACTTGCTGGAAGCTGTCTCCGGTAACAAGTTTTCCACTGACCAGCGCAGTTCCAGATATAATAAGCAATATGCCGATCACTAAAATTACAAGACCAGCATAAAAGACTCTCCTGCGCATGTCCTGTTAATAGGAAATAGGCTTAATAGAGTTTCCGAGCTTTTCACAACACAGGTCGGTTCAAATCACCGGAACACCTTTTACGGTTAAAACTTATATTGATCCTGACAATATAGCTCTTACTTTGCCGATGTTATTATGCAAGAAAATCATCAGGATTGCACATAACCGGTCAATGTCAAGCAAAAGGTGAAAATATTGAAAATGCCAAAGGAAATTAAAGCTTACTGTCCAAGATGCAAGAAACACACACTGCACGAAGTGGAGAGAGTCCGAAAGAAAAAGGCAAGTGAGTTCAAGGCAGGTCAGAGAAGATTCAGAAGGGCAACGTCAGGATATGGAGGTTTCCCGAGGCCAAAATACGAGGGAAGGGAGAAACCTACAAAGAGAGTGCCTCTGAGACTCAGGTGCCTGCAGTGCAAGAAAGCAACAACCCCCAAGGGAATAAGGGCAAAGAAATTCGAACTGGTGGAGGTGCAGTAAAATGGCTGATCAGAAGTTCGTAAAATTGAAAAGCATAGGGAATAAATTCATAAAACTGAAATGCAAGGACTGCGGAAATGAGCAGATAACCTATACCAAGATATCCAGTGTAGTGGTATGCAATATATGTGGATCAACCATGGCAAGGCCAACTGGAGGAACCTTAGAAACAACTTCTGAGGTCACGGGAGTTCTCTGATGCGGAAAAATCTACCAGAAGTCGGGGACCTTGTAGTGGTCACCATAAAAGAGGTAAGGAACTTCGGTGCTAATGTAAAACTGGATGAGTATCCTGGAAAGGAAGGGTTCATCCATATAGCCGAGGTTGCAACCGGCTGGGTCAAACACATCAAGGATTACCTGAGAGAAGGACAGAGGACCGTATGTAAGGTTCTCAATGTTGACACAGCAAGGGGATATGTGGATCTTTCACTGAAAAGGGCAAACGAGCATCAGAGGAGAGAAAAGATATCTGAGTGGAAGAACGAACAGAAATCACAGAAGCTTTTTGAAATAGTGGCAAAGGCACTTAATAAAACTCCGGATGAATGCTACAATACTTTTGGAATGGATCTGGAAAAGAGATTTCTAAATCTTTACAATGCATTCGAGGATGCAGCAGCTTCAGAAGATTGGCTCCCGGATGTTAATGAAGAGTGGAAAACAGTGTTCCAGCGAATTGCCAAGGAAAACATCGTTGTCCCATATGTAAAGATAGGCGGATTTATAGAAGCATATTCTCTTGCATCCAACGGCGTGGATCTGATAAAGGATTCCATGGAAGCGGGGGAGAAACAGGGGGCCGAAATACAGTACGCCGGGGCACCCAGATACAGAATAGCGGTAACCGACAAAGATTATAAAGCGGCAGAAGATTCTTTGAAAANGGCTGTTCAGGCAGTCACAGAAAGTTCAAAAAAGAACGGCGTGGTTGTTGAATTCGTAAGGAAGCCATGAAGAATGAATTCGCTCATAAGAAAATGCCGAAAATGCAATACCTATACACTGGAAGAACACTGTAAGATTTGTGGCATGGAAACTGCACCTGCTATACCGCCAAAATATTCGCCAGTGGACAGATTCCAGAAATACAGGATAAAGGATCTTAAGGGTGAGATGAATGGAAAAGATAGTAGTTAATCAATACAAAAGGCCCAGACTTAACAATCCGGTGCTCATAGGGGGACTTCCCGGCATAGGTAACGTTGGAAAGATAGCCGCAGAGTACCTTATAGATAAAATGAAAATGGAAAAACTTGCAGATATATTCTCCCAGTATTTTCCACCTCAGGTCTTCATAGGGGAAGATGGCGTCGTACATCTGGTCAGAAACTCAATCTATTACAAGAAAATACCAAAGGGGAAAAACGATCTCCTTGTTCTTGTTGGAGATTTTCAGGGTTCAACCCAGGAGGGCCAGTATGANCTTTCCTACAANATTCTGGAGTTTGCTCAGAAGCTCAACGTATCTGCNCTGTATACTCTCGGTGGTTACAGCACAGGGAAGATAGTTGAATCACCAAGAGTTCTCGGGGCAGTTACCGGCGTGGAATTTGTGAAACTTCTCAAGGATTATGGGGTTGTATTTCCCAAAGGAGAGCCCGGAGGGGGAATAGTGGGTTCTGCTGGTGTAATACTGGGAATGGCAATGGAACTTTTCAACATACGGGGTGCGTGCCTGATGGGTGAAACATCAGGATACTTTGCAGATCCCAAGGGAGCAAGGGAACTGGTCAAAGTGCTGTCTTCACTGCTTGATGTTAACGTCGACATGAAAGAACTGGAGGAGAGAAGTAAGCAGATTGAGCAGATAACAGAAAAAATGCAGGAAGACGTACAGGGAAAGAACCAGCCAAAAGACGATCTGGGATATTTTGGATAACCCTTTAATTTTAAAATTTTCATTTAAAAATGCAGTGAATAAACGGTGCAATAATTATACAGCACTTGTGTGGGATCTTCACACATCTTGTCCATACGTTATCTTTTTTGGTAGCAGGCTTATGCAAACCCGGATTACCGGTTATTCCATAACTGTCAATAATTAGCCCAATGGTAAAAAATATTAGGGTCAAGCCAATGAAAGCGCCATGGTCCGAAACAGGGACAGCCAGGACAGGTTTAAGGAAATATCAATTTCTGA
>JGI24721J26819_10005488_pt1 | contig 12650 bp, 14 predicted proteins | sample YelNatPaOPGAMG01_FD_26819 | JGI IMG/M metagenome (IMG submission 26819)
TTTCAGAAACAATGATACGATATCTTTCAAATATTGCTAGTGTTAAGATATCTTCAGTATTAGACAATAAAGAGATAGTTTCACAAGAATTAAATAAATTCTTATTTACTAACAAAGGTAAACTATACGTGAAGGAATATCCAGTTTATACACTATCAAAAAGCGACATAATGAATTATGTTAAAACATTATTAACAACAGATAATGTATATCCTGATGTTATAATTGTTGACTACTTAGATCTATTAACTACATATGACAAATTCAATGAAGTTAGATTTAAATTGACGCAAATAGCAAACGACCTTAAGTCTCTAGCCCAAATGCTTAATTGTGTAGTTATTACTGCTACTCAATTGAATAGAGAATCACTTAGGATACTTACTGCAGATGAAGCAAATTCTTCGGAGTCTTATGGTAAAATACAAGTTGCAGATTCTTTGTTAACTTTAAATGCTATTAATAATGAAATAAAAGAAGGATTAATACGACTGTTTGTTGCTAAAAACAGAAATGGCCCAGCAAGAAAGGAATTCTTATTTAAAGTAGATTTTAGTAAAATGACTTTTACAGATTTAAATACAGAAATTACTGAAGAGTACAAGAAAAGATTGGAAAGTAAAGGAGCTTCTCCACGATCTGAAGATACTTCTTTTGAACCTTTAGATTTAAATGATACAGATTTGTGATATAATATAAATAGTTGATATTATCATGTTTATCACCTTTTTTAATTGGAAGATAACTTTTATAATAGGAGGATAATATAATGGATAATCAGAACAAGAAAGACCCTTTTTCTTCTGGAGTTTCGGTAGGTAATACACAAGATCTTTTGTCGCTTATAACACCAGCTTTAGATTCTCTTAACAACCAAATTATTAGTCTGTCTATAGCCCTTAATGCTTTAATTGAAGTATTAAAAGACCATAATTCGATTACTGATGAAGAAATGCAAGCTAAAGTTGATAAAATACAAGCAGAATTTATTGAAAACCTTAAGAAATTTAAAGAACAACAAGAAAAAGCAGACTCAGGTCAAAAGATATTAACTCCAGACGATATTAAACGTAAGCTTAAATAATATGTATCTCACCCCTAAGAGTCTTTTCTAACATTCTTAGTGTTAGAAAAACTCTTATTTTTCTTTAATTGATAATCCTGAATGAAGGAAGTGATCGCGATTAAATTATTATTATTTACAGACTTACATTTAGGTGAGAAGAAATATAATACTATAGAAGAAGAATTTGAACATTATGACTTTATTTTTAATCAGATACAAGATATTATGACTGCCCATAAAGTTGATTCAGTTATATTTTTAGGAGATATGTTTCATTCTGTATTGTCACTAAGTTTACCAGTGCTTGTGTATTTAAAGGATAGGCTTTCAAGGTTTTCTCAATTTACAAATATTGTATTACTGTCTGGTAATCATGATCAAAAAGATACTTCTAGAAATCAACAACTATTGTCTATTTTTGCAGATAAAAACATAGATATAATATCATCTTCTTATTATCATTACTTTTCATCATTAAATGTTGGCTTGTTTTTTGTGTCATTTATGAACAATCAATCTTTGTATTCAATGATTAACAATGTCAAATCTTCTAACATTGTTAATTTTGATGCTGAGAACTTTTTGTTTGGCCATTTTGCATTGTATCCAGAATCGTATTCTTTGTATAAAACTTATAACGCCATAAGTTATGACAAAACCGCAGACTTCTTTTCTAAGTTTAAATACATCTTTTTAGGCCACATACACTCACTTTCATCATTTTCTAATGTTGTTTATTTAGGATCTGCAGTTTACCATAATTTTCAAGACTCTGCAGTTTTATTTGATGATGTATTTACTTTACAACCGCGATATGCTTATATATTAGATATAACATCAAATAACACCAAAATAGAACCAATTGAATTGCAACAAGACGAATATTTCATCACATTATATTCTGATAAAATTTATGATGAAAATTACAAGAATAGCTATACTTCATTTTTAAATTCTCATCCAAATGTTAATTGTAGAATTATATTGAATGATGTTAATGATTATTCATCATTTATATCTGATCTTAAAAAACATGTGAATGTTAAAAAGATAAAGATAGAGACAAACATTAAATCTGCAGCAGCTTTTAATTTGGACAAAACAAATTTTGATTTAACAGATATTCATTCAATTGATTCTAAAAAGATGATTTTAGATAGTATCAATAACGATAAGCTTATTACAGATGAAAATATCAGAAACAAAATAATATCTGAACTTCAATTATTATATTCCAAAATATAATATTCTAGTTTATAACTCTTACAACACAATGGAGGAAAAGATGTTTAGGCTATCTAAAGTTATATTTAAGAACTTTTTGATCTTTAAGGATGCTGTATATAATTTTGATGATTCCAATTTATATATCATAACTGGCAATAACGCAGAAACAACATTCGCTGATAATATTTCTAATGGAACTGGCAAGACTTCATTTATACAAGGTATCATTTGGGGTTTATTTGGTGAATCATTTCGTGATATAATTAATTATTCAGCAGACAAAGCCGAAGTGTATGTAAAAGTAGTTGATGGAGAAAATACATTAGAAGTTCATAGAGTTATAGCAAAAAAATCTACTTCATTAAAAGTGAAGTATAATTCAAATATAGTTAATTTTGATAGTCTTAGGGATATGCAATTGTATATAAACAAACTTTTGCTAAATTCTGCTAATGCTAATACGTTTTTACAAATCATCAATTTCTCAAATCAATTTGACACTGATTTTATATCATTGTCTTCATCTAAAAAAGTAGAATTCATAGAATCATTGTTAGACTTTAACACATTAGATACAATCTATTCTTTTATACGAGAAGCAATGAAAAACTTGGACTTAGAAAAATCAAAATATGATACTCAATTACATATGTTAACTGAACAGAAGAATGAAATTACTGCTGAGATAAATAAAAGCAATAGATTAGAAAATAACAAAATATTGCAAGCAATTGAAAATGAGAAGTCTAACATTGAGAACAAAAAAGCGGAAAATGTTACTCTTAATGATACTATTAAATCTCTTTCTGAGCAATTAACTCCTTTACAAGACAACATAAATGTTATGTCTAAACTCATAGATTCTAAAAATGATCTTATAACTGAGTTAAAAAATAAAGGATCTTTAAATATTTCAGTTTTAAATGAATTACATGATGATACTACGAATTGTCCAGTTTGTGATTCACCAATAGATCCTATAGCTATAAAAACTAAGTTAAATGAAAATTCAAAACAACTTAGAAAAGATATAGAAACTATAATGTCTGAAATTAAAGAACTTAAGCAAAAATTAGATAATTTAAATTCATCTTTTAGAGACATTAAAAATTCTATTGACAGAAATACATATAAGATCAGTCAAAACAATAACGAAATAAAAATATTTGAGAAAAACATACTAAAACTTAAAGAATTGTTAAATCAGCAGAAAATAGATAATGATGCTAAATTATTAGACTTAAATAAAAAAATATCTGAAATTTCTGAAAAAAAGAGTAAGGTTGATGAAGAAGTTTTTGTGTATTCATATTTGTCAAAGATTTTTAGTGCTAGAAGTTTTATTAGATCTGAACTAGTAACTCGCTATTTAAATTTGTTGTCATCTAAAGTATTATCTTATTTAAAAATATTTGATCCAAGTCTTAATTCATTTGAGATATCTTTGTCAAACAAATCTAAATATACTGAGATCATGATATATAAAGATGGCAAAGCTATCAGTAATTTAAGTGAAGGAGAAAAGACACAAGTTAAAATAGCTTTTATATTATCATTCATATCATTGTTCTTCACAACATATAAAAACAATCTTCTATTCTTATTTTTTGACGAAGTCTTTAGTTCTCTTGACCAATATTCTATGGAAGTAGCATTGCAGCTATTAAAATCTTTTTCGTCTTCTCTTGGTATACAAACATTTATTATTTCACATACTAATTTAGATGAAAACTTAATTGCTTTAGCAGACAAAAACATATTAATAACTAAATATTCAGATCACAGTGAAATTAAATAATAAATCGTAGGTGATGTTATGAAACATTTTTTTGTTTTTAACAAATAGTTTTTATTTGATAAATATTTAAAGGAACGTATTCTTAATCTTAATTCTACTTATACGTGGAATGTATTTAAAAATAAAAATACTAAATCTTATTTACTTCATGATTTACAACTTAATTCTTATGTTTTTTATACTGATATACACTTGTTTGGAGATGAAAGTTTAGAGATATATGATTTAGAATCTCCATTAGATTCAGATTCATTTAATTTAATTGCAATATTTGCTGGTCTAACAGCGTAGAATGATATTAGGTTATACATTGAGCAAGCATATGGAGATGATTTTATGCTTTCAATGATATCTTTAGGTTCTTGTTCTGGTTCTTCAATTTATAACTTATTATAGAATGACTTTAAATTATTTGAGTATAAGAATGATTAGTTATCTAGTAATTTTATTATTGAACCTATAGAGGTAATGCAAGATGCAGACGTATAAAGAATTTCCACAAGAAAAAGCTAGACGGCTGATAATTAAATTACAATAGTTAATGTCAGATCAAGATAAGTTATCTCCATCTGAATACAACAGAAAGTATAATAATATTTTAAATGATCTATATCCTCTACTAGAGTTTGCAGCGTATAATGCTATAAATAAGAAAGTATAGCATTTGAGTAATAGAGCTCTATTTTTTAATTCTAACATTGCAGATGGTATGAATTCAGTTAAAGACGATTTAATTAATTATGCTATAAGTTCTATACTTTAGTATGTTCCGAAGATAGATGTTTCTAGACCTAGGATTTCAGATATACTTTGGGTTATTGCTAAAAGGTCAAGTCAAGTATATTTGTATTCTACATTAATTGAACCAAAGTACCGTTTTATACAGTTAGATGCATTAGACCCAGAAACTATAGACCTTAATTTTCCTTCTAGTGAATCTTCTATTTTAGATTATCCTGACGATGAACATACTTATTCAGTTGCAGATGTAAAATCCAAATTGGGAGAAATATACAAAAAGCTTTATTCGGATTTAAAAGAGAAAAAGATATCAGTTCAAAAATTTTATAAGTTTTAGTTTATAAACAAACTTTTATTTATGTATTTGTTTTTTGAACTTGATTTATCAAAAGATAATGTGTTTTTTGAAAATGTTAATGCTTTTACTTCAAATTTTAGAACTACTAACAATGATCAATATTTAGCGAGAGTAATACTTATATTATATTCTAAATATAAAACAAATTATATGTATGAAACAAAGTATACTCTCAAGATAGGATATAAGTTAGTTTCTGAATTTTTAGACAAATACATCTATGATAATTAACATAACTTTAATAATTTTAATACTGAAATTTTAATAGTATGAAGATATAATTTAATTGAATTCAGTATTAGGAGGAGATCTATTATGGATGAGAAAAAGAAGATGTTTGGATTTTCTGGGTTCGACGACTCAAATTTGCCATTTGAAAGATTTGACTGGAAAAAATTTTCTGGGACTTCTTTAGTGTGTAGAGTTGTTAANCCTAAAGTATTTTCTAATTGGTATGCAATTCATAATTATCATAAGATTATGAACAAATATTATTACCATGATGATGGAAATTGTGAAATATGTAATATTTTATTTAGTGATGATAAATATGACGAAGTCCAAAATAAATTATTGAAACTTTCTATACCAAATAAAAAAGAAAAATGGACAGCCATTCTTCAAAATGTTAAGATTATTGAGTTTTTTGCTTTTGTTGAAGGGTCTAAAAAAATAAATCAATTTGTATTTTTTGAACCACAATCNACACAGTTGTTATCTATTATTTTAGGTAAAGGTATTAATGATGATATATCAAGTTTAACTGAAGGCGCACCTATTAAAATCATATTTAATAATACAAATGTTTTCCCATATCGTTCAGTTTCAGATGTTATAGTAGGTAATAAAGCTCCTATTTTTTCAGACTCAACAAAACTTCAGAAATTAGAAACGCTATTAGAATCTAATGATTTTATAACTACGACTAAGATTAATGTTGCTACAGCAGAGGCTCTAGTTAATGAATGGTATAATAATGCAATATCTATTTTAAATAAGTATAGAGAACCTGTTATTAGAGAATCAGTGCTATCTTCAAATGATGACTTAAGTGATATACTAAATTCTACATCTATTTTCAGTGATAAGAACAAAAATATTAATACAGATAATGACTCTTTGGATTTAAATGAAGATAATGATGATATATCTAATGATGGTAATGAAGAAATACCTTTTTAATATTTAAAATGTTTTACTTTTCCATTAAGCTATATTTACATCACTATTACTTTTGTGTTATAATAGATATGGGTGGATAGCTTAATTGGGAAAGCGATGGTCTCTAAAATCATTAGTTGCGGGTTCGAATCCCGTTCCATCCACCAGAAGTTATTATGTTACTATAAGGAGACGATATTTTGAATAAAATAAAACTTAACTTTAGGTTGGATGATAATTTTACAGCTAATAGTATACATGATTTAGATTTAAAATACCCAGGATATTTATTAAATAATGAGGGATTTTTGTTAGATGACTTTAGTTCACTTACATTAGAGTTAGACGGTTTGTAGACTTTGATTTGTGGTATAGAATATATTGGAAATACTGAATTTGGTTTTAATGAAAGTTTAAAAATTTTAAGAACTATTTTACAAGATAATGTTTTAATTGTTAATAATTCTGTTTATATTCCAATTACTATTCTAGATGCAGTTGTTGTTGAAACATAAAATCAATAAGAAGGAGAGGTTAAATGGAAGAGTTATTAGATTTGATTCAATCTGGAGATGTTTTGATTGAACATGTTGGAGATAACTTTAACAAGATAAAATCACCATTGTATGGTTATATATCTTCAGCAGATGAGGAACTCTTTCAATATGGCTCAATAGAAAATAAAGCAGAAGACATTAACAATAATGTCTTTTATAAATTTATACCTAAAAAATACCATGATTTAAATGAATCTTTGAAAAAAAGAATATTTGACTACAACTTTAATACTTTATTCTATTTAAAAGATAATAATATTCGTTTTAGTGATGATGCATCAAAATACAGAGTATGGTATTGGGATATTGAAACAAAATATTCTTTAGATGGAACTAATAAAGTAGAAAATCCAAAAATGCCGATAGTGTCTATTTCTATTCTTGATTCGATTCAGAAAGAATATTATGTTATTGCATGGCATAGTGAAGAGACTGCAGATGTTAGTGAGAACTCTTATAGAATAGAGAAAGATACTGACGATGGAGATATTGTCAACTACATTTATGTTAAAAATGAATATATGCTGCTTAAAGTCTTTATTTCACTATTACAAAAATATAAACCTATTCTGTTAATAGGGTGGTTCTCCAATTTTTATGATTTTCCATATTTAATAGCTAGACTAGAAGAAAATGGTATTGATACAAAATTCTTATCACCTTTACAACTTCCAATATTTGTAAAAAAAGGAAATAATAGTACTGTAACTGCATATATCAAAGGTTTATATTCTATAGGATTAAATGAAGTAATTGATTCATATTCTATTGATAAGTTTTCAAGTATGGGGTTAGATGCAGTTGCATCTAAATTAAATTTAGGTAATAAAATAACGATAGATTTAGACAATGATTATGAACATAACTTTAAACTTTTTGTGAAATATAATATCAATGACGTTAGACTTGTTTATAAAATTGATAAATACTACAATTTGTTACCGATGTTAGTTTTACTTCATCATTTAACTGGAGTTTCTTTTAAAGACATTTTACATACTTCAAAAATTGTAGAATCTGCATTGATATTAAATTCAGACAAAGCTATTATTCCAACAACTAGACCGTTCAAAAACTATCAAGGTGCTATTGTTTTAAACCCACTTAAATCTGGATTACTTAAGAATGTGATGGTTATTGATGCAAATTCAATGTATCCTACGTCAACTGTAACATTCAACATTTCACCTGATACTATAATATGCTCATATGATGATATCAAGGAAGAATTTAGAAAATTTAAGCATGAAGGTGTTTTAAAATTTTTAGAAGTTAAAACTCATAAGAAGTTACAAGATGTTGAGCATTATGATGATATTTACAAATATGCATTGGAACTATTGTCATCTAATAAGATTGATTATGTATCAACTGGCTATAGTGATGAACTTAATGAAAAAGGATATATATTTTACCATCATAATGTAAAAATGGGCGTGTTTACTACATTCTTAAAACAATACTACGACCTTAGAGCAGAATATAAAGCAAAGAAGAAAAAAGTAGATCCATCTTCACAAGAATATATTAGATATAGTACATTTGATATGGCTCTAAAATTAGTGCTGAATTCAACTTATGGTGCTAATGGATATCAGAATTTCATTTTGTATGATCCAAGAATAGCTGAGAGTATTACATTTTTTGCTAGACGATTGTTAGAATATGCTAAATTAACTTTGGAAAGTAAATCATATGAAGTAGAATATGGAGACACTGATAGTTTGTTTGTCATTTTAAAAACGCAAGAAGATGATGATAAAAAATCAAATGACGAAGGTAACGCTTTAAACGATGAAATAAATTCATCTATATATGATAATCATACTAAGAGATACATTTCAACAGATCTGCCTCAAGATTTACATAAATACTTAGGATTTAAGCTTGAACATATACTACATTATGTATATTTTGGTAATGTTAAGAAAAGATATTATGGTTTAGACTATCCAGATTCAAAAGGAGTTGAAAAACCATATGTTAGAGGAATGAATGTTATACGTAAAGATAGTCCAAGTCTTATAAAAGTTATTTTAAATGACTTAATAAATAAGATAATACACAACACAATTTCTCTTGACGATTTTAATAAAGCATATGACCAAATATTAAAAGCACCATTAAATCAAATAGGAATTATTAAGAGCTTTAACAAACAATTTGATGATTATAAAGTAGAACCACAGCATCTAAAAGGACTAAGATTTGCACAAGAAGTATTTCATGTTAAGTTTAACAACACTGATAATCCATTTCTATTTTATGTCAAATTAAATAAAAACATTAATACATATTCTAAAGTGTCTAATGTCATATGTTTGAATGAATCAGATTTAGACAAATTGACATCCCAAAATATTTTATCTATAGACTATCCTACATTTTTCATAAAACAGATCTTGGAGCCATTAGAAGAATTTAATAATATTCAAGGGCTACAAGATATACTATATTCGTTTACTTATCGTTTTTCAAATAATGTTCTACAGAATGCATTTAATTTTTAAAAAATATAATGGAGGTATGAATGTATGAAAAAAGAATTTGATGATCAGATTTTAGAAGTAAGTAAGAAGTTAAATGTTCGTCCATCAACAATAGTAAAATATCTTAGTGGGTCTATGAATAAATATGCAATTGCTAAGATTGATAAATTACTAAAAGAAAATAATTTAAATTTAGATAATATTTCAGTTGATACTATAAAATCTATTAAAAAAGATAAGACTTTTGCTTCTTTATCTGAAAAAAATTATAGCTGTGCTGTTTGGGATTTTGGTCCAAATTCATATCGTATGCAAATAGAATTATCTTTAGATCTCGGAAAACATAATGTTACTGAAATGATTAACAAAATTTTAAAGGAATTTTCAATTTCATATTTAGATGTTTCTGGTTATATAACTTCTTCAAAAGTTAATGGACTAATTTTTAATATTGATAAAAATGCATATTTAGATAAGATTGCTATCTTAGATAAAGTTAAAAATGTAGTGAGCCAAGTCAGTCAAGTTAAATCTAATGACTTAACTGGCGAATAGATTTTCAATTAAATTTATCGAATAGACGAAAAATAAATTAGGAGGTTAATTGTGTATGCTTACTGATGAACAGTTTATGGACGTGTTTAAAGAGGTCTTGCCGAAAGTTAATGTTAAATTACTCGGTTAGAATGTATACGATGCTAATTCACCAAAAGAAATTAAAATAGTACCTTTGACTTTAGCTGCAGAAAAAAGAATACTGTCACAAGACTACCAAAATGATTCTTATCAAATGTTATTGGACATTATTTCTGCAGCTTTGATTCAGAAGATGGATATTTCATATTGGTATATGTTTGATGTAGATTATGTGTTTAATCAGATTAGGATTATTACTCATGGATCAACAGTCAATTTAAAATACACATGCCCAGTATGTAAATCTGCAACTGATACTTCTGTTGATCTTTCAATAGTTGATATTAATCCAGTTAAATCAATCGAAGACATTACTTTTGAGTCAAAAGATCCAAATGTTGTTTTCGTTATACCAACAGTTAAGAAATACAGAGAAGTCATAGATCTATTTAATTCAGATATTTTTATTACAAATGTAAAAAATGCATAGAGTAAATTAAAAGTTGTATCACCAGAGGATATTGATAAGACTCTAATATCTGATTTAGGACCATTAGCAGCATATGTAACTAAATTTTTAAATCAAGAAATAACTGGAACTCAAGATTACGTATATCTTATATTATTTTTGCTTAGTTTGACTAGAAACAAATTGTCTTCATTAAGAACTGCATTAGACACCAGAAATAAAGTTTTTAGTCTTGAAAAGAAATTTAAATGTCCAAAATGTGGTACAGTATCAACTATTTCAATATCAGACTTGGGGGTAGAATATTTTTTTCCCAGCATCAAATAAAGAATATTTACGACTTATATTTGATTATGTCTATTACTTTATGTCTAAGTTCTCAATACCACCGTCTGAGATTTTTGGTATGACAATCTCAGATGTTGAATCTTTAATTCTTAAAAATGAAGAAGACCGAAAGAAAAAGCTTGAATACATAAAATCTGTTTCAGTTAATACTATGGGTACATTATCAGTTTCTATTGATGATTTCATTTCGTAAAATTGAGGGGCCGTTACATGGACGACTTTAATAACTTTGATGAGCTAGAAAAACTAATTGAAAAATTTCGCAGCATTTCTAATAAAATAAATGATCTCCAAAAGAACGCAAATGAATCCTTAAAACGTATTGAAGATCAATTTAAGCCTAACGCCGCTAGACCTAACATTTATAAAAAAGAAGACATTAATGCTGCAACAGAACAACTTAGTAAAGCTCTTTCAGATTATCTTAGTGGTTTGTCTAAAATCGCTGGTACATTTAAGAATATGAATGATTATTCTTATAGATTTTATAATCTAGACAGAGAAAGCAAATCTGCTGTAGATTCTTTTATTGTCAATGCCTCTAAATTTTTTGGCCCTCTCGGTGTTATACCTACTATGACTGCTATGCTTCACCATTTTTCAGATTCTTTTGACCAATTTAGGAAAATAAAAGACTAGTTTTTAAAGTGGACAATTAGATTACCTAATACTGCTGACGAATATTTTAGTACTAAATAGGATCAAAATGAATATAATAGAATTTTTAAGACTTTAAATAAGTATAAAGACGCTAATAAAATATCAGAATAGACAAGAACTAAATATACTGATTTTCTTGCAAGGCAAGAAAACGATTTAACTAATAAAATAGAAGAAGCTAAGAAGCAATATGAACTTGATAAACTTCAGTCTTCTCTTATTCCAACTAAGAAACAAGCTGAAGCACTGAAAATTCAAGAAGAAAAACTGAGAAAATATGAAAGCCAATTAGCAGCAGCAAAATAGCTAAATGAAAAATTGAAAGTTACTGAGCCTGGAGCAGAAGAAGAATAGGAAACTGAAAAAACAGGAGTCTAGTCTAAAATTTATTCGGCTTTAAAAACATTTTAGAGCCAAACTGATAAGGCTGCTAAATCTGCATATCGTTATACTAGCACAACTACTATTGGTGAAGGTATAATAAAATTGCTTAAGATGTATAAAGCTTATGCTTTTGATCATAATGATTATGTTGTAGATCCAAGGGCTGGCGTTAATACCGATAAAGATAATACAAAAACTGCTGGCAGCTAGACTGCAAAATCTGCAGATTAGGCTCAAGAACAGGTTAAAATAGGTAAAGAAAACAATTCGATATTTTCGAAATTTGGTAAAACGCTTTCTGATTTTTAGGATACTGCAACAAAATTTTTCAAAGATACTGAGTTATTTGAATTTCTTTTTGGAGCTGGAATTATATAGCTTTTATCCCCAGTATTATAGATTGCAGCTGCAATTGCTGGATTTTCTTTGTTAAATTATACTATTGGTGCAAAAGCTGCGAATTCAGAAAAGAACGTAAATAATCAACTTTAGAATTAGACAAATCCTGAAGCTAAAAATCTATTAAATAAATGGATGCTTACGCCTACTCCTCCTAGTCATTTAGCGAATCAGCAACAATATTTAGCATTTATAAATTCTCAGCTCGGTCTTAATACTCCAGTTATAGGCGCTAAACCAGTGGCTGAGGCCGAATAGGCATTTTAGTCTGGAGCACAAAAAGTTCCTTTGGTTGGTAATATTTAGTCTGTATTATTTAATTCTATAGTCAATACATTAGATTCTTCTATTTAGATG
>JGI24721J26819_10005493_pt1 | contig 12646 bp, 10 predicted proteins | sample YelNatPaOPGAMG01_FD_26819 | JGI IMG/M metagenome (IMG submission 26819)
CGTCGTGTGATCGATAAATTTCGTTTTTATATCATCTGATAACGGATCAAAGCTGTAGTCAATATTTGATTGACTAGCTCAGTGTGGCTCATTCCGATTGCCGCAGCCTCGATCACTAAATCAGAAATTCCTGGAGAAAGACCGGGGAGCGGATTTATTTCAAGTATGTATGGTTTCCAATTGTCATTTTTATCAAGGCGGAAATCCACTCGCGCGACATCCTTTGCACCGGTTACCCGAAAAACTGCAGCGGTGTACCAATTCAGATCTTCAACCATCGCAGGATCTAATGGCGCTGGACACAGATAGGTCAATTGATCTGCTAAGGCAACTTTTAATCGATTGCTATAGACAATATCCGTGCTTTCGAAAGGTTTGAGATCCACTTCCATCGGTGGTAGGAATTGCAAACCGGCTTGAATACGGGGCGATTCTTCGTCATCCGGTAACCTGCGTGCGGCAGGGGCTTTTAGATTACCCACAACACCCACTGTAACTTCTCGTCCTTCGATATATCTTTCGACTAATGCGGGTTGCTGATATCGCTTTAATACATATTCAATTTGCTCAAACAATTCTTGTTGATTATGCACAATCGATTTGCTGGAAACTCCCATGCCAGTACCTTCTCGGCTTGGTTTTACAAACAGAGGAAATTTTAAATCTTCACTGATTGGTTCATCCACATCCTCGAACACCTGGAAAGGTGGAGTGGGGAGTTCATGATAGGTCAGCACACGTTTGGTCATTGGCTTGTCCAGGGTTAGCGCCATCGTCAAAATTTTAGATCCCGTGTATGGAATTTGCAACATCTCCAAAATCGCCGGAATCTGCGCCTCACGGGCGTCGCCAAAATGACCTTCGCAAATATTAAAACAGATATCCGGTTTATATTTGCGTACGGTATCTATGATGGTCACATCTCCTTCTAAAAATTCACAATCATTGCCACCAGTTTTAATCGCTTCGACTAACGCTTCAATCGTTGATTCGGAATCGAGGTCATCCCATTGATCTGCTGGCATTCCATCATAAGAAGGAGCGTTTTTCTTCAAATTTGCAAGTAAAGCTACACGAAATTTTTTCATTTGCGTTTTTTCACCTCTTTAGGTTTTCATCATTAACTGACCATTGATATCCATACTTTCAAATCTGCCATCTGCAGTTTTAATGGCTATTCTTGCAGTTGCCAAATTCCGGGATATTTCAATGAGCTTTTTTAGCACTATATCATAATCCATCGCTGGAGATTTGCGGCTGGTATTTGTTAACCAATATCGTCGGATGGATTCCAATTCTTCTTGATTTTTTAATCGCAACTCATAAATTTGACGATATATTTCAGGTAAATAGTTATAGCGATTTGCCTGCATCTCCCATTGGCGATCTAAACGCTGGATATCTTCTTCTATCCTTTGAATACGATTTTGTTCTTGCTGGATCCATTGTTGATATTGAATAAATTTGCTGATAAGCCCCCGATAACCACCATTTAAATCACTTAATAAGCGCACAATTTGGATCGTTGGATACGGTTGTTCTTTTAGATATTCCCATTTATCCTCGAGTATTTGTAATTCTCGTCTTTCATGGCTTAATTCGATGGAATTTGGTGGCCATTGTCGCTGGTCTGGCAAATTTCCTTCCAACTGCTTTAATCTTTGTTCTGCTTCCCTTTTTAAACCAACACACTCTTGATAAACACCCAAAACCGGTAACTCAATTTGTTCAATAATTTGTTTACTCAATGAATTACATTCATTCCAATAATCGAACCTGCGTTTCATTTCAAGGAGTAACTCTTCAAAACGATATACTTTTTGTTCTTGTAAATTTTTTCCAAGGATAGTATCTCTCTGGTTTACCAATTCCTTCCCGCGCACTAAAATCGGATCCGAAATTTGCAAAACCTCTTCAATTTCTAAAATCCGTTCCGATAATCCATTCGCAATAGACCAAGCTTCCTTTTCAATGATTTTCAACCAACGATTTCCAGCTTGTTCGATAGCAGCAACCAGCTCCAAAGTCCGCTGTAGTTTTTTGCCCACCAAATCTTTTTGTTTATCTTGGATCTCGGCTTCTCTGAGATCAAATTGATGGTCGTATTGAACGATCTCTTTCTCCGCCTTCTCTCGTAAAACAGGATGGCTGGTCACTAAAGCAGTTATTTGCAGAAAATCCCGCCGGCTATTACGCAATAATTCTGTAGCTTGTTGCTCTTGACTCTTTATCGTGTAATACTCATCTAACAACTGGTTGGTTTGATCTTGAAAGGTTTCTAAGGTATTTATTAATTCCAATAAGTTATTTTTAATTTCTGTTACTTGATTTTCATCAAGAAATTCTCTTTCCAATATGTTACGCATTTGAAAATAACGGCTATCCATTTCAACGCGTCGCTTACTATAATTCATTACCCAATCCCGATGGGTAAAATTTCGGGGATGATATTCTAGTAAATGATTTTCCACCTCTTTTGCTTTCTCAATAAATGCATCCCAATTACTTTGAAAAAACCGTTCTCTGGCTGAAAGTAAAGCGTTGAAATCCTGCAATGTTTGCTGCATCTTCGCCCGCAATGGCTTTAAGCCCGAAAACACAACCTGAGCCTTTTGTACACCCTCCATCAGCATTTCATACGTATATGGCTGTGAGATTGTGTTTATTTCTGATAATTGGGTTTGCACCTGTTGATAGAGGGGACTACATTGACTCCATTGGATTCTTAAATTCTTATTGTCCTCAAAACACGCTAATATCTTCTCGATGTCCGATTTCATTTCTAAGTTTTGCTTCATTAAATTCTGGAAATTGGTAAGTAAACGCCGTTCTTTTTGTAATTGCTTTTGTAGCTCTTGAAGTTTCAAAATTACATTACTAATGGTGCGGGGTAATTCATCTAAATCGAACAAGGAAATTTCTTTTAAACTTCCTTTGATTTTTCCAATCTCTGCGTTCCATTCCTCTACTTTCGCCTTTACCTCATCAATATTAATTTCTTTAGGGTGAAACGAAATTTCATCCATAAATCTCGCTATTTGTTTTTGAGCGATATCTATTTCTAAATTTAATGAGAGAATTTTGTTATTCCAGCTTTCCGCATTTCGAATAATGCGAATCACTTCAGGTAAACGATTTTGTGCTATTTTAACAACCAGTCTGAGGTCGTTTAAATCCACCTCTTCTAAAACCTGTTCCCGTCTATCAACCAAAAAATAGAGAGGTATGGTGGAAATATCCTTTTGGATTTCATCTAGGTTATAGATATGCTGGTCAACATCCTCTCCATGAAGCCCTAACATGGTGAGGTTTTGGGTAATTTTCCGTGCTTGTTGGTAATATTCCATTAGCTCTCGGACCTGTAACGCTACTGACCATGGATATTCCTTTACTTCATCAAAGCGATCATGCAGATTACCAAGTATTTTATTTAATTCAATAATCTGTTGATCTAATTTTTCAGCCTGTTTGACTAATTTATTTAGCGCAAAAATATTCCAACGGATTCCAAGCGCAGCAAGTTTTCCTTGTTTTATTTTCCGAACTTCTTGTCTGAACTGGATATACTCTTTTAATATTTGATCTTTTTTCAAATTGAGTTGATCTATTTCTTTTGCTAAATCCATCAAACCAGTGAGAAAAGGTTCTTTTGAATATGGTTCTGTTTCTTTTTGACGCGCAACAATTTGTTTTAATGCTTGCTGAAATTCATGTGTATGTTTGATTAGAATTTTTTCCAAATTCGAAAGGCGTTTCTTCTGGGAATAAAAATAAATCATATATAACAAAACAATCACAAAGAAACTAGCTGTGAGGATGAATAAGAATACCCAAAATTCCATATCAGGTATATCGCCTTTATTCAGAATAAAGCCATTCTTTGATAGATTGTAGAACAAAAGCCTCATAGCTTTCGGTCGCATTAAACCAATGAATCTGGGGATCATCTGCCCTAAACCAGTTGGCTTGGCGCCGAATTAATGTACGCGTCTTTCGCCGCATGATTGTGATTGCTTCCTCTAACGTCATTTTATTATCCAACACATCCATTATTTCCCGATAACCAATTGCACTAAAACTTGGTAAATCACGTGTATACCCATTTTGCATTAACTGGCGCACTTCATCGATAAATCCAGCCTCAATCATATTATCAATTCTCTCATCAACGCGCCGATAAAGTATTTCTCTTGGTAAAATCAAACCAATTACGAAGAATTCATATTTTGGTTCATGAGCCTGACGTAGTGTCGAATATCGTTTTCCGCTTTTATACATGACTTCAAAGGCGCGAATGACTCGTCGCATATTCTTTGCATCAATGATCTGTGCTAATTCGGGATCAAGGATGGCAAGTTTTTTTCGGATTTCCTGTGGGTTATACTGTTTCAGCCAATTCTCCAATTTAGAACGCAGGAGGGGATCCGGTGCTATCGCTGGTGGATTCCAACCTTTCAATATAGCGCGAATATACTGTCCCGTTCCACCAACCAATATGGGTAATTTTCCTTTTCGATGGATGGCTTCGATTGCCTCATTAACTTCATCCAAAAATTTTCCCAAGCTCCATATTTCGTCTGGGGTAGCGACATTAATCAAATGATGGGGGATTTTCTCTAAAATTTCTCGAGGTGGTTTTGCAGTCCCAATATCCATTCCGCGATAAAGGTACCGCGAATCAGCAGATACAATTTCACTATTCAACTGTCCCGCCAAATATAAAGATAAATCCGTTTTCCCAACTGCGGTTGGTCCCACTATTACAATAACTTTTCTTTTCGACCCATGCCCATTCATCGTTTGTAGTTAGATTACCTCAGGGAAAGTGGTGATATTTTCATAGTGAGTGATGATAGGTTTTTTACCACCTTTGAGTTCAATGGATAAAACATCAACTTGCCAAGGGATATCTAATTGATTATTCTTCTGTAGATATTCCGTAATCACGTTGATAAGATGTTCCATCTTTCTAGGGGTAATGGATTGTTCAGGATAACCAAAACGCCTCCCAGTCCGTGTCTTTACTTCCACAAATACAAGATTGATTTCACCAGTATTCCGAGTTGAATTTGGTGAGGCAATAATATCTATTTCTCCATATCGGGTATGAAAATTTTGCCCGATAATAGTATATCCTTTCGCAAGTAAATAATCCCTCGCGATGGTTTCACCTAGAACGCCAATTTCTTGGTTACGTTTACTCATGGATTATTGACGCATTTTTTCAAAAAATTGGCGAATCTGGGTTGGAAAACTATGCCGTTTCCCATAATGTTTTTGGATAACTTCCTGATAAATAGACACCATTCTCGCAGAAGTGTTTTCAATCGCAAATGTTTCGGAGGCAATTCCACTGGCTTCCCCCATGTCTTTGCGTAACTTTGGATCGAAAATTAATTTAACCATCATAGCGGTATAGGCTGCAATATCCTCTGTTTTTATTAAATAACCAGTCACTCCATCCTGTACAGTATCACTGATCCCCGGAGAATGTATACCCAAGACTGGTAAACCAACCGCCATTGCCTCGATGACGGATAACGGATGGACTTCGGTAACGGATGCGGTTACAAAAATATCTGCCATGGATAAATACCGGCAAACTTGTTCATAAGGCACCATCCCAGTAAATTTAATATATTCAGTTATCCCCATATTTTGAGATTTCTCTTCTAACAATTTTCGCTCCGGTCCGTCACCGACAATCATCAAACGAGCATGCGGACATGCTTGTACTGCACCGTAAAAACAATTGATTAAGAAAGACAGATTTTTTTCAGGTGCAACTCTTCCAACATAAATAAGAACTACATTTTCTTCATTAAAACCGAAATCCAATCGACTTGCTGGCGTTATCCCTTTGCGCAAGGCCCGAATATCCACCCCATTTGGCACAACTTCGATTGGTACATCAACCCCCAATTTCCTTAAAACCTCTCGCATTCCATTTGAAGGAGAAATCACTAAATCGACCGCACGACAAAAAACAGGCAAGTATGCTTCTAGAGCTGGCTCACCAATTACCTCACCTAATATAGGTATGTATGCACGCGCATATAGATCATAACGGGTATGATTAGTAAAAATAATGGGGATGCCTTCTGGACGGCAATATCGGAGGGCTAAAGTACCACTGATAAATGGGTGATGGACATGCACAACATCCATGGTTCGGATTAGCTTTATTGCCTTTGTGCTATGACGTACTCCAACATAATAACCAGTATCCATAAGTGGAAGCCCTGGTGAACGAATAATATTGTCCTCTTCGTCAACGTAATCATCATCTCCAAAAGTAAAGACAAAAACGTCATGCCCACTGGATTCCAACCATTTCTTATTGAGCGAAATATAGTTTGTGACCCCGCTTATGTGTGGTTTATAGACATCTGCCATCATTCCAATGCGCATAATTTCACCATTCCACTGCAAATTTAATTCAATTATATATAAGAATATTCAATTTGTTATAGTAATATCCATCAATAAGTAAGTTCGTTTACCTCTGATTTTCTATAATAGTGTAAAATCTTTTTGTGATTCAAAAACGGACTATGCCTAATCTTGATCAAATTAGTATTATTGTGGCTGGAATTTTAATCGCCTACGCGGTTTCCCGCCTATCCAATATACCTGTACGCGAGGTTCGTTTTCAGATACTTGGGTTATTTGTAACATTTAACCTTAATATACAATTTGTAACCATTCCTATTGTGGCGGGTTTGGCAGCGTCGGGTTCCGATTGGCTGATTCACACTCATCCGCAGTGGAATGGCCGTCTTGCAATCCAACATTGGCTCTTGCCGATGTTAACTGCACTGGTTTTAGCTTTCCCTATTACACAATTACCGTATGGCGTGTCATGGTGGTTAACTTTTTTATTCGGTGCAGCCATCTTAATGGCGGTGTTACTGGCAGAATACATCACGATTGACCCTCAAGACCTGCGTCATCCTCTTGCGTCNTCTGGCTTGATCTCCGTTTCATACGCATTGTATTTCATTTTTTGTCTGGCTATTTTTCTTTTTGGTTATCGGCTAATATTTGCTTTACCAACCATCACCTTAGCATCTTTTCTGGTTAGTTTACGAAGTTTAAATCTACGTTTTCCACAACATTGGATGTTTTTAGAGTCTGCGTTTATCGCTCTCGTTTCCGGTCAATTAGCCACCGCTCTCCATTACTGGCCCATCTCACCCATCTCTTATAGCCTTGCTCTCCTGGGACCTACCTATGCGATATTTTTACTTATTGTTCGTCTGCACTCATCGCCCAACTTGAAGTATATTCTAATCGAACCAATACTCATCATTTTTCTCTGCTGGATTTTGGCGTATTGGCTAAAATAAAGATGGATAAAACACTCAAAATTCCCGCTACCCTTTTTGAGGAAATGCAAATACACTTAGAAAATTGCCTCCCGGAAGAAGGATGTGGTCTGCTTGCGGGGGAAAAAAATCAAGTATTGCAATGGTTTCCGATAACCAATATTTTTCATAGTGCGGTGCGATATCGCATGGACGCGCAAGAACAATTGAACGCTTTCCTTGAAATCGAAAAAAAAGATTGGCAATTGCTCGCCATCGTGCATTCTCACCCTACTGGGCCTGCTTATCCTTCTATAACCGATATTGCAGAGGCATATTACCCAGATGTAGTGTATATCATTTATACCATTCAAAACCATAACTGGCTTGCCTCTGGTTTTTTAATTCAAAACGAAACAGTAAAAAGTATTAAAATAATCAAAACAAAGTAACGAATTTTTGTTTTATGTGTTAGACCATTAGACAAAGAGTTGGAGTAATCTATGTTTATCAAAACTGTGCTTATTCTTATTACAGCTTATATCCTTGGCTCACTTCCTTTTGGACTGATCCTCGTACGGCTGATTAGCGGAAAGGATATTCGTACAATTGAGAGTGGTCGNACAGGTGGGACTAACGCNGGAAGAGCTGCGGGATTATGGGCTGGTGTAGGCACTGCCTTGTTGGATGGATTTAAAGCAACTTTGGCAGTTTGGTTAGCCAGGTGGCTTGTTCCTGATCTGGTATGGATCCATGTATTCTCTCCAATTGCAGCGATTATTGGGCACAATTACTCCATTTTTCTGATTGAGAAATCACCGCAGGGTAAAATTCGCCTTAGAGGCGGCGCCGGTGGAGCATCTTGCGTGGGTGGTGCTGCGGGGCTTTGGTTTCCGAGTTTAGCAATCATCCTCCCCATCGCTTTAGCCATCTTATATTTTGTTGGCTATGCATCCGTGACTACCATGTCCATTGCGATCATCGCCAGCATTATCTTCGCTGTACGTGCAATCTGGTTTAACGCACCTTGGGAATATATTTTTTATGGCGTATTCGCTGAATTATTGATACTCTGGGCGTTGCGGCCAAATATTCGCCGTCTGATTAATGGCACAGAACGGTTGGTCGGCCGGCGCGCAAAACAGAAGAAACAAAATCCGCAAACCCAAAATCATTCTTCTTCCTCTGCTTCATCTTCTTCATAATAATCATATTCATCATCGGGTGACCGTTCCGGTAACTTTCCATAGATTTGTTTATATAATGCTATCAGATTTCTTTGGTGCAATTCTTCCGCCAAGCCGCCAATTAAAACCCGGCTTTTACCGCACTCTTCCACTGTTATCGTCTCTAGCATATCCATGGGATATTTTCGATTCGCTGCTTTGCGTACTGCTTTTTTGATTGCAGAGAGATAAGATAAATTATCCTTAATGAAATTATCGATTTCTCCACGTAGAACAATATCGCCATGCCCCATAATGATATTTTCTAACCCCATTTTCCCGATCTTTTTCAAAGTATTCACCATCGCATCGTAATCCCCATCAACAATATAAGGAAGAGACATAGCAGCGTCACTCGCAAACAACACTTTATCTTCTTCAACCAACACACCCACTGTATCTACACTATGACCGGGCAATCGCATGAGAGACAAATTCTTCTTCCCCACACGCAAATTCATCCCTCCATCACTGAATGTGATATGGGGTAAGACAATTTTCACATTGCGAAAGATATTATTCTGCTCTTTAGCCTTTTCCAAGGCTGGAATACCCTTGGTTTCTAAAAAATCACGGCATAATTTATGGGAAAGAATAGTTGCACCAGGAAAGAAACAATTTCCCCAACTATGATCCGCGTGATAATGAGTGTTAATCACATACCGGATTGGTACGCTCAACTCCTGTTCAATGAAATCTCTAATTTCCATTGCCTCCTCAGGGGTAGCTAGCGTATCAATGACAACTGCCCAATTCGGACCAATGACCGCCCCAGAAGTCACCTGAGCATAAACTTCGCTTTGAAAGCTATATACATTATCAGCTATACGTTCTCTCTGCACCATTGATTTTCTCCAAGATGATGAATGGTGATAGGATAGCATAGTCTTTATCACAAAGTCAAGGAATCTTAATCAAAGATTAATAAATCTCGTAAAATAAATTAGTTTTCCTCGTTGAATTAACAAGCTTCTTTTACATTGACCAATCCTCTATCTATCGTTATAATAAAGTCATTGTAATTAGACAACGCAGCTGTCAGTGCGAGGGAGCGTTCTTTGCGACCGAAGCAATCTCCTACACGACAAGGAGATGGCTTTGCTTTGCTGGTCATGACAGGCACCCGCAAGAGATAGCTTCATAAGCTTTTATTGATATCTANTACATCAAATGCGNTNACTACAGAACTGAGTAATAATAAATTATTGATTAAAAATTGAACAAATAATCATCGATAGGAAGAGTAAGTTGGGTATAACCTGCAGAGAAGGTGGTGCCAAAGGCTGAGAGCCCCCTAGGTAAAGCCCAACTGAATGTCGCCTATCTAAAATGCTGAAGAACTTGGCATCCCAATAGTAGAACAGCACGGTCGGTCCGTTATCCCAAGAAGGGTTGACTCAGCATCAATATGTATTATCACAAGATTTGGATACCGATTTGTTGGCTGAGATATCCCCAATAAGCGCACCAGAACATGGTGAAGCGAGGTGGTACCACGGAAGAATTCTCCTTTCGTCCTCATTGGACGAAAGGATTTTTAATTAAGGAGCGAATCAATGACGGAACAAACTGCGATACCGAAAGCATACCAATTCAAAAATACAGAAGAACGGATTTATCAATTTTGGGAGAAGCAGGGTTATTTTCAGCCCTGGAATGATCCCAACAAAGAGGGTTTTAACCCAAATATAAAACCTTTCGTTATATCCATACCTCCACCAAACGTAACCGGAGAGTTACACCTCGGACATGCAATGTTCGTCTCTGTGGAAGATTTGATGATTCGTTACCACCGCATGAAAGGAGAACCAACTTTATGGGTACCGGGTAGTGACCATGCTGGAATTGCTACACAACTTCAGGTAGAAAAAGCCCTCGCGGCTGAGGGATTAACCCGTTCCCAAATTGGTCGCGAAGAATTTTTACGCCGCACTTGGGCTTGGAAAGAGAAATATGGGGGGATAATATTTAATCAAATTCGCCGCCTTGGTGCATCCTGTGATTGGACAAGAACTCGTTTTACCCTGGATGAAGGTCTATCACGGGCTGTGCGTGAGGCATTTGTTCGCCTTTATGAAAAAGGTTTAATCTATCGAGGACCGCGTTTGATCAATTGGTCTCCCGGTTTGCAAACCGCCGTTTCCGACTTAGAAGTAGAATATACCCAACAACCGGGCACCTTATATTATTTTAAGTACATGCTGGTACCTGAAAATGAGGAGCAACAAGGAGAATTTATTCCCGTTGCTACCACTCGCCCGGAAACCATCCTGGGCGATACGGCGGTCGCCGTCCACCCCCAAGATGAACGCTATCAACGTTTTATCGGAAGAAAAGCAATTGTCCCCATTTTAGGGCGCGTGATACCGGTCATTGCTGATGAATATGTCGACCGTGAATTTGGAAGCGGTGCTTTAAAAATTACACCAGCGCATGATCAAAATGACTATGAAATCGGGTTGCGACACGGGTTGGAAATGATTCCCGTGCTCGATGAAACAGCCCATATCAATCAAAATGGCGGTCCCTATCAAGGACAGGATCGGTTTGAAGCACGAATCAATATCTGGAAGGATATGCAAGCAGCTGGTTTGACCATCAAAGAAGAACCTTACATGATGAACATCCCCCGTTCGCAAAGGGGAGGAGAGATTGTCGAACCAATGATTTCCACCCAATGGTTTGTTAAAATCAAACCTCTTGCTGATGCAGCTTTGAAAGCAGTTGCGGATGGTCGCATCCGCATCATCCCGGAGCGCTTTACAAAGATTTATTTCAACTGGCTGGAAAATATCCAAGACTGGTGTATTTCCCGGCAGCTTTGGTGGGGGCATCGTATCCCGGTTTGGTATTGCAATCAATGTGGAAAACTCACAGTGAGCCGAACTGACCCTACGGAATGTGAACATTGTCATAGCACCAATATCTATCAAGATCCGGATGTATTGGATACCTGGTTCTCCTCTGGTTTATGGCCCTTCTCCACCTTAGGGTGGCCTGATGATACCCCAGATTATCGATATTTTTATCCAACCACTGTATTAGAAACAGGGTATGATATCTTGTTCTTTTGGGTAGCACGCATGATCATGGCAGGATTAGAGTTTACTGGAAAACCACCGTTTGAAATTGTCTACTTGCATGGATTAATCCGCGATGAGCATGGACGCAAAATGAGTAAAACAACTGGCAATGTCATCGACCCATTACAAGTAATGGACGAATACGGTACCGATGCCTTGCGGTTCACCCTTCTGGTCGGTTCAACTCCAGGAAACGATACCAACCTCAGTGTAAAAAAGGTAGAGGCGAATCGTAATTTTGCTAATAAAATCTGGAATGCCGGCCGCTTTGTAATTAGCAGTCTTGCGCAAGCTCCCACGCAACCCATACAGCCACCGCAATGGACGCTTGCTGATTCTTGGATTTGGGCAAGAATGCAAGCAACCATTCGTGAAGTGGAGCGACTCTTCCAAAATTATCAATTTGGCGAAGCGGGTCGCCAAATTTATGACTTCTTTTGGAGTGAATTTGCAGATTGGTATATCGAGATTGCGAAAATACAAATTCAAAAAGGCGGGGATCAGGCTTTCTACACCGCCAAAACTCTAGTCAATATTTTAGATTTATGTTTACGTTTACTGCATCCGTTCACCCCATTTGTCACCGAGGAGTTATGGGGGCATCTCAAAAAAGCTGCTATGAGCCATTCTTCTGCTTTTGAGCCAATTCATGGTTGGCCTGAGGCTTTGATTATTGCACCGTGGCCCACGCCCCGTCCTAGTGAAGATTGGGAAGAAGAAAAAGTTTCTCAATTCAGCTTAATCCAAGAAATCATCCGTGCTATCCGAAACCTCCGCTCGGAAAAAGGGATTCCGCTTGGGACGAAAATTGGAGCAACTCTTGTTTCCTCTCAGAATTATGGACTACTTACTGAGCAAATGAGTATCATTGCACATCTTGCAAATCTGGATAATCGTAAACTGGAATTGATTACTGCAATATCGGATAAACCTCAGGGAAAAATTCCATTGGTTGTGGGTGAGGTAGAAATATTCATAGACTTATCTACAGCAGTGGATCATCGTCAGGAATTAGAGCGTCTCAACCGCG
>JGI24721J26819_10005495_pt1 | contig 12645 bp, 8 predicted proteins | sample YelNatPaOPGAMG01_FD_26819 | JGI IMG/M metagenome (IMG submission 26819)
ATATTGATCCTTGCTACAATTTTATTTATACAATCTAAAGCTGCATCCTTTTTAACAGAATTTCCAGATACAAAATCACCAAAGAACCACATTCCATTTTTTGCTGATCCTGCTTGATCAAAAACTACTTCTTGTCCATTTTTGTCAAATATTCTTACTGCTACAATTGCATCTCCTTGTACAGTAGTAAAAGGAACTATTGGCCATAATGGAAAGATAAGAATTAGCCAATTAAAACTTCTTCTACTATTTGCAGAAACTATTGTTAATTCTGCTATATAATCTGCTTGTGCCTTATCATATACTACTTCTATACCTTTTGCCCTGATTTTTTCTATAAAGTATGTTTTTACTGGATCAATGAGATATCCTTCTGGACTATTTACTTTTTCAACAAAAAGTTTTGGAGCAGAGCTTTGGGCAAAAGCTAAATTTAAAAATAGGACAAAAAGAAACAATAAAGATACTATACTTTTAAGTTTCATTTCGTATCACCTCCTTTATTTTTTACTAACAATTTTATCTAAGCATAGGGTCAATTTTAGACCTTTTATTTTTTCTATTATTAAATTTTTTTAATTTGAATTCCTACTATTTTGGTATATAATATAAAAGAAAATTTTATAAGAAGGAGGCTGATATATGAGTAAGAGGATTGAGATTCCTATATCTGGAATGAGTTGTGCTGGCTGTGCATTAAGGATTGAGGAAGGCTTGAAGAATATAAAAGGAATAGAAGAAGTTAAGGTTAATTTTTCCTTAGAGAAAGCAGAAATTATAGGAGAGAATTTAAATCTTACAGAGATTAAAAATAAAGTAGAAGATTTAGGATACAATGTGGTAACCAGCGAATTGACTATACCAATTTCTGGAATGACTTGTATAGGCTGTGCCCAAAGAATAGAAAATACTCTAAGAAAATTAGATGGTGTTATAAAGGCTGATGTAAATTTTGCAAAAGAAGAATTATATATAGAATACATTCCTACTTTAATATCATTAAATGATATTAAAAAAGTAATAAAAGATCTTGGATATCAAGCATTAGATCCAAAAGAAGAAGAAATAGAAGATCCCCAAGAGGCTCAAAGGGAAAAAGAACTTAAAGATCTAAAAAGAAGATTTTTTATAAGCTTGTTTCTTACTATTCCCATTGTTTTAGGAAGCTTTATCTATAAAATCTCTCCATATATATTATTTCTTTTGGCAACACCAGTACAGTTTTATGGAGGATATAGATTTTATAAAAATGCATGGTCAGCTCTCAAACACAAAACCTCTGACATGAATACATTAGTGGCTCTAAGTACCACATCAGCCTACCTTTATAGTACATTGGCAACCTTTTATCCATCTTTTTTCGCTGTAAAAAATCTTTCCCCCGAAGTTTATTATGATACATCATCAGTAATAATCACCTTTATACTTCTTGGAAGATATTTAGAATTGAAAGCAAAAAGAAAAACATCTAATGCTATTAAAAAACTAATAAGTTTAAAACCTCAAAAAGCATTGGTTCAAAGAGATAATGAATTTATAGAAGTACCTATTAATGACGTAGTTAAAGGGGATATTGTACTTGTAAAGCCAGGAGAAAAAATACCAGTAGATGGAATAGTTATAGAAGGATACTCTTCTGTTGATGAATCCATGCTTACAGGTGAAAGTATTCCTAAGGATAAGAAAGAAAAGGATAATGTTTTTGCTGGCACTATAAATTTAAATGGTGCTTTAAAAATTATGGCAACAAAAATTGGGGGAGAGACTGTTTTAGCTCAAATAATAAAGATGGTAGAATCTGCACAAAATACAAAAGCTCCTGTCCAAAGATTAGTAGATAAAATAGCAAGCATATTTGTTCCTACAGTTTTAACCATATCCATCATTACTTTCTTCCTTTGGTATATATTTGGTCCAAAACCCTCTTTTAATTATGCTCTCTCCAACTTTATAGCAGTATTAATTATTGCATGTCCCTGTGCATTAGGCCTTGCAACTCCAACAGCTCTTATTGTTGGTATTGGCAAAGGTGCCCAAATGGGAATTCTTATAAGAAATGCAGAGGTGCTTGAGAAAACTGACAAAATTAATTCCATAATTTTTGATAAAACTGGAACATTAACCTATGGAAAACCAAAACTTGTAGACATTATTCCATTAAATAATAATACAAAAGAAGATATCTTAAAAATTGCAGTATCCTTAGAGCAATTTTCAAATCATCCTTTAGCAAAAGCGGTATTAGAAAAAAGCGAAACTGAAAATATAAAAACATTGGAGATCTCAGAAATTAGAGAAATTCCGGGTGAAGGAATAGAAGGAGTAATAAACAACTCAAATTACTTTTTAGGAAAGATTATTGAACCAATTAACGAAATAAAAGATATATATGAACAATATATAAAAGAATCAAAAATTGTTGCTCTTTTAAAGAAAGATGACATCCCTATAGGAATTTTAACCTTTATAGATGAATTAAGAGAGGAAGCAAAATTAGTAGTTAAGAAACTAAAGGATATAGGGCTTGAGGTAGGAATGATAACAGGAGATAACAAAACATCCGCAGAGAGAGTTGCAAAGATCTTAGATTTATCCTTCTTTTTTGCTGAAGTTTTCCCTCAAGATAAAGTAAATAAAATAAAAGAACTACAAAAAGAAGGTAAATCTGTGGCCATGGTGGGAGATGGCATAAATGACGCTCCTGCCTTAACTCAAGCAGATCTTGGAATAGCTATGGGATCTGGTACAGATATTGCCATAGAATCATCTGATATAATAATTACAGGAAATAATTTAAAGGGGGTTGTAAGAGCTTTAGAACTAAGTAGAAAAACCCTTTCCACCATTAAATGGAATCTTTTCTGGGCTTTTATTTATAACACCCTTGGAATACCTATTGCGGGAGGAGCATTATATCCTTTTATAGGAATTCTTTTGAATCCTATGATAGCAGGTATTGCAATGGCTTTTAGCTCTGTATTTGTGGTCTCAAATTCTCTGAGATTAAGAAATTTTAAACCATCTATTTAGGAAGGAGGTAATACCTATGAGTGAGATTTTTGGAATGAGAATTAGTAGAAAAGAAGCCCTAAAGGAGCTTATTAAAAAAATCCATCAAGGAGAAGATCCAGAAGTTCTAAAAAAGCAGTTTAAACAGATGTTTGGTAGCGTAACTCCTACAGAGATAGCTCAAATAGAGGAAGAATTGATTAAAGAGGGGCTCCCAAGAGAAGAAGTAGTAAGGCTTTGTGAAGTACATCTTGCAGTCTTTCAAGAATCCTTAGAAAAGGGTCCAGAAGGTGGAGCAGGAAATCCTATAACAATACTTATGGAAGAGCACAAAGCACTTTTAGAGTTTGCAGATAAATTAAAGAATACCCTTGAGGAAATGAGAAATATAAAAGATTATGAGGAAGGAAAAGAGAAATTAAACGAATTACAAGATATAGTAAATCATTTTAAAGAATCAGAAAAACATTATTTAAGAGAAGAAAATGTGCTTTTCCCATATTTAGAGAAACATGGTATCACAGANCCACCTGCCATAATGTGGATGGANCATGATAAGATTAGAGCNATAAAGAAAGACATATACAATCTTATNGACACTCATAAAAATATNTCTCCTGAAGAATTTGTAAGAAAATTAGCCCTCCTTGCTACAGATCTTTCAGAAATGCTTTCAAGCCATTTCTATAAAGAAAATAACATTCTTTTCCCTATGGCTCTTCATGTACTTTCTGAGGATGAGTTAAAAGACATAAGATTACAGTTTGATGAAATTGGATATTGCTGTTTCACACCCCCATCCGTATTAACACCAATAGAAAAAACAGAAGAAAAAGAATTGGAAAAGAAAGAAGGTATGATAAATCTACCTACAGGAAGCTTTACCTTAGAAGAATTGGAAGCAGTTTTAAATACCCTTCCTGTAGATATAACCTTTGTGGACAAAAATGATGAGGTAAGATACTTCAGTGAAACAAAGGATAGAATATTTGTAAGAACAAAGGCTGTGATAGGTAGAAAAGTGCAACAATGTCATCCTCAAAAAAGTGTCCATATTGTAGAAAAGATTGTAGATGAATTTAAGAAAGGAACAAAAGATCATGCTGATTTCTGGATAAATTTAAATGGAAGATTAATACTTATTAGATANTTTGCTGTAAGAGATAAAAATGGAAACTATCTTGGAACCTTAGAAGTTACACAAGATATCACTGATATCAAAAAGATTGAGGGAGAAAAAAGACTCCTTGATTGGGAATAATTTTAAGATGCNCCTTATTCCATATTCCGGAATAGGGGGCATCTTCTCTTATCAGATCTCATTTACTACTAATCCTTTAATATATCCCTTAGGTTTATTCTCTAAGGTTTCAAAAGCTTCTTGAATATTTTCCAGAGAAAATTCATGGGTTACCAATCTTTCTATATTAAAGGTCCCCTTCTCTAAAAGATTTACAGCCCTCCTTAAATCATCCAATGGATTTAAGGAATAAGAGGGATGAGCTACTATTATCTCTATGGATCTTTTTATTGCTTCTCTAAAATCAAATTTCTCACACTCAGTTTCATGGGAACTCATTAAAACCAATCTACCTCTTGATGTTCTTAAATACCTCTGACAAACATTAAGTACATTAGGATTTCCTGTGCCTTCAATGACAAAATCAGCCATATGCCCTTTTGTTATATCTTGTATTTTCTCTACAACATTTTCTTTTTCTGCATTAATTGTTTTTGTAGCACCAAATTCTAAAGCCATATCTAATTTATTCTCATCAATATCAACAGCAATAAGTTCTGACAATGTATTTCCTTTTAATGCTTGAATACATAATAAACCCATAAATCCACATCCCACTATTACTCCATAATCTCCAGCCTCTGGTCGTGCAGATCTTAAAACTGTAACAATACATTTTAATGGTTCTCCGAGAGCATATTTCAAATTTATATTATCAGAAAGTTTTACACAATTTTTCTCGTCCACTACTGTATATTCTGAAAAACCACTAAGATCATCTGGTAAAGCAGTTACTTTATCCCCAGGCTTTAGAGTTTTTACATCAGATCCAACATCTACCACAATCCCTGCCCACTCATGTCCCAATGATTGTGGGAAAGTCCCAAGTCTTCCATGCCAATGATTAAGCTCCCAATTACAAAGCCCACAAGAAACAACTTTTACCAATACCTGATTACTTTTTGGCTCTACATCCACATAATCAATCTTGAATTTTTTAGGCTCAATTAAAAAAGCTCTCTTTGCCTTCATTTTTAACCTCCTAATAAAAACCCCTCTGCCCTACAAAAGAACAGAGGGGTTTAAAACTAATAAATTATACTATTTTTTCTTTAAATGCTTGGGGTGTTTTTCCTGTATATTTTTTAAATTTAAAAACAAAGTAATCCAGATCTTTATAACCTACCTTCTCTGCTACTTCAGTTACTTTTTCACCTTTCAAAAGTAGCTCTTTAGCTCTATTTATTCTAACCTTATCAATATAGGTATTAAACTTATCACCTGTATACTTTCTAAATATCTTCCCAAGATAACTACTGTTATAACCAAACTGTCTTGCTAAATTCTTTAACTTAAGATCTTTATAATAATTAGCATTTATATATTCTATAATCTGTGATAGTATATTATTACCAGTTTTCTCTGAAAAATCCCCAACCACATTTAATATCATCTCTTTTAAAAAATTATGAAGATCTATAATGGATCTCTTTTTGTAAAATTCACATATTATTCTTTTATCTAAATATTTTTCATACATTTCTTTAAAGAAAGGGTAATTAGAGGAGAAATAATTTATAATATTTACATATAGATTTAGATAACTTGATTTTATATCTTCTTCCATATCTTCTCTCTCTATATGATTATTCATCTTCATCTCAAGAAAAAGTAGAATATCAGTTAGCTTACCAGACTCTATAGCCTTTATAATTTCATAAATTATTTGTGATTCATCCATATTATGATGAAATCCAATTTTAACCTTTTTGGGATAAGTTATTATCTCATTTTGACTAAAAAGAAACTTTTTTTCCTTTAATCTCAAAGCAGTTTTATAAGAAATAGGTAGATCAATAAGATTATAGACTTTATCACCTACAAAGAAGGATATATTTAATCCATATAATCTTTTAAATTCTCTTTTTACCTCTATTAATTTCTTTCTACATGATAGATTCTTTATATCCATAACAAGAAGACATAAAGAATTACCTATAAAAGTATAGGTTTGAATTATATCATCTATACCTTTAACTTTTTTATCTTCCAAATTTAACTCATCAGTTATTACCACTTCATAAGAATGCCAAGGAAAATTGAAATTATAAATTCTATTTAGGTCTACTTCTTTAATATTTTTTATTTCCCCTTTTATGAGTTTTTCCAGGAGTTTATCACGAGATAATTCATATAGTAATTTATCATTTTTAATCTGGTCTTTAATCTGAACCACTTTTTCTTTAAGAATCTCAGGATCTATAGGTTTTAAAAGATAACTTTCTACTCCCAAATCTATAGCTTTTTTAGCATATTCAAATTCAGGATAACCAGTAAGAATTATAAATTTTATTCTCATACCAATCTCTTTAACTTTTCTTATTAATTCCAATCCATCCATTCTTGGCATCTTTATATCCACAATGCAAAGATCAGGATTAAGCTTCATAATTTTATTCAAAGCCTCTTCTCCATTATCAGCATCTCCCACAATTTTCAATTCATAACTCTCCCAATCAATAATTTTCTTTAACCCATTTCTTATAATAGGTTCATCATCAACTATTAATACCTTGTACATATCTATCCCTTCCCTTTAGCATATAATAAGGCAATATTATATCTACCCTTGTTCCCTTTCCTATTTCACTTTGAACTCTAAGTCCAAACTCTTCTCCATAGAAAAGCTTTATTCTCTCCATGGTATTTTTCAAACCTATCTTTTTCCCACTTAAATCTTCATTATTAAAAATAGCCTCTACTTCTTCTTGAGACATTCCTACTCCGTTATCTTCTACTGATATGATTAATTTATCTTCTTCCTTTTTTATATTGATATTAATAATTCCCTTTTCTTCTTTCTCTTCAAGACCATGTATAATAGAGTTCTCAACAATTGGTTGGATTAGAAAAGGGAGTATATATAGATCTTCTATATCCTCATATATATTTATCTTATAATCTATCTTTCCAAACCTGTACTTTTGTATTTTCAAATAATCTTCTACAAGTTTTAACTCTGTTTTTAACTTTATAGGTTTTCCATCAAATTCTATAATCTTTCTTAGGAGATTACCAAGCTTAAGGATAATATCAGCAATATCAAATTGCTCTTTACATATGGCCATCATATGAATGGTCTCTAAGGTATTAAATAGAAAATGAGGATTTAGATTATTTGTTAAGATCTTTAATTTCATTTCTTTTTGTTTTATCTTTAACTCATTAAGTAACTTTATATTTCTTGCCATATTCTTTACATTCTTAGCAAGTTCTCCTATCTCATCCTTTCCAGGAATTGAAAACTCCATATCCCAATTACCATGAGATATTTCATTTACTATATCATTGAGCATTGCTATTCTCTTACTCATATTCTTAGAGAATATTAAGGTAAAAAAGATAGAAAGTCCTATTGTAATACCTATTATGCTTAAGGCAAATCTAAACATATTGTAAGGTTCTCTCATTATATAGTCCAAGGGCACCATACTTACAAGGTAAAAATCTTTATTATAACCAGCAAGAGGCAAATAAATACCAAAAATTCTATAATCTTTATTGTTATACTTTAATGAATATCCATTAGGTTGCATAATTTTTAATCTATCAATAGGGAATATGGTACCTATTAAATTTTCATTATTGCTTGCTACAATATTTCCATCATCATTAATAAGAAAAGTATCAAAACTTTGATTATTTAATATTTTTTTAAGTCCCAGTTTATTTAGATTAATAACCAAAACCCCAAAACTTTCGTTATAAGGATCTCTAAGAAGTCTTACAAGACTAAAATACTTGTCAGGATAAATGTCTTCTTTCTGGTAAATTAATTCCCATTTTATAAATCCATTTAGATTTATAGCAGTCCTATACCAATTCTCCTTTCTAATATAATCCTTTACTTTATAAAAAATTCCATTCTCCAAAATAGTTGGATTTTCAGAATATATTCTTATATAAGCAATGGCATTAGCAAAAAGAGTTTTATAATTTTCTATCTCTCTATACTGAGAATACTTTATAAAGGTCTCCATAGGAGACTTATATCTATAAAGTAAAAGTTCTTTTAATCTTTGATCAATCATTAATTTATCTGCAATCTTTACTACTTCCTCGGTAACCTTCATTATTTGGAATTTTGCAGAGTTTAAATTGTTATAAACCTCTTTTGCTGAAGATTCTAAAGCAAAATTTCTAAAATGAATTACAGTTACTGTACCAAGAATAGATATAGGAATAATAGAAATAGCTATAAAACTAAGTATGAGTTTTTTGTACATTTTTATATCAGAAAACTTGATAAACATAGATACCCTCAATCTTTAAAATTTTTTAAAGTATAAATCTTCAATACAATTTTTGTAAATTGAAAAAAGTCTAATTTTTCCCTCTAAAAATTTCTATTTTTTAAGGTTTTATTAAAGGTAGTAATTTGATAAATTTTTAGAAAAAAGAGGAGAGGAATTAGCAGTGGATCAATTTATTAAGACATTAAAAAAACAAAAATACCTTATCATTATGATTCTCCCCTTTTTTATATGGCTTATTATCTTTCGCTATATTCCTTTATGGGGATGGATTACAGCCTTTCAGAATTACAAGCCAGGAATACCTATCTTTAAACAGCAATGGGTAGGATTGAAATATTTTAAAGAGATGTTCTCTGATCCAGAATTTTATCTTGTTATGAGGAATACTCTCGCTATGAGTCTTCTTGGACTTATTTTCGGTTTTCCTTTACCCATAATTCTTGCTATTTTAATAAATGAAATTAGGAATTCCATCTTCAAAAGAACAGTACAAACTATTTCTTACCTACCCCACTTTGTTTCATGGGTAATAGTAGCAAGTATAGTCCATGCTATGCTCTCACCTGATGGAGTAGTAAATTATCTCCTTATGAGAATGGGATTAATTAAACAACCTATACTATTTTTTGGAGAACCAAAATATTTCTGGTGGATTGTAGTTTTTTCTGATATATGGAAAGAATTAGGGTGGAATACTATCATATTTTTAGCTGCTATGACAGCCATAAACCCGGAGTTATACGAAGCAGCAGAAGTAGATGGAGCAAGCAGATTTAGAAAAATCTGGCACATCACATTACCAGGCATAATGCCTACCATTATTTTGATCCTTATTTTAAGTATAGGAAACATTATAAATATTGGATTTGAAAGGCAATTTCTCTTAAGGACATCCGCTGTAAGGAATGTTTCCGATGTTATAGATCTATACGCCCTTGACTATGGTATTAGAGCAGGAAGATTTTCCTTTGGTACTGCAGCAGGAATTTTTAAATCTGTAATAAGCTTAATTCTTCTTTTCTCAGCAAACAAACTAAGTAAGAAGCTTACAGGATACAAAATTATTTAGGAGGATCTAATTATGAAAAGAAGCTTAGGAGATAAAATCTTTGATATTATAAACTATGGAATAATGGTATTATTAGTAATAATTACATTATATCCTTTTCTATATGTATTAGCTGTATCCCTTAATGATCCATTTGACACAATAAAAGGTGGAATTACCATATTTCCAAGAGTATTCACCTTAGACAACTACAAAGAGATATTCAATTATCCTACAATTGGGAGAGCAACTTTCATATCTACATTAAGGACTATTATAGGAACTATAACCAGTGTTTTCTCTACAGCTATTGTGGCCTATGTTTTAAGTAGAAAAGACTTCTTTGCAAGAAAATTTATAACCACCTTATTTGTAATAACCATGTATGTAGGAGGAGGATTAGTACCTGAATACCTTTTAATAAGAGGTTTAGGTTTAATGAATAACTTTCTTGTATATATCCTTCCAGGACTCATAAATCCATTTAATTTTATTGTTATTAGAGCATATATAGATACCTTGCCTTCCGAATTACAAGAATCAGCTATGATTGATGGTGCAAATGATTTTATTATATTTCTTAAAGTTGTCTTACCTTTGTGCATACCAGCTCTTGCAACCATTGCCCTATTTGTAGCGGTAGGACACTGGAATGCATGGTTTGATACCTATTTGTATTGTGGGGGAAATAAAAACCTTACCACCTTGCAATATGAACTCCAAAAAATTCTTGCTAATGCTGCAGCAAGTTCCACCACTATCGATTACTACAGTAATTTGGATCCTACAAGAACTATGAGGGTAACTCCCCAATCATTAAGAATGGCAATGACCATAATAACCACATTACCTATTGTAGTAGTATATCCCTTCTTACAAAAGTATTTTGTAAAAGGAATGACCCTTGGAGCAATAAAAAATTAAGAAAGGGGGTGTTTATATAAAATAATTTACGACTTAAAAAATATTCTTTGAAAATTAACGCTAAGGGGGAAGGAAATTTATGAAGAGGACAGAAAAAATATTAGTATGGTTTTTGGCTATCATATTAGTAATTAGCCTTGTTTTTAGTGTAAGTATAAAAGAAGTAAATGCCCAATCAAAATTATTTAAGCCAATGAATCCTACACCAGAAGCAAATAAACCTATAACATTTAAAGTATATATCGGAGAAGTTAATCCCAATGATGACCAATTCAAAAGTCCAGTAGCTCAAAAGATAAAAGAACTCACTGGGGTAACTTTAGATATTGAATATGCACCTAATCAGGCAGCTGTAAGAGAAAAAATACAGATCATGGCAGCAAGTGGAGATTATCCAGACTTAATATATGCAAAAGGAGATCTTTCTCTTTTAAAAGATGCAGGAGCATTAATACCTCTTGATGATTTAATAGAAAAATATGCTCCAAATATTAAAAAAGCTTATGGAGAGAACTTAAAGAGATTAAAATGGAGTAAGGAAGATCCTCATATTTACTGTCTTGGTTTAACCACAGATAATGATAGAACTCTTGATGTAAATGGTGGATTCATGCTCCAACACAGAGTAGTTATAGAACTTGGATATCCAAGAATTAGAACTCTAAAAGATTTTGAAAATGCAATAAAAACATATTACAAGAAACATCCAACCACTGATGGACTCCCAACTATACCACTTACCTTATGTGCGGACGATTGGAGAACAGTAATCAGTGTAACAAACCCAGCATTTCAAGCTACCGGAGCACCTGATGATGGAGAATTATATGTTGATCCAAAAACATTAAAATGTACATTTCATTACAAGAGACCCATAGAGAAGGAATATTTCAGATGGCTAAATCACATGTGGAATGAAGGTTTATTAGATAAAGAAACATTCATACAAAAAGAAGATACATATAAAGCCAAAATAGCAAGTGGAAGAGTTTTAGCATTGATTGATGCAGGATGGGCAGTGGGAGAACCAATTACAGCTTTAAGAAGAGCAGGAAAATATGAATACATGTATGGATATTATCCTGTAACTGTAAGCGAGAGAATAAAACAGGCTCCTCCTGATGTAAGAGTAGGTTATACAGGTGGATGGGGTATAGCTATAACTAAGAGCTGTAAAGATCCTGTAAGAGCTATAAAATTCCTTGATTGGCTTTGCACAGAAGATGCTAATATTTTAAGACAATGGGGAATAGAAGGAGTACATCATACATATGTGAATGGAAAGAGGCAATTCTTACCGGACATAGATCAAGCACGAAGAACAGATCCATATTTTGGAAGAAAAACAGGAATAGGTGTATATGTATATCCATGGCCAAGACTCCCTAACTACTATATTGATTCTACTGGAAATCCTGTAGTACCAGATACTACAAAAGAAGACATAAGGAAGAATTATACAGATGTAGAAAAGAAAGTTCTTTCTGCATATAAAGCAGAAATATGGAAGGATTTATTCCCTAAAGCAGAAGAATATCCTGTAAAAACTTGGGGATATCTTTGGATGTATCCAACACCAGATGAAGACATAAGAGCCATTGGAAATAAACTCTTTGATTATGTTATTAAAAATATTCCAAAGGTAGTAATGGCTCCTAATAAGGATTTTGATAAGGTATGGGCAGAATTTCTAAAAGGTATGGATGAATTAGGTGCTAAACAATATGAAGAGTATAAGACAAAACAGATAAAAGAAATGGTAGAATTCTGGAAAAAGTAATTGCAAATTAATAAAAGGGGAGAGATGAAAAAATCTCTCTCCCCTTTTTAAAGTACTTCTATTTCTTTTACAGATATTATTTTGGAAAGTCTTTCAATAATTTCCTCTTTTTTAATCTTAGATGATAATCTCAAAATTAAACTTAATTCTGCCATATTTTCATTTATAGATGTTAATCCTATCTGTTTTATATTAACCTTAAGCTCACCAAGAACAGTACCAATCTCCCCTATAACACCTGGTTTATCCTCTATTTTACATTTCAATATTAAATCTCTATGAGATCCTATAAATATTTTTTCAAGTTTTGTTGCTAATATAAGAACTG
>JGI24721J26819_10005506_pt1 | contig 12624 bp, 9 predicted proteins | sample YelNatPaOPGAMG01_FD_26819 | JGI IMG/M metagenome (IMG submission 26819)
GAAATTAACAGTCCCATTAGAGTTTATAGATCCTATTTGAACATTAGCTGAACCTCTTCCGGAAGGTATTGTAATTGTCCAAGTGAAAGAGTTGCCGGAGATATCAGATGTACTTGCAACACATTCCTGACCGGCACTGGTTGTAATTGCGCATGCAAGCACACTCAAAAGCCCCTGCACACGATCCTGGATTCCTTCTGTGCCAGAGGTGCATACATTACCAGTCGGGCAAGGTGGAAGAGGCGAGCCATCCCAATTGGGAACAGGACCTATCATAGGATCGACCCATGTATCAAATCCTGTTACAACATTCGTGTATTGAGCACCATTGGAATACCCAACAGTATGACACTGAGCACATGCCTCTGTATCATCATTAATACCATCTGACATGGCAAAGCTGTGATTGCCCGTAGTAACTGTAAAGTATGATGGGTTATACATGTGACATGTTACACAGAGATTTTGTCCACTTCCGGAATATAAAGCCCCTGAAGCATGAGGTGAACTCTGAACTGTAGCAGCATAAGCACCTGCGCCCACAAGCGTAAAGCCCTGCCCTGCTGCAAATATCTCTGCGGTTGGTTCATGAACAGTGGTTGCTGAAGTTGCAGCTGAAGCTGCTGACGATGTACCGGTTAAGCTCAAAGCGTACTGAATAGCTGTATTGGGATTGGATACACCATCCGTATGACACATCGTGCATATAGCACCAGCACCGATATTTGTGAGTGTAAAGCTGCCACCTGCAATGGTCTCAGAGCCATAAAGCCTNAGGTCGTTTGGGTTTGTAGCGTCATGCGGATCATGGCACGCAACACAATTAATCGGGTATGGATCTGTTACTACTGTTGGCGTTTGTCCTTCAAAGTTTACAGCAACTATCTCCTGAGAAACATGGCATTTAACACAATTAAGATTTTTCGTTACCAATCCACCGGCTGCTGTTAAGCTCTGTGCGTGAGCAGAGGTTCTCCATTCATTTGCAGTATCCTCATCATCTGTATCATCATGACACTGAAAGCACACCGCCTGATTGTAGCTAAAAGAGCCTGTGTGAACACTACCAGGACCATGACAATTTTCACATTGTACATTACTCATGTTCTTTAATGATTGTGGCATATTATTCCAATTATTATAGTTTATTGGATAGCTATAGTTATTTGCCACAAATGGGAATANCCATCCTGAGGCTATATAAGCGTCCCACCAGCCATTGTTATGACTGGTTTCTTCAGGTGTATCACCAAGTGTATGACAGCCGACACAATGTAATGTGTAGTTATCATCGTCCTGATAATCACCGTTTATCATTCTTGTAAATATAGTTGCATGTTTTGTTCCAAGCCATCCATTAACAGTGTTTGGTGCGTTTGATATATTGCCACTATGACACTGGGCGCATTGTTGCCATCCTACATATGTCCCGGCATTTACTGTTAACTCCTGACCGGATACTGATTCAAAAAATACATATTGCCCTGGTAGATCCGGGGTAAAACTCGGTGTCTGCGATGTTGGATTGGTTAATGTTGTAACATTAGAACCAGCAGGTGTTGAAATAATCTGCCAATTCCATGATGTTTGAGTNCCACCGTTAGTTCCTCCATTAAGATACTGAGTAATCCCAACCGGAACATTTGTTAGTCCACTTGTGATAGATGCTGGAGATACATAAACTGTTGTGGTTGAAGTATTTGTGCCATCCGAGACAGTAAGTTGGAAGGCAAAGTCATTACTGTTGGCAAAATTACCTCCTCCAAGCCATGCTGATATACCAAGCATGCCAAACCTATCCGGGATTTGCACAGGTACATCAAGCGAAGAAAGGAATTGCTGTAATGTAGGCAGTTGTACCTTCAAGACAGGACTGTTAGTACCATTCAGGAATGTGACCGGTGCTGCTATCATTTGATCTGCGTAGTTTGGAACCTGGGTCCATGTGTATGTTAATGGTTTTCCAGAGGCACTTGTACTCGCGCTTCCATCTATGGTTACTATTGAACCATAGCCAACAGCCCATTGATCCTTTCCTGCATTCGCAACAACCATCGTGGATGGTAAGGGTACAGACGACAGCTTAAATGGAATAGTAGTTGTTTTGCCTGCGACTATTGAGATATAACCTGTAGTTTGTGATATATAGCCACTGAGTGATGCGGTTACCTGATATATACCAATAGGTAAATTTTGAATAGCAAAGTTTCCGTTGACATCTGTAGTTGTAGAGAAAGAAAGAGGTGAAGTGGTTATTAAAGCCCCTGCCAATGGTTTACCTGTAAAGGTATCTACAACGCTGCCTGTAATGCTACCTGTACTTAAACCCGCTGAGCCTGTTGAACCCTTACAGCCTATTGCCAAAAAGCTGATCAGAAATCCTAAAAAAAATATATGTATGTATTGTTTTAATTTTATCTTCATGTTTACTCCTTTCAGCCTATTTAAGGTCAATATTGAGTTTATACCAAGCTCCTGTAAAAAGCAACATAAAAATTTTCATGTTTTATGATTATGTTTAATGGAAACGAAACCAGAGTAGAAAAAAATGGATTAAGTTTGCCTCTTTTTGCGATCAAAGAACATGAAATATAGATTCAAAATGCTGGTTTGCTTTGATTTAGTAATAGTTTTTGGATATAAAAGCCACTGATGAAAAGATTTTATAAAGTATTTATCCTTTTTGTAGCAACAGGGGCATTTACAGGATATATCCCCTTTGCCCCTGGTACCTTTGGTAGTATGCTGGGTATTGTTGTGTATTATCTTGCAGTGAGGACTTTAAATATATACGAGTCATTAATTTTGTTGATTGTAATAATACTTGTGGGCACATATAGTGCTGGTAAAGCAGAAATATTTTTGAATGAGGAAGACAGTAGCAAGATAGTGATTGATGAGATCGCGGGTATGTATATTACACTTTTTCTTATTCCATTTAACCTTGTGAACATCGTAATAGCATTTATATGTTTCAGGGTGCTTGATATAAGTAAACCATATCTGATCTCGTATGCTGATAAACATGTTCATGGAGGAATAGGCATTATGCTTGACGATATTATTGGAGGGGTATCTGCAAATATAATTGTACGTTTACTTATCTTTTTTCTTGAAGTAATATCAGGAAAGCCTTTATGATCAGGGCATTTATTGCTATACCTTTTGAAGAAGAGGCAAAATCAGCTATATTAAATGTTATAGAAAACCTGAAGGCTTCTATAAAAACGAATGTGAGATGGGTTGCAAGAGATAACATACATCTTACCCTTAAATTCCTTGGTTATATAAATGAACAACAATTAAACAGGGCAAAACATGCGATGGATGACTTGAAAGATATAAATGCATTTAAAATAGACCTATTACAGATAGGATGTTTCCCTTCTATTTCAAGCCCAAGAATAATATGGATAGGCATAAAACAGCAGGACAATGTAAAACAGTTGTTTGATATAATAGAAAGGCATATCCATGACATCAATAAAGAGGATAGAACATTTTCAGCCCACATAACCATAGGGCGCGTTAAAGGTACTATTAATGTACATGAACTTGAAAAAATAAAAAAGTTATGGAATGATACCATTATAAATAGTTCCTTTGTTGACAGGGTGGTACTGTTTCAAAGTATACTTGGTTCTAAAGGTGCTGTATATAGCCCTTTGTACGATGTTAAGCTAAAAAAGGAGGCATTATGACTGGTATAGATACTCAAAGCAAGAAAAAGGCTTTAGACATGGCTCTTGCTAATATTGAGAAGCAATTTGGTAAGGGTAGTATAATGAAATTGGGAACAACAGGAGTGATAGTTGATACACCTGTTATATCTACAGGTTCTCTGGGGCTGGATATAGCACTTGGTGTGGGAGGCATCCCGAGAGGAAGGGTAATAGAGATCTTTGGACCAGAATCTTCTGGCAAAACAACACTTGCGCTACATATGATAGCAGAGGCACAAAGAATAGGTGGTGTTGCTGCATTTATTGATGCGGAGCACGCACTTGATATAAATTATGCCAGAAAACTTGGTGTTAATATTGATGAGTTGCTCGTTTCACAACCAGATTCAGGTGAGCAAGCCCTTGAGATAACAGATACCCTTGTTAGGAGTGGTGCTATTGATGTTATAGTTATAGATTCTGTGGCAGCGCTTGTGCCAAAGGCGGAACTTGAAGGCGATATGGGTGATGCACAGATGGGGGCTCAGGCAAGACTGATGTCTCAAGCCCTTCGTAAACTTACAGCCAATATAAGTAAAACACAAACAACGGTTGTCTTTACAAACCAGATAAGGATGAAGATTGGTACATTTTTTGGAAACCCGGAAACTACGACAGGTGGAAATGCCTTAAAGTTTTATGCATCTATAAGAATAGATATAAGACGCATCAACAACATAAAAGAAGGGGATACTATAATTGGCACAAGGACCAAGGTAAAGATAGTAAAGAATAAGGTTGCACCTCCATTCAGAGAGAGCGAATTTGATATATACTATGGTGAAGGTATATCAAAGATAGGCGAGATCATTGACATTGGCACAGAGATAAAGGCAATAGATAAAAGTGGTGCATGGTATACATTTAATAATGAGCGAATAGGNCAGGGAAGAGACAATACAAGNTTGTTTTTAAAAGAACACCCTGAAATATGTAATAAGATAGAAGAAAAGATAAAACAGCACTTTGGTCTTATAAAAGAAGAAAAAAAACAAAGAGGAGAACAGGAGAAAGCGTAAATGGAACTAAACGACATCCTTAAGGTTGCCATAAAGGCAAATGCATCAGATATACATTTAAAGGCAGGGTTACCACCTATCTTCAGGATAAACGGTGCGCTCGTTCCATACAAGGAAGCTCCACGGCTTACACCAGAGGATCTTGGCAGAATGACATTTGGCATAATGACACCTGTTCAAAGAGAAAAATTTAAAGCCACATATGAACTGGATATGGCATATGGGGTACCAGGGCTTGGAAGGTTCAGGGTAAACATCTTTCAGCAAAGAGGTACTATAGGTGGTGTATTCAGGGTAATACCATTCGGTGTACCTTCTTTTGAACAATTGCATCTTCCAAAGATTATAGAAAAGATAGCTATGGAACAGCGAGGACTGGTGCTTGTTACAGGGACGACGGGCAGTGGAAAATCAACAACACTCGCATCTATGATAGATTACATTAATGCCAACAGGACATGTCATATAATCACCATAGAAGATCCTATAGAATACCTGCTGAGAGATAAAAAAAGTATAGTGAATCAAAGAGAATTGGGTGTTGATACGCAAAGCTTCGCAACAGCCCTTAGGAGTGCATTAAGAGAAGATCCCGATGTCATTCTGGTTGGAGAGATGAGGGATTTTGAAACTATAGAAACAGCTATTACAGCAGCGGAAACAGGTCACCTTGTTTTCAGTACACTTCATACCCTTGATGCAAAGGAATCTATTAACAGAATAGTATCTATCTTTCCACCGTATCAACAAAAGGCAGTGAGATTACAACTCTCTTCTATTCTTAAGGCAGTTATTTCGCAGAGACTTGTACCAAGAGCGGATAACAAAGGAAGGGTCCCTGCTATTGAAGTTATGATCGCTACTGCAAGGATAAAAGAACTTATAGCAGATGAAGAAAAAAGTTCAGAGATACATGATACTATAGCAAAGGGTTTTACCACATATGGCATGCAAACATTTGATCAATCATTGCTTCAGTTGTTCAGACAAAATCTCATAACCTACGAAGAGGCATTAAGGCAATCAACGAATCCGGATGACTTTGCCCTGAGGGTTAAAGGTATAACATCAACATCTGATATAACATGGGATGATTTTGATAAAAAATCAGGTTCTTCAAAGGATGAGGATTTTAAGATAGAGAAGTTTTAATCTGTGAACACTAAAGAAATCAGAGATACCTTCCTAAGATATTTTGTTTCAAACGGACATAAACTTGTACCGAGCTCCCCTCTTGTACCAAAAAATGATCCAAGTTTATTATTCACAAATGCCGGTATGGTTCAATTTAAAAAGGTATTTACAGGTGAAGAAAAAGCAGGCTACACAAGGGCATGTAGTTCTCAGAAGTGCGTGAGGGCAGGGGGAAAACACAATGACCTTGAAAATGTAGGCTACACAGCAAGACATCATACATTCTTTGAAATGCTTGGTAATTTTTCTTTTGGGGATTATTTTAAAAAAGAAGCAATACACTTTGCCTGGGAACTTCTTACAGAACAATTTAAATTATCCCCTGAACGCCTATGGATTACAGTATTCAAAGATGATGATGAAGCATATAACATCTGGCACAAAGATATAGGCATAGCCACAAACCGTATTGTTAGAATGGGTGAGAAGGACAATTTCTGGTCTATGGGTGATACAGGACCGTGCGGACCATGCTCAGAAATCATCTTTGATCAGGGAGAAACAGTGAAGTGTGATAATCCAGATTGTGGTATAGGATGCGATTGCGATAGGTATCTTGAAATATGGAACCTTGTGTTTATGCAGTACAACAAGCTTGCTGATGGGACACTTGTTCCTCTTCCCAAGCCGAGCATTGATACAGGTATGGGGCTTGAGAGGATAAGTGCTGTTCTATCAGGGGTAACAAGCAACTACGATATAGACATATTTAAAACCATCATATCAGCACTATCTGATCTGCTTCACATAAATTATGAGCCAGGCAAACCATCAGGAACAGCGTTAAGGGTTATATCTGACCATATCAGGGCAGCGGTTTTTCTGATCGGAGATGGTGTTTTCCCATCCAATGAGCAGCATGGATATGTCCTGAGAAGAATCTTAAGGCGTGCCTTGAGGTATGCATTTATGATCGGTATGAGAGAACCAAGACTTTACAGCATTGTTGATGTTGTAATAAAGCTCTATACGGATATATATACAGACCTTAATGAACATAGAAGTATAATTGCTGATACCATAAAAGATGAGGAAGCTAAATTCTTAATGACACTTGATCGCGGATTATCCATTATTGAAGAGTATATACATGGATTGAAGTCATCTGGCTCAAAGTTCATAGAGGGAGACTTTGCATTTAAGTTATATGATACCTATGGTTTTCCCGTTGATATACTTGCTGATATTGCCAGAGAGAATGGCCTGAGTATTGAATATAATGTCTTTAATCAACTTATGGATAACCAGAAGAAAAAAGCAAAGGAGGCGAGTAAATTCATTAAAGCAATGGATACCCAAAACATTTCTTTATATAATGATATATTACAAAACACAGGTGAGACATCCTTTGTAGGGTACAAGCGTTTAACCCTGAAGACAAATATAGCGTTCATAATAAAAAATGGTCAGCTCGCGGATGAAATTAAGGAAGGAGAAGAGGGCATACTAATTTTTAAAGAAACACCATTCTATGCTGAATCAGGTGGTCAGGTTGGTGATCAGGGCTCTGTATCCGCTGGTTACAATAAATTTATTGTTACAGATACGGTAAAGCCTGTTGATGGACTCGTAGCTCATGTAGGGAAAGTAGAGCATGGGCACCTTACAAAAAACCAGTATGTAGAACTTGCAGTAAACAGAGAAATACGACAATCAACCACATTAAATCATACAGCTACACACCTGCTTCAATCAGCCTTAAGAAAGGTAGTTGGTCCACACATATCGCAGGCAGGTTCTCATGTTAGCCCATCAAGGCTGAGATTTGATTTTTCGCATAATCGCGCACTATCTGCTGAAGAGCTTTTACTTGTTGAGGCTATGGTAAATCAGTGGATACGAGAGAACCATGATGTAAGTATAACATTTTCTGCCCTGGATGATGCTGTAAAAGAGGGTGCTACAGCACTTTTTGATGAAAAATACAAAGAGATAGTCAGGGTTGTAACTATAGATAAGATAAGCAAAGAGTTNTGTGGTGGCACACATATAAGGAGAACCGGTGATATAGGTTTATTTATTATTACAAAGGAATCGTCAGTATCCGCTGGCATAAGAAGGATAGAGGCAATCACAGGTGAAGTTGCTTATAAGTTTGTGAGGGAAAAGATGGCTTTATTGAAAGATATTGCAATGGCTATTGGAACTACTGAATCTGACATTATAACAACTATAAACAAACAAAAACAAAGAATAAAGGAATTAGAAAAAGGTAATGCTAACAAACACAGGTCATTAGCAGACCTCTCAAATGATATTATCGCAAAGGCAATAAATGTTAATGGTATAAAGGTTGTTAATACANTAGTTGAAGAGCTAACACTTGACGATGTGAGGGCATTGTCTGATAATTTAAAACAAAAGATCCAATCAGGGGTTGGAGTTATAGGTGTTAACATAAATAATAAGGCAAATATCGTTGTTTTTGTTACCAAAGATCTAACAGAAAGATATGATGCTGGAAAGATCGCTAAACAGATAGCTGAAATGGTAGGTGGCAGTGGAGGTGGCAAAAAGGATTTTGCTCAGGCAGGAGGTCCCATGGTTGAAAGATTAGGTGATGCTGTAAAAGAGGTTGTAAGGATAGTACAGCAAGCATAAATAGAATAAAGGTAATTAAAACTTGTTTGTTTAAATAATGGAGGAAAAAAATGGCAAAGGTTTGCGAGATATGCGGTAAAGGCTCTCTTTATGGAAATAATGTCAGTCATGCTAATAACAGGACTAAAAGAAGGTGGGAACCAAACCTTCACAGAATGAAGATTGTCTTAAATGGTACTGTAAAACGAGCGTATGTATGCACGAGTTGCATAAAATCAGGTAAGGTTCAAAAAGCAATATAAAAGATGTTGAGGTAATATATGAGAGAAAAAGATCGTGAATTACGGAGAAGACAGAGAAGAAAATTAAAAAGACTTAAACTGAAGAAAAAGGCATTAATGCAACAAAAGGCAGAACAAAGAGAAGCAGATTCATAGATTATATTTTTAAAGTTTCTGTGGTTACAATCCATTAAACCGAAATGCATACAGGCTATGCAAATTCGGTGTAGGAAATAATGTTTTTTTTCATCTTATATTTCTTTGCCTGTTTGAGGGCTTGACAATATCCGTTTGTAATAAGAAACTAAATATTCGTGTATGGTTATATTATTTTTTATTGTATATAACATATTAATATTGGTCGGGATTGTTATAATTCTGCCTTTTGTTTTGGTTTTTAAACCTTCGTATATGAAATACATTTCAGAGAGGGTTGGTAGAATACCGGCTAAAAAAGGAGGAATATGGATACATGCTGCATCTGTTGGTGAGGTCAAAGCAACCATACCACTTCTAAAACGGCTCAGCTCATNAGGCTATGAGTTGATCTTAACCACAGTAACACCTGCAGGTAGAAAGTATGCGTCAACATTAAAGGTAGATAATTTGATAGTTTCTTATGCCCCTGTTGATAGCATATTTGCAACCCTGTATGCTTTTTACAGGTTAGCTCCCAGAGCCTTAATTATAATGGAGACAGAACTCTGGCCTAACTTGATCTTATCCGCATTAATTAATCGTGTAAATGTGTTAAGTGTCAATGCTAGACTCACAGAAAAGGCTTTTAATGAGTACAGGTACATAAAACCTGTTATGAAATTCTTATTGAAAGGCTTTAAACTTATTTGTGTACAAACAACAGATGACAAAAAAAGATTTTTAGGACTCGGGGCTGTTGAGAATGTAATAAAGGTTACCGGAAACATTAAATACTCTATTACCACTGAGGATCCGCCTCCTATTGTAGAGTATATCAAAAAGGTTTTTTCTAACAGGCATATTGTTATCGCTGGCAGCACACACCAGGGTGAAGAATATATGATTGTTCGTTGTTTGGTGTCGCTAAAACAGATTTCGATCAATCCATTACTTATACTGGCTCCAAGGCATTTAAATAGAATATCAGAGGTAGAGGCTATTATAAAACAAGCCGGCTTAAAATATAAGAAACGATCTGCTATAGAGATAAAAAACATTATTTTACCAGAACAAGATGTTGATATTTTATTGCTGGATACTATAGGTGAATTAGCACATATATACAGTATAGGAGATGTAATATTTGTAGGGGGTAGTATGGTGCCCGTTGGTGGGCATAATATACTTGAAGTGGTTATTCATAAAAAACCGGTTATTTATGGAAGGTATGTAGATACTATAAAAGAATTTGTAGATTTATTAAACGGTAATGGTGGTATCATGGTAAATAACGAACAGGAGTTGTGTGAGACAATAGTGGATCTGATCAACCATACTGAAAAGCGAAGAATACTGGGTAATAAGGCTTACGAACTTGTCACAGAAAAGGTCAATACAGTGAACAAGATTGTTGAGATAATGCAAGATGCAGGTGTATTGTAATTTTGTATATGAAGATCACTCAATTTCAACCCATACAGGATTTGATGCGGCAAACCCACCATTATTGGTGAAAATTTCTACCCTGTAAAACCCTGATTTGTCCGGTGAACAAGAGTAATCCAGAAAGTTGTTGTTTGATGTTGCTATGATATAACCATCTCTGAACAAAATAATTTTTTGAATTGCAGGACTATTCTCTGGCACCTGTGCGTATGGAAGATATGAAGCTTTAATTGATATAGACTGCCCCTTTTTAAGTTTTATCGTTGACCCCATTGGCATATCATTAACAGTGAAGGACAGCATTGGACCATTTGAAACAAAAAAGATACCTTTTTTAAATCCTTCTTCTATAGCTGGGATAGTAAATGATGTTGCATAAACATAGTTTCTATAAGTTCCTACAGCATAAGGAGTGTGTGCATCTGAATCTGCAATACCATATAGATGAAGCCCTTTTCTATTAAGTTGGTCCCATTTATCAAATGCTTTCACATTTACAGGATCCATGGGAATCTTGTTGCCATTAAGTATTTCTATCCCATCATAGCCTTTAAAATTCCAATCCCTCCACTCTCTCATTTCAAGGTATGGATGATTCACGAAAAACATGCCGCCTTGTGCATGAACATTATCTATCCAGTGCTGTGGAGATAAAAACTCATAAACCTTTTTATGTATAAATTGGGCATTTGCATGCCCCCATACAGGATTTGCTATCTCTTCACCTGGTATACAAAAAAAATCAGCAGTAGATTGCGCTCTACAAGCATCTGCCTGTGAAAATGTATTGTAATCTGTTAGACTTAATATATCTAAACCCTTTGCCCGTGCTGCCTCAGTCATGTCCCTGACAGGGTAGTCTTCAGGGTTAAAGCTGTAGACAGAATGGTTGTGCATATCAGCACTGTACCAGCCAGGCCCATTTGAAAAAATATGCGTCCATGGACCTTCTGTATAATTGCCGTCTACTATAACAACAGGGTATATATAATAGTCACCACCAGCTAAAGGCTTTAGTGTAAAACCAAAAGGTTTTGTAATTCCTGGCAGTATATTCTCCGACATAGATGTGTAGGACTTATTTACGCTGATATTTTTGGGAGCAAACAAAGCGCTTCCTGTAATATGTTTAGTTTTGTCAGAGATATTTGTAATATAAACATTATACCTTATTTCTTTATTGTATGGGGTTATGATGTTGTAGGAAGATGCTGTTATCTTCAATCCATTTTGTATTGCAGCAAATTTATTATACTGACTGTCTGCAACCTTTTTATAATCCATATCTGTTGTAGAGCTGGTTGAAAGCAACCTTGAAAAGCTAAAAGACATACCCTTATCAAGTTTTATCTGGTATGCACTTGCTATCCAGTTCCATTCATAAAAGAAGTATACAGGTTCCTTATGCCCTGTATAATAAAATCCTATAACCTGATTCGCTCTTCCCAGTATTGCCACATATGGTTTTTGCGGAGATATTGCATCACGCGGCCCTGTAACGATGTCACCTACACCAGGCACATAAAACCACACTGAATGTGTATTTGTTTTTATCCTGTCTCCAATCCATATTATTGTGGTTGGTTTTAAAGATAGTATATTGGTATGTATTAAAACTGTATCCGGATCAAACACAGTGTAGATCGTATTTACATGAAGAAATGGATATTTTTTAACATATCCTGTTAGGCTTACAGCAGTTATGTCATTACCCATTCTGAAAATCCGTTGTGTATCATAAACAATGCTGTCAAAGGTTGGCTTTTTCTCAGCCATAGGGTTTTTTAATATAACATAGGGGGCTTCTATACTGGATATGGTATTTATCCACGCGCCATTTGAGAGATAATTTATATGCCCGTGTTTATCTATGCCCGCATAAAGCTCGTTCTTATGTAAAACAAAATCGCGTTTCAGTGTTTTCTGCGGGGATATCGTAAACTTATATATTATTTTATGCCCATACTCTGGCCAGATAAACCATAATTGAATAACAATGTACATTAACACAATTATACCTAAAAAAATCTTCAAAATTTTACGCATGAGCTAATGTCTCCCTGTCTGCCTTTATATTTTAAATACACATAATACTATTTGTAATCTTATACAAGGAATTAACCAAAAAATGCAATAGGAAAGTTTGTTCATTCGCTCGGGGTACCCACCCGAAGGGAAGGGTCGTGCGATCCACCCGTAATCCCTTCTGCCCCTTTTTAGCAAAAAGGCGGAGAGGGGTTTGTTATAAACGAGATTTAAGTCCTCTGTAAGGTTGTCATTGCG
>JGI24721J26819_10005507_pt1 | contig 12621 bp, 7 predicted proteins | sample YelNatPaOPGAMG01_FD_26819 | JGI IMG/M metagenome (IMG submission 26819)
GACACAGATATTTGGGCAGTTGGGGAGATATATCTTAAAGACTCAACGACAGGGAAACCTGATTGGCAGCCGTATAATCTTGCTGTGTGGGATGGGAAAAGTTGGCGACTGAAGAGAATAGAATTTTTGACGTTTTGCGAGCAACCATACACCAGTTCTTACGAAGCGCAGTCGATAGCTGCGTTCAGTGCCCAGGATATCTGGATTACGTCAGGCTCCCAGATTGCACGTTGGGACGGAACCTCCCAAACATATCCAGCATGTATTCCAGTATTTGTAAACAAGATGTGGGGAACGTCTGATCGCAATCTTTATGCAGTTGGGTATAATGGTGTTATCGCCAATTATGATGGTGATACGTGGCATAAGATAGAGAGTGGGACGACGTTAGACATACAAGATGTATGGGGGACAGTTGATTCGACAACTGGACAAGGAGAGATATTGGGCGTGGCCTGTGATAGGTTCACGAACAATGGGTCTGCTGTTTTACAGATTTCAAATAGTGGGGTAAGGGTGATACAGACACGGGGCCTGGCATCGAACATAAGTGGTATCTGGAGTTCGAACGGGAGGGAGTGGTACATGTGCGGAGTTGGATTGTTCAAGGCGAGGTCTTTGGACTTGCGGTGGCACGTAGTGAGTGGATTGCCTTCGATATACATGGAAGCTGTTCGGGGGAGCGGACCGAACGACATGTTTGTGGTTGGAGATTTTGGGCTTGTCATGCATTGGAACGGTTCCACATGGTACATCGCATACCCGGATATGTCTGCTATCTATTATGGAGTGGCTGTAAAGGGTAATTTGATTGTGGCGGTTGGTCAGGTGGTGAATGGCATTGTAGGAGGATCTGCGATAGTACTGATGGGAAGGAGGATAGACTAATCAAGAAGGAGAGTAGATTGTTAGAGCTAACAAGTACTGGTAAACTCCAGGAGTTGCAGAGGAAGCTGTATGAGAGAAAGCGAAAGCGGAGCCAGAGTTCAGATTCTACAGGATGATGACTTGCTTGAGCCTTATAACTTCATATATTATCTGGCTCGAGAAGATTTTTCAAATGGAAGATTCAATGAAAGGATTGAAGAACGTGATGAGGAGTTGGATCAACCAAGAATTAATCCCACCGAAGCTATAAACGCAGGTTGATTATTCAATTAGCTGGAAAATTTAATTGCCCTGGAACCTGAACAGTTATGAACTTTGATAACTTGATTTTGGTTAAATTTATTGATAAAGTCTTGTGAAGATGGATTGGATTATAAATAAAAAAAATTTTTTGTTGGCTGGAGCTCTTCTGTTATTGTCAGTGGCGCAGGCAAATGCACAGGACGAAGAGAACTTTGGCCAGAATAAAGTTCAATATCGCAAATTCGATTGGTACTTTATCCAGTCCAAGCACTTTGACATATACTTTTATCCGGAGGAATATTATTTAGCTGAGTTTACTGCATCCGCAGCTGAATCAGCTTATACCTCAATAAGCCGCGACTTTCACTATGACATTGTAAATCGCGTCCCGATAATTGTTTACCAGTCACACAATGACTGGCAGCAGACAAATGTCGTATCGGAGTATCTCGAAGAAGGAGTTGGTGGGGTTACTGAACTATTCAAGAACAGGGTTGTTGTTCCTTTCGAAGGGTCATATAAGCTGTTCAGGCATGTCATTCACCATGAATTGGTGCATGCGGTTTTAAATGACATGTTTTATGGGGATCTATTCAATCGATAATTACGAACAACATTACATTGCAGCTCCCTGCCTGGTTCAACGAAGGCCTTGCCGAATATGAATCGCTCAGGTGGGATACAAACTCCGATATGTTCATGCGCGATGCAACTATAAATGAATACATTGTGCCAATAGATCAGTTGAACGGTTACTTTGCATACCGAGGTGGACAATCGGTTTGGTGGTACATAGCTAATAAGTATGGCCGCGAAAAAATATCCGAGATATTGAGTCGAATCAGGAGCACAAGGAGTGTCGAACAGGGATTCAAAAGTGCATTGGGGATAAGTATAAAAGAGCTCTCGGAAAGATGGGTGCACGAACAGAAAGTAATGTACTGGCCGGACATTGCAATCAGGAAGCGCCCACAGGATTTTGCAAAAGAGCTTACCGATCACAAGAAGATAGGTGATTTTTACAACACAAGTCCTGCAATTTCCCCTCAGGGAGATAAGATAGCATTTATATCTGACCGCGATGACTATATGAGTGTTTACCTAATGAATACAATCGACGGTAAGGTTACGAAGAAACTGGTCGATGGGCAGACAACAAAAAACTTTGAAGAGCTCCATCTATTAACTCCTGGAATTTCGTGGTCGCCCGATGGGAAGAAAATAGCAATTGCAGTAAAAGCAGGATCTTCAGATGCAATATTCTTAATCGATGTGACCACAGGAAAGGAGACAAAACTTCCATTCGAAAATCTCAACGGTGTGTTTTCAGTAGCCTGGTCACCTGATGGAGACAGGCTGGCATTTGTTGGCTTAAAAGGGCAGCAGTCAGATATTTATGTCTATGACATTGCAAATAAATCACTTGTTAATTTGACTGACGATGTATTTAGCGATGCAGATCCCTCCTGGTCGCCTGACGGATTAAAAATTTATTTTGTCAGCGACCGCGGCAATTTTCTTACAAAAGCCGAAGTTCCGAGAAACTTCAAAATGTGGAAATACAATTTCCAGAAAGAAAGTATTTACTCAATTGATGTAGCAACGAGGCTTGTAAAACGTCTTACAAATTTCCCAATTGGTGATGATTCATATCCAGAAGCAGCTCCAGACGGAAAGCACATTTACTTTGTATCGGATCGAAATGGCATTGCAAACCTTTACTACATGCAGGTGGACAGTGGCAAGGCTGTTCCTGTGACAAACTCCATAACTGGAATTTATCAGTTTAGTTTGTGCAAGGACGGATCTAAACTGGCTTTTTCATCATTGCAAAATGGTGGTTTCGACATATTTTTGCTCCGGTACCCCATTGATCATCTACTCAGTGAAAATCAGGTTCCTGTTACACCTTTCATGAAAGAGGAGTATGAAAAACTTGCAGCGGACACGTCGGCTAAGACAGTGGTCGAGAAGAGGACAGCAAGTGTCACTCAAACACAGTCCGAAGTTGACACTACTCAGGTCAAAGGACTCTACGGGAATGACGTCGAGGTTGACTTGCGCAACTACGTGTTTGGTCAGGAAGACAAAGTCGACAGCCTTTTTGCGATGCCTAACTTCAATAGCAATTTTGACATAAAGGGGAATGTTGACAGTTCTGGAAATTACCTTGCACAGAAATACAAGATAAATTTTACACCAGACATTATATATGGAAATGCAGGTTACAACACATTCTTTGGTGTGCAGGGGAGTACCGTGATGGCATTTAGCGATATGCTTGGTGATCATCAAATCTTCCTCTTGACAAATCTTTTGGTGGATTTAAAGAACAGCGATTATGCATTTGCTTACACATATCTGGCATCACGTCTCGATTATTCGATTTATGGATTTCACAGTGCAAGGTTCTTGTACATTTACTCTCCATACAGCGGCTATATGGATTTGTACAGATTTAGGACTTATGGAGTAAGTTTATCTACTTCATATCCCCTTGATAAATACAACAGGATCGAAGGTTCGATGAGCTGGCTCAACCTGTCGCGTGAAAATCTCGACGAAACCTATGAGCCCATGCAACTCAGGACAATCTTAATGCCTTCCTTTAGATATGTTCACGACAACTCTTACTGGGGATACATTGCGCCAATTAATGGGTCGAGATACTATTTGTCATTATATGGCACTCCAAAAATTGGAGATGGGATAAGCTTTGTCACCGCATTACTTGATTATCGTGACTACATCCGCCTATGGAGCACATTTTATACATTCGCATGGCGGGTATTTGCAGGGACTTCAACGGGACAAAACCCGCAGCAGTTTTTCATTGGTGGAACGGACAACTGGATAAATGCCAGGTTTGATGGCAACTTCATTCCAATCAGGAACGCCGAAGATTATGCATTCTTGACTCCTGTAGTGCCGATGCGCGGCTACAATTACAATGCTAAATTTGGAAACAATTTCGCATTATTGAATATGGAATTTCGGTTTCCAATGTTAGGTCTTCTAGCGCCTGGCGGAATTGCACTCTTTCAAACCCTTTTTGGAACTGCATTTGTTGACATTGGATCAGCATGGGGTTACGACTGGTATCACAATTATGTAAAGTTTCAAGCTTTTGATAGGGATTTGCAGGGAGGACTCGAAACAAGAGATTTGTTGATTGGCACTGGCTTCGGAGCGCGGATGGTGGTGCTGTACTTTCTTTTGAGACTCGATGTAGCCTGGCGGTTCAATTTGCAGGGCTTCTCAAGCCCAAGCTATTATTTCTCGCTTGGTTACGATTTCTAACTAAATTCTTAAGCCCTCAAGCATTCACCCCAATTACATTGAAATTGTTAAACCCCGGCTGTAGAGTTCTTCCTTTTCCAGTAGAGGTAAGCAGGAACTCCAAGAGCCACCAGTCCTGCGCCAATAATCGAATCCCTCGGGTCTGTCACAATTGTATTGTAGACAAACCATACTGCTACAAGGACAAATAGGGCTGGTACCGCAGGATAACCAAGTGCCTTATAAGGCCTATAGGCATCCGGCTTCTTTTGTCGAAGAATGAAGATTCCAAATGCTCCAAGAGCGTAAAAGAGCCACGAAGCAAAAATCACATATGTGAAAAGCTGGTCATAAGTCCCGGTCAAGGTGAGGATTGATGCCCAGATTCCCTGTACCACAAGAGACACGTATGGGGTTCTAAATTTTGGATGTACCTTATCGATACCTTTGAAGAAAAGCCTGTCCTTCGCCATTGCAAAGTATACACGCGCAGTTGTCATAGTTGTCGCATTTACCGTTCCAAAAGTTGAAAGCATAACGGCAATTGCTATTAATGCCCCTCCACTTTGCCCAAAGAATTGTGAAACAGCGTCTGCTGCAACAAGGTGTGAAGTTGCAATCTTACTGACTGGCATCACGTACATATATGCTAAGTTCGTAGCGACATAAATAATCAAAACAGCAATTGTCCCTGCAACCAGTGCAACAGGTATATTCTTAGAAGCATTTTTCACTTCACCAGCGAGGTAGGTTACGCTATTCCATCCGTCAAATGCCCAGAGAACGGACACGAGAGCAACGCCAAATGCACTGATGACAGAGAGATTTCCGCTGCTGGAAAAGAACGGGGAAAAGGCGTGAGGGGCGAGTTGACCAAATGCGAAGCAACTCACAACTATTCCAGCGATAGCTGCAACTTTTAGTATAGTGAACAACCTCTGCACAAATCCACCAAACTGTACCCCCAAGTAGTTAACAATTGTAACAAAAAGAATTGAAGCGATGGCAACGATCTTAATCCCGGCTTCAGGGATCACGAACAGTCCAAAATCAATATTGAAGTTGCTCAATGATGGAAAGAAAAATCCTAGATACTTTGCAAATGCAACTGCAATTGCTGCAATTGATCCAGTCTGGTAAACGATAAATGTTGTCCAGCCATATAAAAACGCTGTAAAACTTCCATAAATTTCCCTGAAGTATACATACTGACCACCCGCTGCTGGAATCATGCCTGCAATCTCTGCATTTGTTAATGCACCAGCAAGAGAAAGGAGGCCCCCAAATATCCAGACGAGAATTATAAGCCCTGCGTCGTTCAGTGTAAAAGCTATCTTTTGTGGAACGAGAAAAATTCCAGATCCAATAATTGATCCAATGACGACAGCAATAGCTGTCCCAGGTCCAAGTCTCTCAGCTAAAGTCGGTTTTCCCGGTTCAGAGTCCAAATTTCACTTTCTTCAGTGTAAGTCGTCCATTGCATGGAAGTGCATCAATGAACCTCTTATCACCCTGTTTAAATTCAACTTCAACTCTTTNACTGAACCCATTTAAAACGTACAGACAGGAAAGTGCACCACATATTATTCAATTCAAAGGGTCGGCTTTCAATCAAAATTAAATAATGGGTTTCAATTTCCCAAAATTTTAAACACTTGTGTTATCGTGAACAACTCATTTGGTCTGGTTCGTGTGTCGATGTTATCTTTCAGGGATTGGAGCTACTGGTATGCTTTCGACTCCATTTGATCCAACAGCCGATAGACCAAATATGTAATCATCCTTTGAAAGATTCCTCAGATCATACTCTACAGTTAGGTTCGTCGAAGGGTTCACAAATACATAGTTAGACCAGTTCGGTTCACTGGTTTTTCTGAAATATATCTTCCATCCAGCGAGTCCTTTGCCATTTGATGGATTGTCCCATTTAATACGGGTGCCATACTCTAATTTATCTACCATCATTTTTACATTTGTTGGGGCTGGTGGGGAGATTGCCAGTAACGCTGCAGTCAGAGAATTCATACGGGTGACGTCAGCAAGGTAGTCCGGGTCGACAAACTGTGGGAGATCGCCGTACTGTACTTTCAACTCATTCCCGTTTACAATTTCAGTTGCAAGGCGCACGTCCTGGTGCTGGTGATCATAATCTTCGTTTGGTTCGGTAAACCGCACGGCTGGGTAGCCATATTTGTTAAAAGATACGTGATCACCACCGCGAAGGAACCTGTCCTGTCTGAAAATCAATTCAGCTTTAAATGACGGTAGGAATCGCTTTGCGTTTTCAAAAATGTATCGTGCCAGCTCCCTCGATGGACTATCATTTTCATATCCAATAATTTCTGGATTTAACTTTCGATCGCCTATAGTAATTTCTTTATATCCCTCAGAAAAGACACGTACAAGGTTATTTTCGACAATCCCATTTCCACCCTTTATTGATCCAACAATATCGTTGTTCAAATCAGCAATTATGTTCATGTCCTTGTTTTTAGCTTCTCTTGCGAAATGATCGCTCCCATACAATCCCTGTTCCTCTCCAGCAAAGCAAATAAATATAATATTTGCATCTGGATGGAAATGCACACTGGTGAATGCACGTGCGGCTTCAATTGCAAGTGAGGATCCACTTCCATCATCATCTGCACCAGGCGCATCAGATGTATAATCCATTACGTCGGTTGCTCTTGAATCGTAGTGTCCAGATATAATGACATATCGTCCATTGACCCCCTCTTTTCCCCATAAGACTCCATATACATTTACAAGGGTCGTCGGCTTTGATATCCTGGGCACTTTTTCAAGGGTAAACCTGTCCTCATAAACCTTAAAGCTGGTATCGACATTTGCAAAAGACATTAGCTTTGATGCGATCCACCTTCGAGCAGCCCCAATGCCTCTGGTGGAACTCAGAGTATCGGACATAGTATGTCTTGTTCCAAATGAAGCAAGGGTACTATCATACAACTTCAGCGAGTCAGGAGATATCGTTTTGAGTAAACTCATGATTTGCTGGCTTGTTGTGGCAACTTCTGGCGTTGAGATGAACTGTGCTTTAGCGATCACTCCTATGAGGATCATCGAAAATAATGATTTCGAGAAAAAGCGCATAAATGACCTCCTTGATTTACTTAAAAAGTAATACGCTGCGGCGTCATGGACAACACCGCAGCGTAGACAATAACTATGAGTTGAGATCGAAATTAAAGCTGTTTCTACTCTGATGTTTTACTGCAGAAATTTTTCGGGTTATTATCTCATCAACAGGGAAAGCCATCTAAAATCGGAAGAGTCGATTGATGAGATATTGTGATCAATCTTGATGAAGCTCTATAAGGATGTATCTGAGGCTTTTGCGGATGTGCTATTGCTCAGTGGATAAGTTGGAATTTGCTTAGCTCGATTATATATTTCATCGATAAGTGAGGAAATCATGTTGCTGCAGGACGTGAGGCGGCACTCCAAGAATGAAGGAGAAACATCATGAGGAAACTTCTGCCCCTAATCATAGTTTCAATCATGGCCTTACAGTGGACGCCTGGTTTTGCTCAATCCAGGGTATACCTTGAGGGGTTCGGAGGAACATCGTTCAACACTTTAAGCACAGGGGTTATGAGAAACTGGGGAAACGGGTGGACAGCTGGAACTGGACTTTCTTACGAACTATCAAGATCAATAAACTTCCTCCTCTCCGTTGCATATGAACGCTACCCCTTTCAAGGTGATAATTTAGAGATTATTTTGCCGCAGATTGTAGGACCTAAATACAGTTTCACCGGTAGCCCAACGGACGGAGAGGCGGTATCGCTTGGTATTCGCTTCATCAGCGCAGGAATAAACTTTGTTTCACCATTTTTGTCCCTAAATTTGGGTGTCAGTCATTATAAGATGGGAAAAATAACCATGTCTGGATCCTTCGGTTGGAACCAGAGAAGTGCTTCGAACTATACTTATCCGGGGTCTGATATCTCCATCACAAACCCGTTTGCATCTATTGGATTCGGCCTGATGGTGCCAGTAAGTCCTGTCATTGCTATGTCAGTCGAAGGAAGCTTTTCCCAATCATTTGATTCATATCGTACCTTCCTCCCCTTTATACTCAGATTAAGATATGCTTTATGACTGGTGGCGCGTCAAACAACAATGTGCCAAAGTAAAGCATCAGGCCAAATATTGTGAATCCAATGGCAATGCTCTTAAGGCCATTTGGTCGAGGAGGCAATAATAACTGCATAAGTTTTGTTTATTGCTTTCTAGCCAATTTCGCGCCTTCTTTCGGCAGCAACATTGCTTGCACACAAGATGGACCAGATGCAGTCCTCTGGTGATACTATGTATGGGGACAAAGCATTATGGCCTTATTTGACTCAAGGACTGGCCAAGTCACGGACTATCGAACAAATGTGGAAGNGAAACCAGTTTACCCTGGCAAATTAACGGAGNTTGGGAAGCCGATCATCGATAAATTAAAAGATAAGTAGTTGAACATTGGTTTAATCTTCAATTGTNGTTGANGCAACCCAGCTGTCACCATTCTTTTGGGCTCTATGCCGTCGATAAGCATGTTCTTCATTTTTCCTTATCGCTCAATCCTGAGCAGGCCATGAACCAGTTGCATTGGCTCTCGAAACAGTGCTTGCCTCAACCTTTGCGATGACTAGTCTCTTACTTTTATTTGTTCCGGGTCATTCAAGATTATTTCAGCTGTTCCCCTATACTTCTGAATTCTCCCGGTGATCTCTACAGTCTTTCCCTGATAAACTTGAACATTGCCAAATTTACTGGCATCTCGAGAAAATATTACTGCAGAAAACGGATTATTGGGATAGCGCCCTCCAATATCGAGAAAGATCGTACCTTTTCGAGATCCAAAGACCTCATATACCTTTCCTACTATGGTTGCATATTCTCCAACATGGTTTTCTGCTTCTGTCGCTGGGTATCTTTTCTGTGCACAAGCAATGCCTGAAATAACAAGAAAGAGTCCGAAACTTAAAAATAAAATTTTACGCATGGCTCACCCCTTTAATAATTTCTCATCATAGTCCTAAAACCCCATGAAATTGATTGGATATCAGGAGATAGGGAAGGGGCCTGAGTATGCCAGATGAAAACCTGATCTGCCTGGAAGGCAAGGTGCCTCCCCATACTAATTATTCCCCCTTTCAACATGAATTAACTTCAAGTCCGAGCTTCGTCTGTTCAATGGTATCCTGTATAGCCACTTTGCATAAGTTGTCAACGATTTTTCTCCCATTATTAATCTTGATCCTTCTAATCCTATTTTTTTATCATCAGGAAATGGTACATTATCTTCTGTTACAACTGCAATAATCATATCTGTCGAATTACTTTTCCCCTTTTCAACTTCAAATTCCAACGAATATGCATCTCCTGGTGGAAATACAAATTCTTTATCTGGAGAAATGTAGTTGTTACGGTTTATTACATTTGGAAACAGGACTTTTATTAAATCGTTGTGAATGTCGAGTATCGTCAAAAATCCCGGTTTTGTTGTTCTTACTCTCAATTTTACAGGTTCATATTCATTATAAATATCCCTGTCTGTTGTAATCTTTACATCAAATCCAGGATCTGATTCGCCTTCCGGGAGTCCCACAAGCGCATGAACATGTGCAGTTACTCTGTAAACCATATAGGATGAATCCACAGGCTCAGGTCTGTCATAAATGACCTTCTCGTCAAGTATAACTCCACGGGAATTTGACTCTGTAAATTCCGAGAAGAAATCCAATAGCTTATTATCTTCTTCTGATTTCAACGACAGTGCTCTGCTGACGACTTCCACCCCTGCTTTCTTTAAGGCATCTGACCTTGCTCTGTTTAAGGCTTCCAAATGTATCTTTTCCATGTCGCTCCCTGTCACTGTCGCCTCTCCATCGTACCATTTCTCTCTTAAACTATTTTGCGCTAATCCAATAGTGCTATTCAGGAATACTAAAATTAAAATCAGTCTCATTTTGTTATTTTCTCTATGATTATATCTTTATTCCCCTCGATTTGTGCTTTTTGTGGACGCTGGTACAACCTGTTGGAATAATATGGCAAGCCATCATTTGGATCGTTTACGTACCTTATCAGCTCATCCCCTGTAATCTTCCCATCTCTGTTGTAATCGGCATCCCCCTGCAAACCCTTCAAAAAGAAGTATGTGAACATCCCATGCCTCTTCTCATCATACCAGTTCGATACCTGATCTGCACCTGACGACTGGAATATAACTGTACTTGAATCAGCTATTGCTGGATTGTTTACTTTAAGTATTGCTGAACTTGCATTCCTGAGTAGTGATGTTCCACTCCCGGATTGACCTGAAAAACATGCGTCTATTACAATTATCTTTTGCCTGGCTTTTAACTTCTCTATGTCCAGGTAAAATTCTTTCATGTTGTATGCATTGTCATTGTTGACATAGTTCGGATCTCCATCCCACGGCACAAGATAAGCTTCGTGATTCTCCATACCTGGCGCCCCATGTCCTGTGTAGTAAATAAAGAGATCTGAACTACCATCGGGCTTTAAGTATGAAGGCAAAACAGACCTGATGTATCTCCGTATATTCCCATATGTCCACAATTCATCAGGATTCTTCGGAAGTATGTTCTCTGGCTTATATCCAAGTCCTTTTATAAGGTATTCCCTTAAAATTTCTCCATCGTGCTTTGCGTATTTTACCTCTGGTATCCCTGTATCTTTATAATCCGATATCGCAACTATCAAGGCTATTCCATTTCCATTCTCTACTACACCATGTGGAATCTCTCTGTCTACATCTATACTCAACCCCCTTGATATCTCTATGTTTTGCGACCTCTCTTCTTCCTTTGGCTTGACAACCACTTCATTTAACTGTGCCATAACCTTATTAAACTCTAATGGAAGCCTGATATCCTTTGTCCCATATAAACCGTAATGCTCGCTCAAATTTATATACACAGGCACTTCTGTTGCCCTGTTGTTTGTGTATATGCTGAACTTTATATCTCTATATTCTCCAGGTGTAAGATTTCCAATGCCTATATTTGTACTACCTCCTTCTGCTATAAACACATTCTCACCTAACCCTACTTTTGCATTCACATCTTTAGCCTCTCCAGCACCAGCATTTTGTACCCTTACTGTTATTTCTACTACCCTGCCAGGCCTTATTATGCTGCTGCCGTCTGCATCTCTAACCCCTACATCTGCTACTATTAGCTTTGGCGGAACAAAAGCCTTTGTAGGGAATACAACCTTTACTGGCTGTGGCTCAAACCCATTTGCCTCATTGAACCTGAACTCAAGTGGTACATTTCCAGTTCCTATTGTATGCTTTGCTTTTACATAAAATGTGTATTCCTTAGTCTCTCCAGGAATTATATCACCTATTTGAAATTGTGAATTGTACTCCAGTCCATCATAAGTGTTAGGTGTCACAACACCACCCACACTAAATGCCTCCCCCTTTCCTTTGTTTGTCAACTTAATCTTTATTACACCCGTCTCATCTGCATCTAATATGTTATTCCCTGATGGCTCCGTAAATGTCAATGAAGCTGCAATTTGTGGTGGATAGCTGGGTGCAAAGCTGTTCAGTTGCCTCCTCCAAACACCGGCATTCCGAGTCCCGGCAAAGAGATTCGTGCCTGAAACAGCTAGGGACAAGACATAAGTATTCCTCAACCCATTATTGACTTGAGTCCAACTTGTACCATTATTAGTAGATAGAAACACACCGCCACCCAAAGTCCCGGCAAAGATGTTCGTGCCTGAAACGGCTAGAGACATGACAATAGTATTCGACAAGCCATTATTGACTTGAGTCCAGCTTGTACCGTTGTTGCCTGATAGATAGACACCGTCACCATAAGTCCCGGCAAAGACATTCGTGCCTGAAACAGCTAGAGCATAGACCCGATGATTCCTCAATCCAGCTTGAGTCCAGCTTCTACCGTTGTTCGTTGATAGAAACACACCGTCACTATCGGTCACGGCAAACAGCTTCGTGCCTGAAACAGCTAGAGCACGAACCCAAGTATTCGTCAAGCCAGTTTGAGTCCAGCTTCTACCGTTGTTCGTTGATAGAAACACACCGCCATCATCAGTCCCGGCAAAGATGTTAGTGCCTGAAACAGCTAGAGACCAGACAATAGTACTCGTCAAGCCATTATTGACCTGAGTCCAGGTTGTACCTTTGTTCGTCGATAGGAA
>JGI24721J26819_10005508_pt1 | contig 12621 bp, 15 predicted proteins | sample YelNatPaOPGAMG01_FD_26819 | JGI IMG/M metagenome (IMG submission 26819)
AACAGCAGGCGGATCAACAGCAACGGGCCCTGCTATGAAAGCAGCACTAGACTACTTTAATCAAGGTGCACTAAATATTGGCACAGACTGTAATAGGCAAGGTTATGGTTACAGCAATGGCTTTAGTTATTCTAAGAGCACATGGCAAGACCCTATGTATCAGCCGTGTAAGTCAGGTTGTATTACTAAAAATTGTAGTTTTTGTTCTGCAGAGTGTGCTAATAACTATGTAATTTTAATGTCTGATGGTGATTGGAATACTGGCGGTGACCCGCTAAAGCCTGCATGGTATATGCACAATCAATTTAGCCGTACATCAAACAGTACAAATTTTACAATAAATAAAGTATACACAGTAGGTATGTTTTTACCTACAGGCACTGGTTACTGTGGTTTTAATGCACTTAAAAATGTCTCACTGTATGGCTCAACCAGTATTAACAGCTATCCTACAAATTGCTCATCGTGTTCGTCCAATTGTCAAAATACTGATTATNNTAAAAANTATGGTGCATACGGTAGCTATTGCTATACTCCAAACCCAGACCCTACTACTACAAACCCGCCTACAACTTTTAGCGCAAATAATGCAAGTCAGATGAAGAATAGTTTATCTGCAATATTTCAGGATATCGCAAAAAATGTTTCATCTGGCTCATCAGCTGCTATTGCAAGCTCAAGCAATCAGGGCTCTATTTTGCTGCAGTCTGTCTTTTGGCCGCAAAAGACTTTTGATAATGGCGCTAAAGTCTCATGGGTTGGTAAGCTTTATGCATGGTGGCTAGAGCAACTCCCAGGTAGTGCTCCCCAAATAAAGGCTGATAGTAATGCTAATAAGAAATTAGACTCAAGCGATATAACTATAGCATTTAGTTCTACAAATCAATCAACAATACTTGACCAAAACACACCGGTTTTTGAAGTAGGTTCGGTATTGTTAAGCACTTCTCCAGCTAATAGGACAATATATACCACAACGGATGGCAAAACACTCACACCTTTTGATATTAGCAATGTAAACTCTATAAGCCCGTATTTTGGCAGTTTGTCCAAGCTATTTGGGTAGTTCAAATCAGGCAACTAATTTAATTAACTATATAAGGGGTACTGATTTGACGACTGGTGCTAGGTCCCGTACTGTTACACAAAATGGAGTATCTGGTGTGTGGAAGTTAGGTGATATAGTATATTCCTCACCATCTGTGATGCAGGCAGTTGACTACACGGATGCTTCAAAAACATACAATGTAATTTTTGTGGGTGCAAATGATGGGATGCTTCATGCATTTTTGTTAGGCCAGCCCATAAATACATACAAACAAGATCCCAGTGTTGTGCTGTGCAACGATAACAAATTTAGTATAGATACGAGTGGAAATGTTGTGTGCACCGACGGAAACGATAAAGTAGGCAATGAGCTTTGGACTTTTATACCAAAAAATTCACTACCATATTTAAAATACTTAGCAGACCCAAATTATGATTCAAGCGAACATATCTATTTTAGCGATTTAGAGCCATTTGTATTTAGAATATACACTACCCAAAATGGTGCTCAAACGATTTTAATCGGCGGTATGAGATTTGGTGGTTGTGTAACACCACCAAGTGATGCAAATGGTGCTGGCTACTCTTCCTATTATGCGCTTGATGTTACAGACCCTAAAAACCCTAAATTACTGTGGGAATTTAGTAACTCTGCCTTAGGTTTTAGCTATTCTGGGCCTGCTATAATAAAAGAATACAATGGTACAGACAATAAGTATTTTGCAGTGTTTTTATCTGGCCCAACATGCTACGATGGTACATCAAGTCAGCCTTTAAGTTTATTTATTTTAGATTTGACTTCAGGGCACCTACTGCAGACAATTACAACTTTTGGCGGTGTATCTTATAACAATGCTTTTGGGGGTAGATTATTTACAGGTGGTATAGTAGATAATGCCAATAGTTTGACAAAGGCTATACCCTTTGGGATTTCTTATCAGGATACAAACAATAATTGGCGCGGTAAAGTTTTTCTTCTAAATACTTTTGAGAATTCTGACTATACAAAATGGACAGTTACACCAGTTACTTTACAGGGTATCAATTATATAGGACCAGTCACCGCTCAAGTGGCCACATCTCAGTGTCAAAATATAAGGCAGTACATTTACTTTGGCACAGGCAGATACTTTAAGCCCACAGATGGTATAACTTCACCAAATGAAAATATTTTTGGTGTCGATGTTACAGGATGTATAAATTCTACATCTTGTACAGTTTCCTTAACTCCAATAACGCCTTCAAAACAGATCAACGCTTCTTATGTGCCAGGATTTTCTTGGTATATGGCCTTAACTGATAATGGAGAGCGCGACATTAGCGACCCATCAGCGCAAAGCACCGCTGTAACATTTTCAACGGCTTTGCCGACAGGGACTAGTAGTACTTCAAATTCTCTTTGTGTAACAGGCTATGGTGGTCAGGCAAATGTATGGTCTTTAATGTGCGGCACAGGTGCGCCAAATACTAGCTCAAGCACATATCTTATCTCAACTTCTTCTGGTGGTATTTATGCAGCAACTACTGGTAGTTCAAATACAACGGGTAAAATTGGGACATTTAGCGGTATTCCTTCTATAAAGAAACCGGCGGAAGTTACTTCTGGAACAAATAAGGGAATTATTATACAATGGTTAGAAAAGTAAGAGCATTTACTTTATTAGAAGTTGTGGTCACGATAGCTATTTTGGCTATAGTTTTAGCAATTGCTATACCAAACTTTAAGCAGTATATGAAGAGCTTTGAAATCACAAGCCAATTTAACCGCATTGAAGCAGACCTTAATTATTCAAAAACTTATGCTTTTACAAGAAAAGTTACTGTAAATGTGTCATTTGCACAAAACAATTTTAGCTACACTATAGTAGATGTTACAAACAATAGAGTAATAAAAGGCCCCATTGAGTTAAAATACCCTTGTTACACAAACCCTGCAAATACTGTTATTACATTTTACCCACTAGGTTACCCTACACCGGCAAGTATATATACAACAGAATCAAACAACCCTAATTGCACAAATGTTTCTTTTACAAGAATAATTTCTGGAGTTTACGATGGCGCAAACTGCACGCAATAATAGTGGTTTTTCTTTAATAGAAGCAATTATTGCTTTGTTTATATTGCTTATTGCTCTGCTTGGACTTTTGGGTGCTTTAAATTTAAGTATGAACACAGAGGTACAAAATGAAGTAAGAAACGCTTTGCTCAAAATTATTGACCAGAAAAGAAATGATATAGAATCAAACATTGCGCTATGTGACAACTATGCTGCAGCTACAGCAATAAACATAACAAACTCTACTATACAAAAGTATATACCAAGCTACACAATTCAAACTACAAAACAAGATCAAGGTTCAAATACCATTTGCGTAGCAAATTTTAGCTGGACATACAAAGGAAAACCAGAACATACAACAAGAATTATCGTTGTGAGGAATCAATGAGGTACCGCCAAAAAGGTTTTACCTTAATGGAAGTCATTGTTACACTTTTTATAGTAATGGCAGCTTTAGCTATAGGTTATTATACTTTTGTGAAAGTTTTGAAACTCTCATTTTACCACTCAAGCACAACAAAATCGCAAATAAACACGCTTATGGGCACAGAACTACTAAAGTACGATTGCGATATGGCTGGCTATGGTCTAACGCAAAGCATACCAAATGGTGTAGACTCAAGCAATTACAATGAAGCAGTTTCTTCTCCAGCAAAAGATTACAATGTAGCGCCAGGCATACCATGGCCTTACCAAATTGGTAAGTATAACGGTTCTTCATATTTAGTTATACGCTCTTGCTTAGCAAACATAAATAGCGCATCTAAAAAGTGGAGCATAATGTACTACGATGGCACAAACTGGCAGATTCAAGGATACACGGACAGCTTAGCCTGGCCAGCTACTGAATCTGACTATCACTTTACAAAAGGCCAAGACGACAATGATTATGTGATAATACTACACAATCATGATTTATATGCAAAATCAAGCGGGCTTTACTATTTTAAATTAAGCACACTGCCTACAAACGCTAATATTCCACCATCGGATTATACATATATAGTCTATGGTGTAGACCCAAATACAACCTTGCGCATGCCGTTTAACCGTGTGGATTATTTTTTGGATAATTCTAACTTGCCAAAGTTTTGTGAGCCTTCTACATACGAGTTATACAGAACTACAATTAATCAAGCAAACGGTGGGATGAATAAGCAACCGCTTTTGGATTGTGTGGCAAAATTTCAAGTTGCTATTCAAAGTAATGGGAACTGGTTTACGAGCAACAATCCTTTTGGTAGCGTTATTGATTCTCAAAATACCCAAGAAGTAAGGATTTTTATAGTTCAGCAGTCTGGCAAATTCAACCCAGAATACACTAATCAAAGCAAGATTAATTTAGGTGATACCGATACAGGTGTTTTAGACTCTTTTGTGCCAGCTGGCAATCAAGTGCATTATCAGTGGAAAACAATAAAACTATCAATTATACCGAGGAACTTAAAACAATGAAGAAACCCCGTGAAGAAGGCATAGCTTTAATCGTATCAATTTTACTTAGTTTCATGGCGCTAACTTTGATTGGTGCTTTGCTTTGGCTTGTGGTTGAGAGCACAAAAATGAGTGGTATGTATAAGCAATACAGCAGTGCACATGATGCAGCACTTGGTGGTGCAGAAGTTATTATAGACGCACTATATTGGGGTCAAAACCCCAATTTGCCAAATGGTAGTTATGTTATCAATAACTGTTTTCAAGTAAAAAGACAAAGCCCTACGCAGTATTGGGGTAATTGCCTCACTGCTAGCCCAGATATTACAGTAAGCTTTGGCAACTTAAACAATGTAAACGATTATTATAATGTAGGCATTACAATTACATCCACAAATATTGCACCTGCTTGTGCAGCAAGCGGCAAACCTGCTACCTATACCTACGCTATTTCGGTAGATGCAGCAAACGCAACAAAACTAGATAAAGCCGGGATTGATTTTGTATATTATGTAAGTCAATAGAATTTGCTTTACAAATAACCAAAATAAACTATTGACATTTTGGCAAATAAATGTTAAAAAAGCCTGCTAGTGCAATAAGTGCACAGCAAAGAATGTAGTAAAATTTTTTGTTTGAAGGAGGGCACATGGGTGAAGGCACTCGGGAGGCATATTTTAGCGGAGTACTTTAGCTGTGATAAGGACATCTTAAATGATGTAGTGGCTTTGGAAAAATTCTTAAACGATGCAGCAAAAGCTGCAAATGCTACTGTCATTTCTTCTTCTTTTCGTACTTTCCAACCTTTTGGCGTAAGTGGTATTGTTATAATAGCTGAATCTCATTTAGCTATTCACACATGGCCTGAGTATGGCTATGCGGCAATAGATTTTTTTACATGTGGAGATTCTGCGGATCCGTGGAAAGCACACGAGTATCTCAAAAATTTGCTAAAACCGTTATACACTAAAGAGCAAGAGGTATTGCGTGGTGTGCTTGATTTAGAACATTTTACCTATAAAGCGCAATGTAATTCGGTGGTAGAGCAATGAATAATATCTTTCTGACTGCGCCGAATATTTATAAACTTTCATCGTCAAATGCTGAAGGGTTGACATTGCTTAACGCGTTTGATATAGCTTTACTTGAAAGCGGTATAGGTAATACCAACCTTGTCAAAATGAGCTCAATTTTACCACCAAACTGCAAATATCACGAAGATATTAAGTTACCACTTGGTGCGCTTGTACCTGTGGCTTACGCATCTATTGTTTCTAACAAAGAAGGTCAAAAGATCTCTGCTGCTGTAGCCGCTGCTATACCTAAAGATAAAACAAAAAATGGCCTTATTATGGAATACGAAGATTATGATATTTCAAAAGCCGAAGCAGAGAAAGTGGTTATCGAAATGGCAAAATGGGGCATGGAAAAGCGCGGTTATGAAATAGAAAAAATTGTAAGTATTTCTGCCGAACACATTGTAGAAAAAAACGGTTGTGCCTTTGCCTGTGTTGTGTTGTGGTGGAAATGAAATACTACTGCGCTACTTCAAGTTTTGAAAAAGCAAATATAGTTTTAGTGGGTGTGCCATATGATGGCACATCCAGTTTTAGACCGGGATCGCGATTTGCCCCAGGTGCCATTAGGGAAAATTCTTACGGAATAGAATCTTATTCACCGTATTTTGATAGGGATTTAAGAGAAAAAAAGATATGCGATATGGGCGATATGCCTTTGCCATTTGGGGATAAAGAGCTTGTTTTAGATATAATAGAAAAATTTTCTTCTAAATTGATTAAAAACAAAAAAAAACTTTTATCAATTGGTGGGGAACATTTAATTAGTTTTCCTTTAGTTAAAACATTCAGTAAAAAATATGAAAACCTTGTAGTTGTGCACTTGGATGCACACAGTGATTTGATTGATTCGTACCGTTCAGAAAAACTTTCTCATGCAAGTGTCATTAGGCGTGTGGCTGAAATTATTGGGTTTGAAAATATTTATCAACTTGGGATTAGAAGTTTAAATAGTACAGATTTCAATCTTCCATACAGAAAAGAAAACCTGTGTTTGTTTAATTTTGATAAAATGCAAGAGTATGTGAATAAAATTAACGATAAACCTGTTTATTTAACTATAGATTTAGATGTATTAGACCCTTCTATTTTTCCTGGCACAGGCACACCAGAGCCAGGTGGTATTACATACAAAGAACTGATTGATTGTCTGAAAAAATTAAGCGTTTTAAATATAGTCGGGTGTGATGTGGTTGAGTTATCGCCCCAGTATGATACAAGTGGCGTTTCATCAATTGTTGCAGCAAGTGTAATAAGGGAAGTATTGTGTTTATTATAAAACCTCTAAGGGTATTTCTTCAAAGCTTTCTACGCATAAATCTACTTGATCTGACTTACTTTTGTTGACAAGTATTGTTTTAAAGTTAAAGGATTTTGCCGTAATTAAGTTTTGTTCCATATCATCAATCATCGTGTATAGTGTCGATGGAAATTTTTGTATTACTTTTATATATGGCTCTTTATTTGGTTTGGCAATAAAATCTGCTTCAATAATATCGAATATATAGTCAAATTCGTTTAAAATCTCTAATCTTTCAAGCACATTTATAGCATGTTTTTTTGGTGCGCTAGTAAAAATAATTTTTCTCCCTTTTATTGCTTTTAGTTTTTCTTTTNTAACGATGTTTGGTTTAATAGCTGATAAATCTACACTATGTGCAAAATCTAAAAAAATATATGGGTCAATATTGTAATTTTTCATTAAACCCATAAGCGTTGAACCGTAGGTTTTAACATAATGCAACCTTAAGTGTTCTATAGATTTTTTTTGAAGGTTTAAATGCTGTATCATAAATTTTTCTATATTGGCGTTTATTATTTCAAATATACCCGTTTGAGGNTTATAAAGAGTTTTATCTAAATCTATCAAAAATGTCTTCATCTTTTGTATTTTGNAATTCTATCATAAAACTAGATGCATTGCAAGAAAGCTTATCTAACTCTTCTTTGCTTTTATAAAAAAAATCCAGTAGAGATTTTGAAAATTCATTAATATTAGTTGGATCAATTACAACACCAGCGTTAGCTTTTACTACAAGTTCGCTATAGCCTGCAAACTTACTTGAGATAACAGGTAGACCACAGGCAAGCGCTTCTTCTATTACAAAGCCTGCACTATCGTACAAACTTGGGTAAACAAAACAATCAGCTGATTTATAAAAGTTTTCTAAATCACTTCTTTTGCCTNAAAAGGTCACTTTTTCTTCTATCTTCAGTTTGCTTGCTTTTGTTTTAAATTTTTTAATATTGTTTTGACCTATAGCTATTAAGTGACTATTTTTTAAAAATTCTTTGTCATTACACGCNANTTTAAACGCGTNTAATAGATAAAAGAATCCTTTAAGCCAGAAATTTGTTGATATGTATAAAAAGTAAAATTTATTTTCGGGCAAATTTAATAGACTTAAGAATTTTTTACTTTTATTTTNCGTATTGAAACGATTTAAATCAATTTTATTGTACTGAACTACAATTTTTGATTCATCAGTGTTGTATGAGTTTATAAGCTGTTTTTTTACCAAAACAGAAGGCACAATAAAGTATTTTGTATTTTTATGTGTAAATGCTTTTTTCTGAATATACAATAGCAACCAGTGGTATAAGGATATGTTGCGCTTAACTTTAGCATACAGTAAAGATAATTTACTTGTGTGCCTCAGGTATGCTTGTTTTACATAATCTTTATGTGTACCTCCACTTACTCTTAGCACATCACAGCCTATGCTATTACCAAAACAAAAAGAAATATAACCAACTTTAGCGTATTTTTTTTGATATATACAGCTATACAAAGCAAAACTCAACAGCTTTAACCAACTAGGCCAATGTGGGACTTTGATAACTTTTATGTCTAAANNAGAGGAATTAATGTTTTCTATTTCAGAGGTAAGGATCTTTACATTATAGCCTGTTTTTATTAATTTTAAAGCAGTGTGAACTATATAGCGTTCTGTACCGCCATATGTGGATAGTTTTTTGTAAATAAGCAGCACTTTTTTCATCTCTATTATTATACCATATCTAGTTTTTATTTAATATAAAAACTTGACAATAAATTAAATTGCCTTTATAAAATAGTTGAGGTGCTGATGAGAATATTGCTTACAAACGACGATGGTTTTTTTTCTGAAGGCATAAGAGGGTTGAGGGAGTATTTACTAAAGAGCAATAATGAAGTATTTGTAGTAACTACAGACAGAAACAGAAGCAGCTCAAGTCACTCCCTTACACTACACAGGCCACTAAGACTTAGAAAAGTAGAAGAAAATGTCTTTGCTATAGATGGCACACCAGCTGACAGCGTTTTAATGGCTATTAGGTATTTATATAAAGATAATTTGCCAGACTTAGTAATCTCTGGTGTAAATGATGGTGCAAATTTAGGTGAAGATGTAATATACTCAGGTACTGTAGCAGCCGCCTTTGAAGCAAGGTTGCTTGGTATAAAATCCTTTGCTGTTAGTCTTGCATGCCTTGATGAGGAGCAAAAACACTTTGAAAGTGCCTTTTTTTATACAGAAAAACTTATAGGTTTGGTAAATACTTTAAATTTACCAGACAGCACAATTCTAAATGTTAATGTGCCAAATAAAAAAATAGAAGACATCAAAGGTATTGCGTTTACAAAACAGGGATCGCGTATATACCAAGAAAACATAATAAGGCGTCAAGATCCAAGAAAAAACTCATACTTTTGGATAGGTGGACACTTAATTAAGACCAATGATTCAAAAAATACTGACTTTTGGGCGCTTGAAAATAACTATGCATCAGTAACACCAATAAAAGCCGATTTAACTGATTATGCTTTGTTAGAAAGACTTACATCAACCTATCAAAATTTTTGAATCAAAACAAAAGCATATTTTTTTTGTAATTGTTTTTCTAAGTCATCTATATTTTCTATTTGGGTTGTTCGTATTACGACATTTCTTTTTCCATCTGGTGCATTTTCGTAACATGTAAAAATAGCGTGCACTTTCGTATTAAACGTGCTAACAATATTTACAATCTCTGCAATTGTCCCTGCAGTATCTAAGATTTGTGTGTATATCCTTGTACCTTTTGATTGAGCGGCTGTTATAGAAATAAGGAGTTTAAAAATATCACGATCTGATATTATGCCTACTAGTTTACCATTTTCCAAAACTGGCAAAGATCCAATCCTATTTTTGTACATTATAGCACCGGCTTCTTCAATAGGCACATCTGGTGTTATTGTTATAACATCGCGCCTTGCAATTTCCCTTAGAGTTATTTTAGATAGTAGATAATGCAGTTCAAATATATCAAGTGAAGTTGCTTTTGATGGCGAATATTCTTCTATTTCTTTAATAGAAACAATCCCAAAAATTTTATCTCCATCAATTATCGGTAAATGTTTTATGTTGTTTTCTTTCATTTTGGTAATAGCATCACTCACTTTTTCATCTACATGTGCAATTATAACATTTTTTGTCATAAAATCCTTAACCAGCATTACATTTCCTCCCTTTTGTTTTTATTAAAAAGATAACTTAATTACTAAAAATGTCAAGTTTAAAATAACTTTAACTTGACATATAAATTATTTAGGCATATAAATATAATTATAAAAAAGATAATCATTTTAAGGAGGTATGTTATGGATGAGTCTAGGCTACCATTGATTGGTGAGAAAGCGCCTGAATTTCAAGCTCAAACCACAAAAGGTGCTATTAATTTCCCCGACGATTTTAAAGGCAAATGGGTTGTTTTTTTCTCGCATCCAGCCGATTATACACCGGTTTGTACTACAGAATTTATCGCATTTAATAAAGCCTACAGCGAATTCCAAAAAAGAAATTGTGAAGTTTTGGGGCTATCTGTAGATTCTATTTATTCGCACATTTCATGGATAATGAATATTGAAGAGAAAACCAACGAAAAGATACAGTTTGCGGTTGTAGGCGACCCTATGGGCAAAGTAGCCTCCTTATATGGCATGTTGCACCCAAAAGCAAGCGGTTCTGCAACTGTAAGGGCAGTATTTTTTATTGACCCAAACGGTATTATAAGGGCAATTCTTTACTATCCTTTAACAAACGGAAGAAATATTAAAGAAATTATTAGACTATTGGAAGCTTTACAAAAGACAGATTCTGATAAAGTAGCTACACCAGCAAATTGGGTTAGCTCAAAGCAAGTATGGGAATTCGACGAAGAGAAAGTCATTGTCGGGGCACCATTGACTGTTGATGGAGCAAAACAGAGGTTAAACGAAAACTATCAGTGCATAGATTGGTACTTGTGCTTTAAGAAATAATTATTTTTTACTCAAAGGGTGAAATGCATCATAGGCTTTAACTAAATCCTGCAGCGATAAATGTGTGTAGACTTGTGTTGCAAGTATAGATGAATGACCCAAAAAGCGCTGCAGGATTCTTAGATCCATTCCATTGTTTAAAAGATGTGTAGCACGGGAATGCCTTAAGGTGTGTGGTGAGATATCTTTTAGTAGTATATTTTTGGCATATTTTTTCACAATATTTTCAATTGAGCGAGTAGTTAAACGTTGTTTGTATTTATTTAAAAAAACAGGTCCATTTTTCCTATCTCCTAAATAGTCTTTTAGAGTTATTAAGGCTTTTGGACTTGCTGGCACACTCATTTGTTTGTTGCCTTTTCTTGTAATAAAAATTGTGTTGTTTGAAAAATTTATATCCTCTATGTTTAGGTTTACCAATTCTGATACTCTAAGTGCACTTGTGTATAATAAAAACATAATCGATTTATCTCTTAAAGATTGGATATTTTCTATAAGNGTGATTGTTTCGTCTATGTCTAAAAATTTTGGTAAAGGTCTTGATGTTTTTGGTCTTACAATTGAATTAAAGTCGAANTTATAAATACCNCTTTTTTTTAGATAGTCATAAAATACACTTAAAGCTGAAAGTTTGCGTTTTATAGTTGAAGAGNTTTTTTTGCCTTTGCTTAAAAAAAGAATGTAAGCGTTGATGTCGTTTTCACTAACTTTGTATGTTTTGGTATGCCTGATAAATTGCGATACATCCAAAAAGTACGATTTTATAGTTTGCTTTGATTGATAAGTACCTTTTAGGTAATCTAAAAAATTATTCAATATATCCATAATTTTTTAGGATTTTTTCTATAATTGTTGTGGTTGATTTTCCTTCCAAATACTCAATTAATACTACTTTGCCACCATTTTCANTTACAATGTCTGAACCTACTATAGTTTTGTTATGCCAGTCTGAGCCTTTTACCAAAATATCTGGTTTAATCANATTTATTAGTTCGTAAGGTGTACTTTGATCAAAAATAACTACATAGTCAACAAAATAAAATGCACTTAAAACAACTGCCCTGTCGTTTTGATTGTTTATTGGCCTTTGTTTGCCTTTAATGGATTTTACCGAGCTATCAGAGTTTAACCCAACAATTAGTACATNGCCTAACTGTTTTGCTTTTTTTAAGTAGTCAACATGACCTGAATGAACTATATCAAAACAGCCGTTTGTAAAAACTATTTTTTTGCTTTGAGCTTTTAGAGAATTTACTATTTCTTGTATTTGTGAAAATGTTTTTATTTTGTCCATAAATCCTCTATCGTTTTGCAAATATTATGAATGATAAAAATATGCAGTTCTTGTATTGTAGGTGTATAATCGCAGTTGACTGTCAAATTAATTTCTGCGATGTCTTTAATTTTGCCGCCATTTTTTCCCAATAGGGCTATTGTTGTTAATCCTAATTGTTTAGCTTTTTTTAAACCTAAGTACACATTCTCTGAGTTACCGCTTGTCGATATGCCAAAGGCTATATCTTTGTTTTTGCCGATCGCTTCTATTTGACGCTCAAATACTTCATTAAAACTGTAGTCGTTTGATATGCTTGTTAGTATAGAAGTATCTGTTGTTAGTGCAATAGCGCTTAAAGCTTTCCTTTCTTTTAAAAAGCGTCCTACAAGTTCTGCTGCCATATGTTGAGCATCAGCAGCAGATCCTCCGTTTCCAAAAATCA
>JGI24721J26819_10005510_pt1 | contig 12617 bp, 9 predicted proteins | sample YelNatPaOPGAMG01_FD_26819 | JGI IMG/M metagenome (IMG submission 26819)
AAGCTCTTCATAAAATCTGGTATAATAATCAACAGCCTTTTGTGTACCTCTCAATGTAACAATAGGGGCAAGATGAATAAATGTATCAAATGAATTTATAGGGGAGGGCTTCTTTTTACCCATGGCAAGCACCTTCTCCCACAGGTCTGATGCCTGTGCTGCAAGGAATAGTGTTTCTCTGAATTTCTCTTCATCAAAAGGCTTTTTTAATACCTCTGAAAGAAAGCCTTTAAAGGCTTCAAATTGTTTAACAACATAGTCAATTGCCTCTTTTGTCATTCCGTCATGCAAATATGGCATGTCTATTGTAAAAATAGGGACTTTATACTTCCTTGCATGCACATCAAACCATTTTACAACTGTATGGCATATATTGGTTCCTACTATTAACATATCAGGTTTGGGCAACCCCATAAGCGGTCCACCCTGAACCATATCCGCACCTATATCTGTTCTAGCATAAGAACAGAGATCAGGTGAATATCCTGCTGCTTCGCTCACCTCAATCAAATCCTTGCTAACCCTTGTTATAGAACACATTGGAGCATAGTTTTCTGGATAAACCGGGATCACACCCATAGCGTATAAAAATTCAACAGGACCACCTGATGTAATCCATGCAACCGGAATATTATTGTATGCTGCATTTTTAGCTTCAAGATAATACGCAGCCATTATCTCTTTCATTGTTTCTGATATACGAAATTTGGTCATCTATACCTCCTCATTCCTACATTATTTCTTTAAATGCCTGTAACCTTGTTTTTATACCTTCAAAGCTACTCATCTGGAGTTCTACCTCAAAGCTTGTAACCTGGATCCCTTGTTGCTTAAGGTAAGTGATAAGGTCAGGCCTCTCAAAAGCCTCCGGCTCACAGAATTTTATTTGCCATAGGACTACCCCTGCTTTATTATTTTTAGCCTTTTCTGCAAGGTATATCCGCCTATCCTTTAAAGGATTAAACAGGGTTGAACATGGACTGCCGCCAAACACAAAGTTATCTATATCAACTGCTTCAATGCCCTTTAGTATGCCTTTTGAGTAGCGCCTTGCACCACTTGTCATATCATCATCAACTATATACATCTCCAACTCATCAAACACCCTTGTAAGTTCAAGTGGTTCCGGTGTAATACCAGATATGATAACCTTATGTTCAACTGCTTGTGCTTCTTTTTTCTCAAGAGTTGAGACAATGGGCTCAAGTATGTGAACGAATTCTTCAACGGGTAAAAATGAACCAGCCTTTAAGGTAGAATAGAATTCATACGACGATATGGCTTTTGGATTGTATCTTCTTATCTCATACAATTTGTTTATAAGCATATTGTAATGTTCATGAATGGAAATAGCCTTTTTAAGCGCTTCCTGGGTTAATCTGTTTCCCGTGACCTGTTCGAGCTTTGAGATAGCAATATCAAGTTGTTCTTTTAAATGTTGTTGCCTTATAGAAATTGAGTTTGTGAATGGTATCAAAAAGATTATTACAGGTTTGGAAGGAAACAATCTTTTGAAAACCTCAGCAAGGTTTTGCTGATTATCACACATGGTTGTAAACACAAATGCATCTATTTCATCCATCTCTCCATTTAATGCCTGTTCAAGTATGGTTCTCGTAGTTGTACATGAAAATGATTGAAGGTATGCATCTGCTTTTGAAATAGCCGTATGCGTTCCCCTGTAATGTACAGGATAGCCCCCGAGTGCTGTGATTATCTCAGATGGAAAGTACTCTGGCATTACTCCAATCAGCTTTTTACCTGTTTTTTTCTTCCACTCTTTTACTGTTTTAGCGCTGTCACGATTGATCTCAAAAATTGTTTCAAACATAATCTCTCCTTCCATCACACATATAAATCATAATAATTACATGTCTACAGATAAGTCAACCCAATCAAGTTTTGATGACACACAAAAAAATTCGCTTGACAAAACATTTTTATTTTCTTACATCAAAAGCACTTTTTAGTGTCAGGGAATCCGGTGAGATGCCGGAGCGGCCCCGCCACTGTAAGGGTGAGCAGCTCAAATAGCCACTGTCAATCATGAATTGATGGGAAGGCTTGAGCAGGCAATGACCCCGAGCCAGGAGACCTGCTAAAAAGAATTTTAAACCTCTCTTCGCGGGAGAGACGAGGCTGAAATGACAAGGAATCATTACATGCCCGTCCTAAAGAGAGGAGGGCTTTTTTTATGTGCCTTTCTTCTTTTAGGACCAACATACGCATCAGGTGCATCCTTAACGATGCAGGAAATTGTTGTTACCGGTGAAAGGGTGCCATCCCGATATGAACTTACCCCTTCATCCATATCTGTTATAACATCCACAACCATTCAAAACAGCCCTACCCTCTCGGATGCACTTTCGCATTCATCAGATGTTACAGTACCTTCTTACGGCTGGATGGGCGCGCTCTCCGGCATATCTATCCGCGGTGCAGATACATCTCAGTCAGAGATCATGCTTGATGGCATAAGGCTTAACAATGTTGAGCTGTCAGGATTTGATCTATCAACCTTTCCTCTGTCAGGTATCTCTTCTATAGAAATAGCACGGGGCGGCATGTCCAGCCTGTATGGAGAATCAGCGATGGGCGGCATAGTTAACATTATGCCAGAAGTATTTCCTGAAAAGAACGCTGTTGATATAAAGGCAATGGCAGGCAGTTTTGAAAGCTACCATATTGACGCAACTGCGAAGATAAAGGCAGGCAACTTTGGCGTCCTTATCTCTCCAGGATACGAGTCATCAAAAGGTAATTATCCTTATGTAGATGATAACGGCATCTCTCACATTAGACAGAACAATGATTACAAAGGTGTCTGGATACTTGCAGGACTCGGGTTCAGCAAAGATAATAACAGGGCTTATTTTATAACGCACCTGTACAATAGCGATAAAGGCGTACCCGGTGCGCTTGGCATGCCTTCGCCACAGGCAAGGGAGTATGATAGCCACGGTATTTATATCATGAAATACCTGCATACCCTGGACGCACTAACGGTGAAGGCATCCTTAAGCCATGTTAATGAGGATTTGAAATATTTTGACAATGTTTATGTGCTGGAATCCAATCCATCCAGATCCAATGATACAAATAACGAGGCAGGTGTAACACTCATACTACACCACATACCGTACAATACACTCAGTATTAATGTAGATGGGCTGTCCCAGCAGGCTGTATCATCAAACATAGGCACTCATATCAGAAATACAGGAAGCATTGGTTTAGAGGACATTGTAGAGCCACTGGAATGGCTTGCAATAGTCGGCGACACTGCATACCAATCTATCTCTGACATAGGTGATGTTGCTACCTATGGGCTCGGTACTGCATTAAAGCCCCTGTCATGGATGGCAATCAAGATGCGTGTGTCAACGGCATTCCAGGCTCCTTCACTGGACGACCTTTACTGGCCCAATGCAGCAGGTGCTATGGGCAATCCAGATTTAAAATCAGAAACGAAAACCGGCTATGAGCTTGGGCTGCTCCTGTCTCCATTAACAAACACCACTATAGAGATAAACGGGTTTTATGACAGGTATCACGACCTTATTCAGTGGTCTCCATCTACAAACAATATCTGGATGCCGCAAAATGTTTCGGGTGCGATTATAAAAGGCATAGAGTTTGCTGTTCATACAAGGCCTTTGCACCTTCTATCTGTTTCAGGAAATATAAGTGCACTGAGCACATTAAACCTTTCTAACAGTCCATCCGGGTCTTACGGTAAGGCACTGGTGTACAGGCCTGATATTGTCGCAAACGGCTCTATAAAAATAGGAGAGGATAACCGGTATGTATCTTTAGGCATGGGCTACACAGGACAGAGATACATCACACCAACGAATAGCCAGTCTTGCCTGGATTTTATAATATCAATGCAATGCTAAGCTATGAAATAAAATGGATAAGGCCATTTATAACCTTTACCCAGTATTTTTCGGATACATTTAACCCGGTTACAAGCTATCAGTACATCTCTGGCTATCCATTGCCCGGGAGGTATGTATGGGCAGGCATAGAATTCAAGATTTAAAATTCAAGATTCAAAATGTAGGTAAGAGGTTTTCTTGCTCCTACCTGTCATTGCGAGAAATGAAATGACGAAGCAATCCATTTGTATACCGGGGGATTGCTTCGCTTCGCTCGCAATGACACCAGACTTGGTTATTGCGAGGAATGACAAGATAAGAAGCAGAAAGGAACATTAAATAAAAAAATAAAAGGAGGAAGTATGAAAAAGGGATTTAAACAGGTTTTAGGATTGGCATTCACAATACTGCTTATGGTATTTGCAGGATGCGGCAGTAAAAGTAGAAGCACAGGGAATCTGGTTGGTATAATACCAACCAGTATGCTGCTTGACGGTAATACCCTTTATGTCGTTAATAGCGGGGATTCTACCATTTCAGTGGATACTATTACTGTATCGAATGATGGACCTTATGTAATTGCACTATCACAGCCAGCGGGTAGCGTATACGGTTCACTATATGCACTCACTGTAACGCAAGGCACTGTTCAATCTCTATCGTCAGGTAAAAACGCATCAATCAATATAACAAACAAAGGCATTATTTCTTTACCTGTTGGCAGCTACCCAGAATATCTGACAGTAACAACGATCAACGGTGTTGAAAAAGGCTATGTATCATTGAACGGAACAAATCAGGTGGCTGTTTTGAACCTGGATAAGAACACAGTGTTAGGCTATATAACTCTTGCCCCTTATAGCACATGGACGCCATCATTTGAGCCGCATCCATGGGGCATAGCGATGGTTAACGGCAAGGTCATGGTTGCTGATAACGGGGCTGACTATGCTGCTTATACCTATACCTCACCAGCCATGGTAAGTGTTATAGACCCGTCAACAGATACTCTATTGACACCGGTAACCACTACAACAGGTATTAATCTGCAGGCTGTTGAGCCGCTTACAACAGCCGGGTTTATTGTGATCTCAAATGGCAATTATAGCACAATCAGCGGTTATGCAGAGCTATTTGATAATAGTTCAAACGAAACAGCCGTAATACCACTAAGCGGAGGCGGTGCTGGCATTGCAATAAGCCTTACAGGTACTGGGTATGTGGCACTGAACAGCATGGTTGGATATGACACTATAAATACAAATACAGGACAGTGGATCACAACAACAAACCTGACAAAACAGGTTCCCGGGTTATCTGGTTTTAACCTCACGAGTATTAAGTTTGCACCCGATGGGACCCTGTGGGCAACGGACTGGCAGGATAATATGGTGTTTGAGATTGATCCGATTACGAACACGGTAATCAAAACATTTAAATTGCCAGAACCAGCACAGGATGTGGTGTTTGTATACTGAATAGACAAAGGGGCGGGAAAATCCCGCCCCTACAATAAAATTGGACATACAAATGGGTATTATCTTTATAACAGGCGGGGCGAGAAGCGGTAAAAGTGCTTATGCACTTTCAAGGGCACAAATGCTTTCCGGTAAAAAGGCATTTATCGCAACAGCCCAGGCACTTGATGACGAGATGAAAATACGGATAGAAGCCCACAAAAAAGAGCGCGGAAATACATTTGATACCTACGAAGAGCCTATCAAGATTGCAGAGCTTGTTGAGACATTGAAGCATAGATACGATGTGATGGTAATTGATTGTCTTACTGTCTGGCTTTCAAATATCATACTTGCAGGGGTTGATGTTACCTATGAGATGGATAGACTCGTAGGGGCAACCCTTGCGGTTACTCAAAACCACGATGAGGATATGGCAGAGGCAAGCCCTGCCCCTACAATATTCATCGTATCCAATGAAGTTGGTATGGGTATAGTGCCGGAGAATAAATTGGCAAGGGAGTTCAGGGATCATCTTGGGATTTTAAATCAAAATATCGCAAGCATAGCAGATGAGGTTTATATGTTGGTTGCAGGGATTCCGATGAGAATAAAAAATTGATGATGGGGCTTAAGATACAGGGGCTTGAAGATTGAAGGAACAATATTGAGGTTTAAAGTTAAAGGAGACATTCAAATGATTAAAGATACAGTAACAAGGATTCAAAAGATTGACACATCACTCCTGCAGAAGGCTCAGGCACGGCTTGATAATCTTACAAAACCAAAGGATAGCCTCGGAAGACTGGAAGGGTTTGCAAAACAGCTTGTAGCAATAACCGGGGATCTCATGCCTGACATAGATAAAAAGGTGGTATTCACCTTTGCAGGGGACCATGGTGTTGCTGAGGAAGGTGTATCTGCATTTCCAAAAGAGGTTACAAAGGAGATGGTTTTGAATTTTATCAACGGAGGTGCTGGAATCAATGTGCTTGCAAGGCACACTGGTGCGGATGTGGTTGTTGTTGATATAGGTGTTGACCATGATTTCTTAAAGGACCCGAACATGCCTCCATTCTATATGTGTGAGATAGGTGGTAAGCTCGCATTTGGCAAAAATGGGGTAGCCTTTATCACGAACAAGGTTGTGCATGGCACAAAGAACATTGCAAAAGGACCAGCAATGACAAGGCAAGAGGCAGAACAATGTATCCAGATTGGCATTGATCTTGCAACCGCTTATTCAAAACAGGGCTATGGTATCTTTGCAACAGGTGATATGGGGATCGCAAATACAACCCCATCATCAGCCATTGCAGCAGTATTAACAGGAAGGGCTGTAAAGGATGTTACAGGCAGTGGTACTGGCATAGATGAACACGCACTGAAACACAAGATCAATGTCATTGAACACGCCATAGCCATAAACAGCCCTGATCCAGATGATCCTGTAGATGTACTATCAAAGCTTGGAGGTGCTGAGATCGCTGGTATCACTGGTCTGGTCCTCGGTTGCGCTTCTCAAAAAAAGCCTATTGTTATTGATGGCTTTATATCAACTGCAGGTGCTTTGATAGCATATCTTATTGAGCCAAAAACAAGGGATTATATGTTTGCATCACACAATTCCGTTGAGCAGGGGCATAAGGCAATGCTTGATAGAATTGGTTTAGACCCCATCCTTGATCTTAACTTAAGGCTTGGTGAAGGCACAGGTGCTGTGCTTGCCTTCTTCCTCATAGAGGCAGGACTTAAGATATATAAGGAGATGGCAACATTTGGAGAGGCTGGTGTTAGCGAAAAGAAAGAACAGGGATAGTCTATGGATTACCCTCTTACGGTTATATGAATAAAGGATGTATTGCATGAAAAGATTGCTTATTGCATTGCAGTTTCTCACTATCATCCCCATAAGGGTTAAAGGCAATATCCGTGAAGATGATATTGGCGGTTCATCTCTATTTTTTCCTGTTGCAGGTGCGGTTCAAGGAGCAATTATTTTGTTATCTGCAATGGTATTGACAGGGATCTTTTGTAGTCGTACGGCATGCCATGCCACTGAGATTGTAAGCGTATTGATTGTTTTGGTCCTTATAATCCTTAATAAAGGCTTACACCTTGATGGGCTTGCAGATACATTTGATGCACTTGGAGTTGTATCAACAGGAAATGAGACAGTTGATAGAGAGAAAAGATTATCAGCAATGAAGGACAGCAGGATAGGTGCAATGGGTGCTATGGCTATAGTGTTTACGATCCTGATTAAATTTATTTTGTTAAATGCTTTGTTTTTAACTGGTTCGTCTGTCACAGTTTACCTTTTACTTTTTATAATGCCTGTATTCTCAAAATGGGCAATGGTTCCTGCGATGTATCATGGTACATCTGCAAGAGAGGACGGTATAGGCAGGATATTTATTGAACACGCGTCACTAAAGCAAGTAGTAGTCTCAACATTGCTGACAATGGTTCTTATCGGGGCAGCATTGTGCGTTTATGCTATTACAACTCCGGATCCGGCTACAAAGCTCCTCCTATTAGGCAGTATGCTTATTATACTCTATGGCTTCAGTTTTATTTCAGTTAGTTTTTTTAAGAAAAGGTTTGGAGGTATAACAGGGGATACATTGGGGGCAATAAGTGAGTTGTCAGAGGTATTGTTCCTGCTGCTGGGGGTATTATGGCTAAATCATTAATGATCCAGGGTACTGGCTCGGGTGTTGGCAAAAGCCTTATGGTTACTGCACTGTGCAGGATCTTTAAAAATATGGGTATGGATGTAGCACCTTTTAAGGCACAGAACATGGCGTTGAATGCGTATGTAACAAAACAGGGCGGAGAGATAGGTGTTGCACAGGCACTTCAGGCACAGGCTGCAGGGATTGAGCCTGAGATTGATATGAACCCGATATTATTAAAGCCATCAGGCAGGGCAGGTGTTCAAATGGTGGTTCATGGGAAGGTATATTCAACAATGAATGCAAAGGGATACTACACATTAAAGCACCATGCCATGAATGCCATCAGAAGCTCTTTTGAAAGGCTTTCTCAGCGCCATGAATTGATCATTATAGAGGGCGCAGGCAGTCCTGCTGAGATAAACCTTATGAAGAACGATATAGTAAACATGGCAATGGCAAGGTATGCACATGCACCTGTTTTGCTTGTAGGGGATATTGATAAGGGTGGTGTGTTTGCTTCATTTTATGGCACAGTAAAATTACTTGGGAAAGGGAGTAGATATATAAAGGCATTTATCATAAACAAATTCAGGGGCGATTTAGACCTGCTTAAACCCGGGCTTAAAATGATTGAAGATAAAACCAATAAGCCAGTGATTGGTGTGATCCCTTATATACACAATATCAGGTTACCGGAAGAAGATGGGACCGTGCTTGAAGAAATTCAGAATTCAAGATTCAACATTCAGGATTCCATAAAGATCGTTGTAGTTAAACTCCCGTACATCTCTAACTTTACGGACCTTGAACCCTTTTATCATGAACCCGATGTTGAGCTTGTATACTCAAAAAATCAACTGGATATAGAACACGCGGACATTGTAATTATTCCCGGCACGAAGAATACAATGGATGCGCTTATATTTTTAAAACAAACCGGGCTTGAGGCAAGTATAAAACACGCGTATGCTAAAGGTATCCAGATTATCGGCATATGCGGAGGATACCAGATACTCGGGAAGAGGCTTTTGAACCCTTATGGTGTGGAAGGCAGGGTTAAGACATTAAATGGCATCGGCATACTACCAATAGAAACAGTGTTTCAAAAAGAAAAGATTACATCACAGGTAGAAGCAGAGATTGTAAAGGATTCTGAGTCTGGAGTTAAGGACCTTAATGATATGAGGTTAAAGGGCTATGAGATCCATCATGGTATAAGCACAGGTGATATAGGGTTGTTCAGGTTAAGAAGGAGTGCAGATAAAAGCGGGTTTGATCTGTATGATGGTTCGGTAAAGAGAAACTGTTTTGGCACTTACATTCATGGCATTTTTGATAATGATAAATTCAGAAGGGCAATCCTGAACAATATCAGGATAAAAAAGGGCTTAAACCCATTAGGTCNTACCTATAACTATGCTAAGGCAAAGGATAAGGCTATCGATCATGTTGCGAATATTGTAAAACAGCATCTTGATATGGGATTTATAAAAAGGCTAATAATTTTTGTATTGTTTATTCTCACTGTAGGGGCAATTCATGAATTGCCCCTCTATGCAGGGATGAATGCACAGGTAAGTCCGGTCAATCAAGACACGGTAAAATCCCCCCTCTCCCCCTTTAACAAAGGGGGAAAGAAAGGGGGATTTGAAAATATCACCATCTATGATGATGCAGGCAGAAAGGTATCAATTCAAATACCTGTAAAGCGGGTTGTTACACTTGCCCCATCCAATACGGACATTATTTTAGCACTCGGCATGACATCTACCATCGCAGGTGCAAGCAATATGGATGATAATTTGCTTCCAGAGGATGTGAAAAGGGTTGGATTTGTAAACCCATCTGTAGAAGAGATTGTTTCTTTGAACCCGCAGTTGGTTATGGGCATTTATGGCGAGGATACGATATGTAATAGGCTTGAACATCTGAAGGTTCCGTGTATTATTTTATCACCCCATGATATTGCTGGTGTAATGCAAGATATAAGACTTGCTGGCAGGCTCTTATCAGCGAATGCTACTGCAACAATGGTTGTAAATGCTATGAAACAAAAATTAGATTGGATACATACAAAATTAACACATTGTAAAACTACACCGCTTGTATACTTTGAGATTGATGCGTCTGATCCTTCAAGGCCATTTTCTGCAGGTAAGGGTAGTTTTATAGATAGCTTGATAACCATGGCGCATGGGAAAAATATTGCTCATAATGTCAACTCCATGTGGCCACAGTTGTCTTCTGAATACATCATTGCTAAAAACCCGGATATAATCATCATGTCACACAAACTTGATATAAAGGCGCTTGAGCACAGACCAGGCTGGTCAGAGCTAAAGGCTATTAAGGATCACAGGGTTTATTATATAGATGCAAATCTGGTATCAAGACCAGGTCCAAATATTATCAATGCACTTATGCAGATAGCAAAGGATATCCATCCGGAGGCGTTTGAGAAATGGTAAAGCAAAGCATATTAATAAGTGGAGTTGGGTCATGCAGGGAGTGACACTAAGATGTCATGACGAAGCACTTCGTCTCACCTGTCATTGCGAGGGAGTGAAACGACCGAAGCAATCTCTCTATACTGGTAGATTGCTTCGCTTCACTCGCAATGACAAACGTGGGATTATTGTGCAGCCTCCAGAAGGAACTAACAACCAATGAAGCTATATCAATATATAGAAAGGCATACATGGCTGCTGTGGTTTACACTTACGCTGTGCCTTTTTACAGTATTTATACTCAACATCGCAGTAGGACCTGTAAACATACCTATTCCAGACATTGCAAGGGCATTCCTCTCTTCATCAAAGGGCGTTGATCGTACGATTATTCTATCTATAAGGTTACCAGTAGCCATAGCTGCGCTCATCGTTGGAGCAGGGCTTGGGGTAAGCGGTGCCATCTTTCAGGCAATACTAAGAAACCCGATTGCGGATCCATATATTCTTGGTATCTCTTCAGGTGCAGCGCTTGGTGCTGCTATTGCTGAGGCATTACTCTGCAGTAGTTTATCTGTATCTCTTGCAGCATTCATAGGTGCTATTGTAGCTATGATAATGGTTTATTTATTATCATTATCTTCTGGTGGTTCAGCACCTCTTTATCTTATACTTGCAGGAGTTGCTATCAGTGCATTACTTGGTTCCATAATGTCTTTTGTAATGCTGATGAGTAATGCAATGCAGATCAGGATCTATTCTGTAATGTTATGGATTATGGGTGGGGTAAAAGAAACAGGATGGCATGAACTTATATTTATCAGCACTGCATTTGTTGTCCTTATTGTACTGGCAATCTTTATAGCTCCTTATCTTGATATACTTTCATTTGGTGATGAAAAGGCATCCAGTCTCGGCGTACCTGTTGAAAGGACAAGGCTGCTGTCAATGATTATTGCGGCGTTGCTTGCAGGCACAGCAGTATATTTGAGCGGGCTTGTTGGGTTTGTAGGGCTTGTTGTACCGCACATTACAAGGCTTGTTATAGGACCTTCCCATAAAAGGTTGATAACCGTAAGTATTTTTGTTGGTGCGATCTTTTTGTTGTTTTCTGATCTGATTGCAAGAACTATATTAAAACCTGTGGATGTACCGGTTGGTATAATAACATCGCTCATCGGTGCACCATTCTTTCTTTACCTTTTATTACATACATATAAGGGGTATAGATTCTAATGTATTTCACGATAAATAACATTTCATTTGCCCTTAACAGTACCTTCAAGATAGAGGATTTAAGCCTTGAGGTTGATAAGGGAGAGATGCTTGGCATTATAGGACCCAATGGCTCTGGTAAAACCACTCTATTGAAGCTCATGTCTGGTATTTTCAGACCCCATAAAGGAACGATCTGGCTTCATGGCAATGACATACATACATTAAAACACAAAGAACTTGCACGCATAAGAGCCTATGTTCCGGAAAATATTGAACTGCCATTTGACTACACTGTCTATGAAATAGTTGCACTTGGTAGATATCCTCATAAAGGTGCCTTTATGAGACTTGACAGGAAAGATAAAATGGCTATGGATAAAGCATTTGAACTCACTGACACAAATAAACTTATTCAGAGAAAATTCTTTACACTTTCAATGGGGGAAAAACAAAGGGTTATGCTTGCAATGGCTATTGCTCAGGAGCCAGAGCTATTGTTGCTTGATGAACCTATATCCCACCTGGATATAGGACACCAGCTTGCATTTATGAACACATTAAAACATCTTCACAAAGATGGTATAACAATTATTTCTGCTATGCACGAACTTCCTATTTCAATGGAGTTTTTTGATAGGTTGTGTCTTATTGACAATGGACATATATTGAGATCTGCTTCATCTAAAGATAAAGGATTGATAGATGCTATAAAGGTTGTATTTAAGGTGGAGGACGAACGGTTTTTAAGGACAATAGCCCCATAATTTATCCCAAAAAACGCAATGCAGGTATCGGCTAACTACTTGAAAAATAAAAGCGCCTGGGGGGATTTGAACCCCCGACCTACGGAGCCGGAGTCCGAAAACGGGTAAAATTATAAGGTCTTGAAAAATATGGTTAATTCAGTGCAAACCCTTATAAATACTAAAATAG
>JGI24721J26819_10005530_pt1 | contig 12589 bp, 9 predicted proteins | sample YelNatPaOPGAMG01_FD_26819 | JGI IMG/M metagenome (IMG submission 26819)
TTGAAGAGTAAGACGGTTAAGTTGGGCACTGATAATCGTTGCGGTTCGATGAATCTCCACTCACAGGTGGAGAGGAGACCAGCAACAAGCTCCGAAGCTTTGGCGAGGAGTAGTTGACTTGTACGACTGCCTTCTTTTCTAACCCTGTTAATCATTTTGGAAAATGATTTCACGGAAGGAGGATACAAAAGTCTAAGTCTACAACCTGTTTTAATACTTGGAAAACACAGCGGTCATTTCAATAACGTTTATATAGAGAATTTAGGTGCGATAAAAATGATGAGACATCTCAAACTTCTTTTGGTCTTATTAATACTTGCTGCCTTGGTTGCATCTGTCTATATTCCTGTTGGAACTTCCTATGGGGCAACTGGAACTTCGGTAATAGAGGTCTCTTCTTCTTCCGTAACTATTGTCGAGGGTGGAAGTACAGCCATCAATTACACAGTAAAACTCAATTCAGGGACAACTTGGGGGACAGATTTAGCCTATAAATCCGCGTCTGGGATTTCAGCGGCATTTAGTGTTCCTTCGGGCGACCCCACATTTTCAGGAAAGATGACTGTCTCCGTTGCTTCGTCAGTNAAGGTAGGGACGTACACTCTCTCCCTTTATGCGACAGGAGACGACCCTGCAAATGATACCAACATATCAATCAACGTGACCGCGGCCACCGTATCCGGAACTTCGGTAATTGAAGTCTCTTCTCCCCTTAGCATCACTGCTGGAGGAAGCGCGTCTGAAAACTATACGGTCAAGTTGAACTCTGGAACCACCGGGACGACGAATCTGGATTATAAATCTGAATCAGGGATTACGGCTNTTTTTAGTACCCCCTCCGGAAATCCAACGTTTTTCAGGAAAGATGACTGTCTCCGTTGCTTCNTCAGTTAAGGTAGGGACGTACACTCTCTCCCTTTATGCGACAGGAGACGACCCTGCAAATGATACCAACGTATCAATCAACGTCATCGCTTTATCAGTAAGTAAGGAGATTACCCTACACTCCGAAAAGACAATAGAGGTAAACGCGAACTCAACAAGTTCTTATTCAATAAGCGTGAGCACCCCTGGTTCTTACAATTTGACAGTGATAATATCTCCGGGAACATATGCGCTGATAAATAAGACGATGGAAAGTCGCTATAACTTCACCCTAGCAACTTTCAATCAAAATTCTAACTTCCCCTCACCCTCCACCAACTACACAGTCCTGTTCTTCTTCGTGTTTGAGGTCAATGGCGTAGTTTCAAAGGACATTATGTTCGTGAATTCAAGTGGGGATGCAAGGCCAGTTACCACAGAGATAAACTCGCCTTCCAATTGGACCAGCTGGACATTCCTTGGGGGGGAGCTGATAAACAATGGATCTGTGTATAATTATACCGGTGGTTCATACGTTTTCAGCAATTCGTGGACCTTTAATTCAACATCCCATGAGCTTGTAAACACTCAATTTTTCAGCCCAGTGCCTTGGGTGTTCGTTGAACCTGTAACCAAAAAAGTCACGAAGCCTACACAATCATATTTATCGCCGACAACTTATATAGTCATAATAGTTATTGTAATAATTCTAATAGGTGTGGGAGTGGCTGTAGGAATTCGTTCTGCCAGGAAGAAGGGTCAAAAATAGTTCTGCCTAGATACTTATACTTTTTTTCATTTTTTGTCTTTCTTTTACTATAACAAATGAAAGAAGGAAGTTTATGTGATCCAAAAGCTGAGGCAAAGGATGTTCACTTCTTTAAAACCCTCCTGACAATCATTAAATCGGAAGGATTTATTAGGCTTAGCAGGGGTTGTCGAGCTTGGTCAAAGGCACTAGATTCAGGGTCTAGTCTCGTAGGAGTTCGAGGGTTCAAATCCCTCCCCCTGCATCGGCGGGACAGAATTCGTATTATTCTCCCTTCTCATTGATTTGTAAAATCAATCTTCTTCTGCTGCAGGTAGGATAGATATTCAAATGTGTTTCGTTACATACTCCTTTAGAGCTACCGCGTTATTGATCTCCCTTTCCTTTGATGAAAACACAAATACAACGTCTTTCTTCTTGCAAAGCTCCAAAAGCTNCTTTGTCTCTGGATTTATATCCAGCTCAGAAAAATACTTTCTCCGGAACTCNTTCCACTTTTTTGGGTCATGAGAATACCACTTGATAAGTCGGTACGATGGAGCAATCTCCCGCATCCACTTATCAACATTTAGGCGTTCCTTTGAAATTCCCCTTGGCCAGAGCCTATCTACCAATATTCTAACTCCCTTGTCCTCCGCCGGAGGATCATATGCTCTGGAAATTGTAATCATAATGTCGAATGAATTTTCGAGAGAAAATAAGTTTTGTAATTTTTCTAGAGAAAGAACATTATCGTTCTAATGTTCTGATATAAAATAGTTTGACTAGAATTGAAACCAGCCAACGTAAAAGCTAAAAATGCGCTATTCTCCACAAAAAGCGACCTATCAGACCCTACTCCTTCCAAAACCTACGGGATGGANTGTGTGGTAAATATTGGAAAATTAAATAATAAAANATTCATTCGCCTTATGACACTACTACGCCTATGTAGGGTGTGAAAATCTTTGAAGTTATGTTTAAACATTGGTTCAAGTTGAACTCAAATATGAGGTTAGTAGTTGATCCGGCAGTAACTTTGAATGGATGATTCAGGAACCCAAAGTGAGAGGAGAGATTGAAGGATATGTTAACTCCGTTGATCATCACTGAAACCGCTGAAATGTAGACCCTGATCATCTGATAATTTCCTGCGGGAATTGAAACATTTCCAATGAAGGAAGAGTTATTTATAGTGACACCGTAAATGTTGATAGTAGTTGAGGACATCGTGTAATTGTTCCAGCCACTTGTATTATTGCTTGAGTTTCCTGATGAGCTTTTATGCAACGAGACGGCAGAGAATGTAATATAAACTGCAGTCACCCCACTCGCTACGGGAGCATCCGCTGCAGATAATCTTAATGTACCGTCGTTGTGCGAACCTATCAAGGCATAAAGTCCAACACTGGCAATTACGACAACTATTACTGCTACTATGGTGAGTGTAACTTTCCTTGACATAATCTTCTAACATAGNCATGCGTATTAACAATTTTGGTACAAAAATTTAAAAAATTGAAATTCCAGAAGCTCAAGCAATCAATTTGCTTCGAAATCCCTTCTTTTCTTCCTAAAGATTTTATCGGCATCGGATTTGGCTTAATGGATGTCAGGGGATCGCCCAGACTTGGTCTTTGTCTCTTTCCCCCTCAGTATATATAGAATCATTGCAACTATCAACAGAAATATCGATGCAATAACCGTTTGCATCCCTGTAATGTAAGTGGAAGAGAGCTGTCAGTTTATCTTTCCTCTGTCAAGGAATGTTGAAATGCCATATTCTTGGCATGGATAATGACGCAATAGGCAAGGCTAGGGGGCAANGCTGCTCGGTATTCGAATGTCTGCGGAGAGAGTCCTGAGAAATCCACTGGTCACCCCATACGCCCTTGGAGGCGCGCTCGTCATAGGCCACTAAGCAGCGATAATGCGGTAAAAATCGCAAATCCCAAGTTGTACTTCTACACTCTGCCAAACATGTTACCGAGTTTACCCAGCAGAGTAGGTGCAATTGTTANTACAAGAAGATAGGCATTCATAACCCACACAATGCTGATAAGGTCAGAATGAAAGTCAATTTTCATATACTGAAGTACATGGAGAAATGCAGTAATATCAATTGCGCTAATTGTTATTCTGCTCATAACTATTACAAGAGTGACGGCCGTTGTCTTCTATNCTCCTTGTCAAACACTGAAAAGCCGAAGGAGAATTTTTCACTACAGATCAGATTTAGCCCTGAATAAAAGTGTTTTCAGAAAGGCTTGACTGGAGATAGCAAATCTCTCTGGGTTTGGACGACATTTAAACGAGCTAATTAAATATAATTACGAAAATATAGAAATACGCTCCTTTAATAAAGTAAATAATGACAACATCGGAAGACTCTTCACAAGTTCGATCGTCCGGAAGAGTTCATTTTAATGGGCCAAGGAGAGGTAGACCCAAAAAGAGGGGCATACTTGCGAGAATCACCGATATCCTCTGTGATGTCTTCAAAACTGATTGAGCATAGATGGTTCNGCGCCCACGCATTTGCTCGAGAGGTTGAACCAAGAGATATTAACAAGTTTGCATTCCATCTCATGTAGAATAGATGATCATTACATCCTTAGCAAGTGGGAGCTCTGGCAATTCGACGCTGGTTTGCAGCGGCAGTACGTGCGTTCTAGTCGATATGGGTCTCTCAATAAGGAGAATGCAGGCGTCACTGATGTCAAAGGGATATGATCAAAGCAAAATATCAGCATTATTCATAACGCATGGTCANACAGATCATGCTTCTGGGGTTCATTCATTCAGGAAAAATTTTTCAATACCGGTATATGGTACATACGAAACATCTGATATTTATGTTGAGCAGAGGGGAGGGTACGGAGGGTATCAGGAAATGGGCGTAGAGCTTGACAATTTCATNAAGGAAGGAGAAGACATTCAGGTGGGAGATCTGACCATTGAAGCCGTGAGGATTTCTCACGATGCAAGGCATCCAGTTGCGTATTTCATTCACAACGGAAACAGGAGTGTTTCCGTTATTACTGACCTAGGAGAATCGAACCCTCTTCTTGAGAAACGGCTGGAAGAATGCAATGCAATCCTAATTGAGGCAAATCACGACCCACTGATGCTGCAGAANGGTCCGTATCCAGAAATGCTCAAGAAACGGATTAGNGGAGCAAGGGGTCATTTATCAAATCAACAGACAGCAAAGATACTCAGAAGAGCCGTAGGTGAAGAAACCCCTGTTCTCCTCGCTCACCTTTCAAAGATCAACAATACCCCCCAACTTGCCATACAGAGCGTCCATGGCGCCCTCAGAGAGAGTGGAGTAAGGACGGAAAAGATACGTGCGCTTGCCCCCTACAACGATCCTACGGAGATAAGGATCTAATGAAAAGTTCACTTTCCTTTGCAGAAATTATGAGCTTAGTAAAATATCTTGGAAGGTACGAAGGAGGATTCATTGAAAAGAATTATTATGGAGAAGAAGGTTTCTCGTTTAAACTCAGAAAATCAGGGATCGATTCTACTTACCTGCATTTTGTCGATAACCGTTTCCTCTTCCTTTCATCTGAGAACAAAATAGAGGGGAAAAAGAACTTCCTCCCCCTTGAGAACATCTCAATTTCAAGAATAAAACAGGTTGGAACAGATAGAATATTGACCATTGAGGGACCCAGAACCCTGATAATAGAGCTTATGGGCGGAGGAAACATCTTTGTTCTCCAGGAAGGTGTGCTTCTTTATGTGAGAAAGCAGGTGAAAAGGAAAGGAATAATTTTAAGACCAGGGGAAAAGTATGATTTCCCCGATTACATAGATCTTAGATCGGCCCAATTCGATTTTATCTCCGAAATAAGCTCATCAACAAGTGACCCGATTAGAACGCTTGCAGTAAGGCTCGGTCTCTCCAAATATGCTGATGAGATAAATTGTTCCCTAGGCGGAACTTTCAAAAGCAATTCAGATGTCCTTAATAATATAGATGTACTCAAAAAGGAAATAAACAATATCTACAAGAGTGCAGAAGAGGGTAGACTTTTCCTCTACCCGGATGATTACTTCGTATGGAAAAGTTTTTGCCGAACTGACGAACCAGATGTTTTTCCTGTAGAAGACGCATTGGAAAGAATCTACGAAATCACCAGATCAGGAGGAGGCAGCAAAATAGAAGCGATGAGAAGAAACATCGAAGCAATGAAAGACGAGATGGAAAAATTGAGGGAAATAGGACAATATATAATGACGAATCTCGGAGAGATAGAAAGGCTTCTCGAAAAATGGAAGAACCTAGATACAGAGAAATACAAAGTAGATTACGAAAGGGAAACAATATCATTTAAAGAGGGGGATTTGGAGATTAAATTGAAGGTAGGAGAATCAGCCGGAGAAAACGCTGATGATTATTTCAGGATGAGTAAGAAAATTAGAGACAGACTATCAAGGGCAAAATTTGAGCCTACAGTGAAGGAAAAGAAGGATGTCACAAAAAAAGTTAAAAGAGTTTTTACCAATTACAGGTGGTTCATAAACAGTGATGGAAACCTAGTCATCTCAGGGAGAGATGCATCTTCAAACGACTCTGTTGTCAGGAAGTATCTTGGTGAGAGAGATATTTACTTCCACGCGGACATCCATGGGGCTCCATCTGTTGTGATGAAGGTAAAGAACCCTCCCACAGAAGTCGGAATTGAGGAGGCAGCATCATTTGCTTGGTGCATGTCCAAAGCATGGAATGCTGGGTTTGGAAATGGTGCAGTATATTACGTCACAAAGAGCCAGGTTAGCAAAACTCCAGAATCTGGGGAGTATCTTGCAAAGGGTGCGTGGGTGATAAGGGGGAGGAAAAATTTTGTCACTCATCTTGAACTTAAGATTGCTATAGGATTTCAATACTATGAGAACAGAGCGTATGTTGTTTCTGGTCCACCCTCATCCATAAAAGGAAAGAAAGTCATAATAATCCCAGGTGACGGGAAAGAAGAGATTGTAACAGAGATTTCAAGTTACCTAGGGGTGGATAAAGATTCCGTTTACCCCGTTCTTCCCCCTGGTGGATCGGCGATAGGAGAACTAGTTGATTCTTGAGTGATCCAAAGCTTTTTAGTTGCCATTATGGAAACTGCAAGAATAAGGCAGATTATGCCTATTATGAGCCATAGAAGAACAGGGTCTCTGAAAAGGTATGCAAGCATCGCTTCGTAAAAGAGAGGCGAAAATGGGCTCATAAAATTGTTCAGAAGTGAAAAGCCCCCATAGTATTCTCCCCTTTTTTCTGGGGGTGCTATCTTTCCGATTATTGAATTGGACGCAGGGGACATGGCGTTCTCTCCAATTGTTAGGAAAATTACATTGATTAACAGTAGTATTTCATTCCTGATAATCCCAAAAAAAGCAAAAGTCGCAGCATAAATAATCAGACCTATTGTTATTTTAGTCATGTCATTGAACTTGTAAAACAGCCTATTCACTGGAAGTTGTAAGATTACCACCGACAGTCCATTTGCCGCAAATAGAATTCCAATGACGCTATACTGTATGAGATCTACTCTTGAAAAGAACTGAGGCAGAATGTAAGCCCATGGACCGACTGAAAACCACGCAATGGAAACGAGTAAGGAAACGATGATAAACCTCTTATCTTTCCTGGGGAATGATAGGAGCTTCTTTCCTTCTTGATGAGGACCCTCGTTATAATTTATGTATTTGAAATATAGGAAGAATCCAAAAATTTCCAAAATCAGAGGGATCAAAGGAAGGATTGAGTAGTTGTATGTGACGGCAAACCCTGCGATGGCAGGACCTAGTGAAAATCCTACGTTTGCTCCAATCCTAGTCATGCTGAATGCATCTATTCTATCCATTTCGTCTGTTGAATCTGTTACGATGACACTATCTACGATGGATTGTAGAACTGCGCCCGGAGCAAACAGGACAAACGGTACAGTTATGAAAAGTGTTGAAAGTGAGAAATGAATTCCAAGAAATATCAGTAGAAATAGAAGAGCAAGAACGGGAGGCACAGTCAAAGCAATTTTTCTTCTTCCTATCTTATCAATGAGGTTCCCCCCAAAAATACTGATCGGAATCGAAGCAACAGCGGATAGAAGGAAAAGAATACCAATTTCTATGTAGCTAGCATCTTTTACCGCTAAAAGGTAAAGGGGTATGAAAACCCACACTCCGGACCTTCCAACGAGGCGTAGGAGCTCCGCTAATGATATGGTTTGTATTAACCTATTTCCTACTACTTTCTGAGATATTGGAAGTTTCACGGAGCAACTCAGTTATGTCGTGAGGAATAAATAGTTGACTAGTTCTTTGCTTTGTAAAAAGGGATATTATCTTTTTTCGAAGAAAAAATATTTAAAATGAAAAAATAAAATTATTTTTTGTCCGTTGATTCTGCTATTATTTTGGCCCCTTTCTTGTCTAGTCCTGACAGGCTCATAGACCTCGTTTCGAATCCTCTCCTTCTCCATAGGACTGTCATTCCCAGTGACAAGATAAATAGGATCATCACAAATGCAGCCGATTCGCTGAAAGGGAGTGAGAACAGTGTCAGAGAACCAATGATTATACCAGCACCCACCCAGACTGAGAAACGTACTAGTGACATATATGTTCCTCTCTTTTGCGTCGGGAAGAGTTCAGGTTCGAGCATACCTCTGGAAGCCCAGGTCAGTTCTCCGGGAATGAATAACAGCGTAACTATTGCAAGCAGCAGAAGACCAGATGTAGTTTTTGTTATTATCTCAAATCCCCAGAGGAGCGCCCAAAGTGCAACAAGAATTCCGTAGGAAAAAACGGTAAATGATTTTCTACTTATCTTTTCAACAAAAATAAGGCCGAAAACCACACCGACGACCGCCATTGTAAGACCCCCTATGACCGGAATCGACGAGGCGAGAGAGTATGTGAAATAGGTATATCCAACTCCGTAAGAGAAATAAACGAATGCAACATCCTGTGCAACTCCTATAATTATCAGTATGAGGAATCTCGTAGGGAGGCCGATGTTAACCTTTACAGGTTCTGCTTTNCCGTCCTGCTCCTGCCACGCGTCTTCAACATCCATCCTTCCATTTCCNTTCACTGCACTCCAAGGTTGCGACTCACCCATAAATCTCCATGAAATNGCTAAGGCTATCAAAGGAGCTATGAATAAAAGCACTATTCCCGTTTCAGTGGCTGCCTGAGAGAAATTCAATATCAGCGGGATAAAAGTTATTGCAACTCCTATGTTCCCAAAATTCTGGACAATTACGAGCGATCTCCCTCTCAGTCTGGCCGGGACCGCTTCTGCTATCATAGAAAGGACAGGAGTTTCTAAACCAATGGCTGCCATTCCAATGAGAATGAAAGATACAATTAGTGCCGGGAGATATTTAATTCCAAGTACGTAAATTATGATTCCCAGAAGGATCATAGCGACTGTTATCATGAACGCCCCTTTTCTCCCTATTCGGTCAGCAAGTGCTCCTGAGAACAATGCACCAACTCCGCCTGCTATATATGGAAGGCTCAATCCCAAGAATGCGTAATTTCTAGGTATAACTCCACCGATTGCTGAAACTGGGCCGTAACTTTCGGCGACACCATAAACAAGCATTCCCATTGCAAGGGCAACAAATACTGCCCAGGGGTATCTCTTTAAACCATTACCTTCGCTCTTTGAGTCATTTTGGTTAAGAACAGATTCAGATGGTTCCTTGATAAGTTCAGAACTTTTATCTTTATTCACTAGAACCACTATTTAATGTATAACTCTCGTTATAAATATTTTTCATGTAATGAAGCGAGTTATGATTTACCACGTAGATGATCTATCCTTTCTATTATTTTTATATGATTAGATTATTATTGTAAGGTCTCTTAATACCTCCTTAACAATTCTCACTTCCGTACATTTTTAATTTAGGTAAATATTGTCGGTCCACCTATGAGAAATGTCGTTGAAATTTCTGATTTTTATTGGCGATATCCTACTTTCACGGGAATTAGGAAAGAGTTTTCTTTGAAGAATATAAACTTAGTTATAAAAGAAGGGGAATTTTTCGGAATTACTGGCTCTACTGGCTCAGGTAAATCTTCTCTATGTTACGTCATTGCAGGATTGATTCCGCAACAGTTACAAATACCCCCGAAACAGGAAGAGGAACATGTTAGAGGAAAGGTGAAGATCCTAGGAAAAACCACAGTTGAACTTTCAGAATCCGGAAACAGGAAAATTATAAAAATTAAGAAAATAGAACCTGGGAGAATTGGTTTTGTGAGGGAAAATCCGGAAACGCACTTTTCAAGGGGTACAGTGATGGAAGGTTTGGAATCTGGCCTTGAAGCAATAGGTATTCCTAAGGAAGAAATCAGGAAGAGAATAAAGGAAGCTCTAGAAGCAGTCAGGATGGGTGAGATCTATAAGGTCGCTAGAAGAGTTTATCCTTCGGAACTCTCAATCGGTGAACTCCAGAGGCTGGTTATCGCTAGTTTTCTTGCTATGAGGCCAGACATCTTGATTCTAGACGAAGCCACCTCCGACTTAGACCCTGTTGGTAGACAGGAGATGATAGAGGCAATCCAAACCATGAAAAGGGAAAATAAGATCACAGTTATCATGGTCGAGCAGGACCCAGAGACTCTGATCAAGTTAGTCGACAGGCTAGCGGTGATGTATAAGGGAGAGATTGTTGCAACGGATAAACCAGAAAATATCTACTCGAGAAGTGAGATTAAAAAATTCATTGAGGTGCCTGAGGTAATGGAACTGATGGGACCGGCCGAAGAGATAGGAGATCGTTTCGCAACAGAAAAGATGAAAGACTTTAAAGTTAATAGGCACGTGCATGAGAAAGGCGAGGTTATCCTGGAGATAAAGGATCTGAATTTCTCCTATGATGACGGAACTAAGGCCATCAATAAGTTGAAACTTAACATTCACAAGGGCGAGTTTGTTTCTCTAGTGGGTGGAAATGGTTCCGGCAAAAGCACACTCAGCAAGATAATCTCAGGAAAGCTCAATGGATGGTCAGGGAATATACGATTAAACGGTGAGAAGATTTCAAGTCATGGATCTAATGACATCATTGGAAGGAAAATTGGCTATGTCTTCCAAAATCCAGACCAACAGATACTACTTGGAACTGTTCTGGATGAGATGTATTCGGGCCTTAAGGGAATAAACCTAACAGAAAAGGAGAGAGGAAAACTAGTGAGGGAAACCCTGAGAAAGGTGAATCTGACTGATAAGAGTAACGAGAATATCAATGCACTTAGCAGAGGGGAAAAACGCAGATTGGCAATAGCAAGCGTTCTGATAAAGGGACCAGAAATAATCATAGTGGATGAGCCGGCAACAGGCCAGGATTACAGGGGATCAACTGAAATAATGGATTTGCTAACTGAGGTGAACAACAATGGCGTTACCGTGTTGATAATAACCCACGATATGAGACTTGTTGCTGAATATACAAGAAGAGCTATTGTTATGAAAGATGGAAGCATAATATTTGACGGTACCCCTGAGGAGCTCTTTCAGAACGATAAAATCATGCAGGAATCATCTCTGACTGCACCACAGCTTGTCCGAATATCAAGAAGGTTGAAGGACTCCGGGGTATTGAACGACATCCTGCTAAATGCAAAAGAATGGCTTGACCTATTCAGGTTTGAAAGCGAGAAGAAGAATTTCGAAGCGATGAAATTCCTTGATCTTAAAAGGTATGCAAAGGATTTATCTGCTAAAATTCTTGACAGGTTCGGAAGACCGGAGAGTATTGTATACATAGAGAGGGGAGGGATGGTTATAGGCAGACTTCTGAGCGATTACCTTTCTGTTAGGGAGATATATCCTCTGAAAGCGAGTTATTACACAGATGATGGAATACCTATGACACATGTGCATGTCGGCAGATTTGAACACTCATTCTCCAACAGCGATGGATACATATTGTTGGTCGATGATATTGCTGATACTGGAAAAACACTGGAGGCTGCAATACAGTTGCTAAAGGGTAAAACATCAAAGAAGATAGTCACCGCAACAGTTGTTTATAAGCCACAATCTGTCGTGAAACCAGATGTTTTTGTATATACGGTTCAAAATGACACCTGGATAGTCTTCGATTATGAGGAAATGGAGACACTTTCAAGGTTCATGAGGAAAGATAATAGGGCAGGACTAAAATTCATGCAAGAAAATTTTGAGTCTGCAAGGGAATATAAAAGGTAAAAATAAGAGTATTACTTAATCCATATGGCAGAACTCAAGGGTATAATCACTCCCACGATCACCCCTATGAAGGGAGACAGCATCGATTACGATGCAGTGGACGCCCTAATGGATTTCCTTGGTAAAATAGGCGTCAACGGGGTGTTCGTTATGGGATCGACAGGAGCGACCCCGATTGTATCGGTGGAACAGCATGTGAAGATTCTGGAATATTTTATGGATAAGAAGAAAGAAAATATGTATTTCTTAGGGGGAATTGGACGCAATTCAGTGGACGAAACGCTCACGATGGGGCTCTACGCGAAAGAACTTGGCGTCGATGGTGTTTCAATCGTTACCCCTTACTATCTGAGAATGTCACAGGAATCTATCTACAGGTATTATGAAAAGTTACTGTCCCAAATTGACATTCAAACTACAATATATAACATTCCACAGAACACCAACAACAATATTGAACCGCAGACNGTCCTGAAACTAAAGAAACAGTTCAGCCAGGTCACTGCGATGAAAGACAGTAGCGGAAATTTCTCGAATTTTTCAACACTGATTGACGTGCTNGGGAAGGAAGTCAAATTATTCCAGGGGCAGGACGANCTCCTCCTCCCCTCATTGGTTATGGGTGCGGCGGGCGGTGTGCCAGGNACATCTAACTTTTCTGACCTTACCGTTAGGGTCTACAGAGAGTTTCAGAATTCAAACTTTGAATCTGCAAGAAAGATCCAGGCGGTCCTATCAGAGCTCAA
>JGI24721J26819_10005531_pt1 | contig 12584 bp, 9 predicted proteins | sample YelNatPaOPGAMG01_FD_26819 | JGI IMG/M metagenome (IMG submission 26819)
AGGTTGCTTATGCAAGAGATAATTTTAATTCAGTTTCAAAACAATATCAGTATGGACTTGCAAACAGTATTGATGTAACAGATGCGAATACTTTTTTAGTTACAGCAGAAAGAAAACTTATTGAGGCACAGTATAACTATCAGCTTGCAATACTTAGACTGAGACAGGCAACAGGAACACTGCTAAAGGCTTTTATGAATAATGAAATAGTTGCTGGAGGAAACACTAAATGAATTTTTCTGGAATGGGTGAAAAACTTAAAAATTCAAGAAAGATAAAAATTGCAATACTGGTTATCATTGCAATAGCTGTTTTAATCTTCATGGCAAGGGAGATTTATTACTACATTGTTTATGAAAGAACAGATGATGCTTATGTGGAAGGGACTATTGTGCCAATTTCTCCTCAGGTTTCAGGTAAGGTGATTAAAGTCTATGTTGATTATAACCAGAGAGTAAAAAAAGGAGACCCATTACTTGAAATAGAGCCTGATGATTACATTGCAGAGTTAAATGCAAAAAAATCAACAGTTAATACCTATCAAAATCAGAAACAGGAAATATCATCTTCTTTAAATGAAGCTATGGCTAAACTTAATGTTGCAGAGGCAAATCTTCAGTCAGCCCGTGCTCAGAGAATACTTGCTGAAAGAGAATATGAGAGAATAAAAGGTCTTTATCAGGAAGACCTTGTTTCAAAAAGTAAGTTTGATTCAGCAGAAGCAGCATTAAAAGTATCTCAGGCACAAGAAAAAGCAGCAGAAAGCCAGATAAAAGAGATTAAATCAGCAATAAATACTCTTACAGTAAAGCTTAAAACTCAGCAGTATCAGATTGATAAAGCTCAACAGGAGTTAAAACTTGCAGAAATAAACCTTAAAAGGACTCTTATAGTTGCTCCAGCAGATGGAAGAGTAGCCAAGAAATCCGTTGAAGTTGGTCAGTATGTGCGTCCCGGTCAGCTTTTAATGGCAGTTGTAGATGAAAAGGACATATGGATTGGAGCTAACTTTAAGGAAACTCAGATAGAAAAAATGAGGGTTGGACAGCCTGTAACGGTTAAGGTTGATGCTTACCCTGGGAAAATCTTTAAAGGGCATGTAGCAAGCTTTCAGCCCGGAACAGGTGCTGTTTTCAGCCTTTTCCCACCTGAAAATGCCACAGGAAATTTCGTAAAAGTTGTTCAGAGGATTCCTGTAAGGATAATAATTGATTCATCCTTTGACCCTGATTATCCTCTCTGGCCCGGAATGTCGGTAGTTCCATATGTTGATGTGACAGTAAAAACAGGTCCAAAACTAAAAGATGTGATGGAGAAACAATGAAGCAATTATTTATGTTTTTTATTATTGTAATTTTTTTTGCTTCTCAGTCTTTTTCTCAGGAAGTGGCAATTCCTTCATACTCTCTTAATGATTGCATTGATATAGCTTTAAAGAAAAATCCTCAACTTCTTGCCTCAAAACAACAGGTTCAGAAAAGCTATTTTCAAATAGGAGAGGCACGCTCAGGTTACTTTCCTGAGATAGATTTATCTGTTGGTTATCAACGAAGCTATCAGGAATCACGCATAGGAAACGAATACTCAAAGAACTATTCAGGTCAATTATCTTTAACCCAGACAATCTTTGATTTTGGAAGAACTTCAAAAAAAGTTGATATTCAGAAGGAGCTTTTCAAGGCAACAGAATGGCAGGACAAGGATACTATCTTAGGAATTATTTATAATGTTAAAGATGCCTATTTCAACCTTTTAAAAGCAAAAAAACAGCGTGAGACCGCTCAGGAAGTAATGAAACAAGCTCAAAAACATCTTGACCTTGCAAAAGGTTTTTATGAAGTAGGACTCAAGCCAAAGATTGAGGTAACCAAAGCAGAAGTAGAATTAAGCAATGCAAAACTAAGTCTTATTACTGCTGAAAAAACTGTGAGGCAGGCTCTTTTGAATTTAAAAGTTGCCATGGGAATAGTAGAAATGCCTGATTTTGACATAAAAGACGAAGATTACGGAATTAGAAAACTTGAAGAAGAAGAATCTATAAAAATTGCCCTTGAAAGGAATCCACAGATTCAGGCTATAAAATTCAACAAAGTTGCATCGGAATACTCAGAAGATTTGATAAAAAAAGAATATTTGCCAATTCTCACAGGCATAGGAAAATATGGATATGTTGGAGAAGATTTCCCGCTTAATAAAGGATGGAGCTTGCTATTTCAGGTTAATTTGCCAATATTCAGTGGATGGTCAACCACATATAAGTTAAAACAGGCTAAAGCTGATATCGCCTATTATTCTTACAAAGAGGAGTCCTTAAAGCAGCAGATTGTATCCCAGATAAGAACTCTTTTTGTTCAACTTAAAGAAGCATCCCAGAGAATTGATACACTTAAGGTCGCATTAAAACAGGCTAAAGAAAACCTTGACCTTGCAATGGGAAGATATGAAGTTGGAGTTGGAAGTTCAATAGAAGTGGTAGATGCAATAGTTCTTTATGAGCAGGCAAATACTCAATACTGGCAGGCAGTTTATGACTATAATGTAACTTATGCTTCAATAGAAAGAAATATGGGGATGGAAAGATGAAAAAAAAGAAAAAAATATTATTAATTTCAGGGGTAGCAATAGCCATACTGGTTACAGTGATAATTTTTGTTTTTTCTGGTTCAAATAAAATCCAGTTCAAAACAGTAAAGGTTCAGAAAGGTGATATAACTCAGATAGTAACCGCAACAGGCAATGTAAATCCTGTAACAACAATCATTATTGGAACGAGGGTTTCAGGAACAATTGTAGCTCTTTATGCTGATTATAACTCTAAGGTAAAAAAAGGTCAGCTAATAGCCCAGATTGACCCTACACCCTTTGAAAATGAACTTAAACAGTCAGAGGCAGACCTTATTAATTCAAAGGCAGCACTTTTTAAGGCAGATGTAACATTGAAAGATGCTGAAAGAACATTAAAAAGAAAGCAGGAACTTTTTAAAAGAGACCTTATTGCAAGAAGTGAACTTGATGATGCTGAGACAGCCTATAATACAGCAAAAGCTCAGTATGAAAGCGCTCTTGCTCAGGTAAAAAAAGCAGAGGCTGGATTAAATCAGGCAAAAACAAATCTTGGATATACAAGAATAATTTCTCCTGTTGATGGAGTTGTTATTGCAAAAAATGTTGAAGTAGGACAGACAGTTGCAGCAAGCTTTCAGACGCCTACACTTTTTACAGTTGCACCAGACTTAACAAAAATGCAGATTGATACAAATGTTGATGAAGCAGATATTTCAAAGATTAAAGTAGGAATGGAGGCAAATTTCACAGTTGATGCCTATCCAGATAAAAAATTTAAAGGCATTGTATCTCAGATAAGACTTTCTCCTACTGTTACTCAAAATGTTGTAACCTATGATGTGGTAATATCCGTTGATAACTCCCACCTAATGCTCAGGCCAGGGATGACAGCAAATGTTACATTTATTGTGCAGAGTAAAAAGGATGTTTTGAAGATTCCCAATGCTGCTTTAAGATTTAAAATGCCTGATAGCAGTTTCTCAAAAGCTGAATCCTTTTCTCAAAGGCGTAAACCAGAGGAAAGCAAACAACAGGGGGTATGGGTTATGAAAAATGGAAAGCCTGTCAGGGTTTATATTAAAACAGGAATAAGCGATGGTGAATGGACAGAGCTTTTAGAAGGAGAGATTAAAGAGGGGGATGAAATAATAGTTGATATTGCAACGAAAAAGAAAGATAGCTCCACAACTGCTCATCCACCTGTAAGATTTTAGTTATGTCAGTAATAAAGCTTGAAAATGTTGTGAAAATTTACAAATTCGGGGAGTTTGAACTTAAAGTTTTAAACAACATTACAGTAAGCATTGAAAAAGGAGAATTTGTCTGCATAATGGGTCCTTCAGGTTCAGGCAAATCAACATTTATGAACATTGTTGGATGTCTTGATACTCCAACATCAGGAAAATATTTCCTTGAAGGAGTTGATGTTTCAACATTTAATCTTGATGAATTAGCTGAGATAAGAAATAAAAAAATAGGATTTGTTTTCCAGCAGTTTAATCTTCTTCCAAGAGCAACTGCCTTAGAGAATGTAGAACTTCCTCTTATCTATGCAGGTGTTCCTGCTAAAGAGAGAAAACAAATTGCTCTTGAAGTGCTTTCAAAAGTCGGACTTGGAGAAAGAGCCAATCACTACCCAAGACAGCTAAGTGGTGGACAGCAGCAGAGAGTTGCAATTGCCCGTGCACTTGTAAACAACCCTTCTATTATGCTTGCAGATGAACCAACAGGAAATCTTGACTCAAAAGCAAGTATGGAGATAATGGATATATTTAAAAAGCTCAATGAGGAGCATGGACTTACAACAATAATTGTTACCCATGAACCTGATATAGCAGCTTTTGGGAAAAGACAGATAAGATTTCTTGATGGTAAAATTGTATATGACTCATCAATTAAGGAAGAGAACTCATGATTGCCATAACTTCTATAATTAGTATAGCTTTGAGAGCTTTAAAAGCAAATGCAATGCGTTCTTTTCTTGCTATACTGGGGATAATAATAGGTGTTGGTGCTGTTGTTGCAATGGTTGCAATTGGTTCAGGTGCCAGTGAAAAGATTTCATCACAAATATCAAGCATTGGAAGCAATCTGATTTTGGTTCTTCCAGGAGCAACTACTCAGGGTGGAATGAGAATGGGAATGGGAACACAGCAAACTCTTACAATGGCAGATGCAGAGGCAATATCAAAGGAGTGTTCAGCTGTTTCAGCTGTTGCTCCTGCAATAACAGGAACAGCACAGGTGGTTTTTGGTAATCAGAACTGGGCAACAGGAGTTATAGGAACAACTCCTGATATGGCCATTGTTAGAGAATGGGAATTAGTTTCAGGCAGATTTATTAATGAACAGGATGTAAGAAGCGGAACAAAGGTTGCTGTAATAGGTCAGACAGTAGCAGATAAACTATTTGGAGAAGTTGAGCCAACAGGAAAACTTATAAGAATTAAAAAAATTCCCTTTGAGGTTATAGGAGTTCTTGACAAAAAAGGGCAGTCTCTTACTGGACAGGATCAGGATGACATTATTTATGTGCCTGTTACAACAGCTCAGAGAACCCTTTTTGGCCAAACACTTCCTGGCAGGGTAAGATTAATTTATGTAAAGGCATCATCTCTTGAAAGCATACCTCAGGCAACAGAACAGATTAAAACATTACTCAAACAGAGACACAGAATAGGTCCTAATCAGGAGGATGACTTTACAGTTATGGACCTTACTCAGATGCTCAAAACTGCCGAAGAATCAACAAAAACCATGTCAATTTTGCTCGGTGCAATTGCCTCGGTTTCCCTGATTGTTGGTGGCATAGGAATTATGAATATTATGCTTGTATCAGTTACTGAAAGAACAAGGGAAATCGGAATAAGAATGGCAGTAGGAGCAAAACCAAGAGATATAAGAATGCAGTTTCTTATTGAATCAGTTTTTCTTACTACCATCGGTGGAATTTTCGGATTAATGCTTGGTATTGGTGCTTCATTGATTGTAGCGGATTTGATGGAATGGCCTGTAAGCATTTCTCTTTTTTCTGCATTAATTGCCTTTAGTTTTTCAGCTTTTGTAGGAGTCTTCTTTGGATTTTATCCTGCCTATAAGGCTTCCATGCTTAATCCAATAGAGGCTTTAAGATATGAGTGAAGTTTATCTTCTTGATGGAAGCTGTTTTATTTACAGAGCCTACCATGCTATAAAAGGATTAAGCAATTCAAAGGGAATACCAACAAATGCAATATATGGCTTTACAAGAATGCTCCTTAAACTTATTAAGGAGAAAAATATCAATTACATGCTCATAGCTTTTGATAGCCCTCATCCGACTAAAAGACACAAAGTTTATGAAGAATATAAGATTACAAGACCTGAAACTCCGAAGGATTTACCTCTTCAGATTGACTACATAAAGGAAATAGTGGATGCTTTTGGAATAAAAAGAATAGAAATTCCAGGATATGAGGCAGATGACATAATCGCTACAATGGTTGAACTTCTTCGCTCAGCTAAGAATGAAGTTTTATTAGTAACTCTTGACAAAGACATGCTCCAACTTGTTTCTGATAATGTAAAGATTTATGACCCCTTTAACGATTTAATAATTGACAGAGATTTTATTTTAAAAAAATACGGAATTGCTCCTGAAAAGCTCACTGATTTCATGGCTTTAGTAGGTGACAGCATTGATAATATTCCTGGGATAAAGGGGATAGGTGATAAATCTGCATCAGAGCTTTTAAAAAGATATGGCTCAATTGATAATATTTTAAAAAATATTGAAATAGTTAAGCCTGGAAGATTGGCAGAACTTATAAGAAAAAATATAGATTTATTAAAATTAAGCAAAGAGTTAGTGATTTTGAAAACTGATGCACCTATTAAACTTGATATTGATGACTTAAAAATTAAGGAGCCAGACAATGAAAAACTATGCCAGATTTTTCGTGAACTTGAATTTACCTCTCTATTAAAAGAGGTCTTAACAAAAAACAAAGAAGAAACTCATCCAGTAAATAAAGTTTTAAAGGATACTTCGGATTTTTTTGAAAATATTAATAAATATGATAAGTTTGCATTAACATTTAATGAAAATAAGTTGCTTATTGGTTTTAATGGAAATGTTTATGAGATTAATTTGAGAGACATTCTGACTAATATATTGAATTCTAAGGCATTAAAAATTCTTTATAATGCAAAGGAAGTTATTAAGAAACTTAATGCATTGGAAATAAAAATTTTACCTCCATATTTTGACCTTATGATTTCAGCCTATCTTATAAATCCAAACAAAGGTAAGTATGAATTTAAAGAACTTTTGCTTGATTATTTAGGCAAATTATATGAAACTTCAGATTCAGCTGTTGAAACTGATTTAATGCTTGAGCTTTATGAAAAATTGCATTATGAATTAAAAGAAAAGGGACTTGAATCTGTTTATTTTGATATTGAAATGCCTTTAATAGAGGTTCTTTGTCATATGGAAGAAGCAGGAATTAAAGTTAATGAAGAAAAACTTGATACACTTACAAAGCAAGTTACCTTTGAGATTGATAAAATAAGGGAGAGAATTTACATGCTTGCAGGAAAAGAGTTTAATATTAACTCTCCAAAACAGCTTGCAGAGATTCTATATGATAAATTAGGCTTAAAAAGCAGAAAAAGAGGCAAGAAAGCTCGTTCAACAGAGATGGAAGTCCTTGAAGAGCTTTCATTTCAGCATGAGCTTCCTCAAGAGCTCATAAACTATCGCATACTAAACAAACTTTTAACAGGCTATTTAACACCTCTAAAAGATTACATAAATCCTCAGACAAAAAGAATTCATACAAAATGGTCTCAAACACTTGCAGGCACAGGAAGACTGATTAGCAGTGAGCCAAATTTACAAAACATTCCAATAAAAGGACAGTGGGCTGAGCTTTTAAGAGAAGTATTTGTTCCAGAAAAAGGCTTTCTTTTTTTAAGTGCAGATTACTCGCAGATAGAATTAAGAATTTTAGCACATTTGAGTGGAGACCCCTCGTTAATTAAAGCATTCAATGAAGGAAAGGACATTCACAGGGCAACAGCTGCAGAGATATTTTCAATCCCTGAACAAGAGGTTACAGATGAACATAGAAGAATCGCAAAAACTGTAAACTTCGGTATATCTTATGGAATCAGTGCCTTTGGTCTTTCTGAATCAATAAAAGTTCCTTATGAGAAAGCACAGGAACTTATTGACCTTTATTTTTTGAGATATCCTATGGTTAAAAAATTTATTGAAGATACAATTGCTTTTGCAAGGCAGAATGGATATGTGAGGACAGTCTTCGGAAGAGTTAGGCCTGTTCCGGATATTAACAGTCCAAACCAGTTTCTGAAAATGCAGGCTGAAAGAGTTGCAGTAAATGCTGTTGTTCAGGGAACAGCAGCAGACATAATAAAAATTGCAATGATAAGGATATATAAAAGGATTCAAGAAGCAAAAAAACTGAATGCAAGAATAGTTTTACAGATTCATGATGAGATTGTAGTTGAAGTTGAAGAAAGAGAGATTGATAAAATTCAGGAAATCATTAAAGAAGAGATGAAAAATTTTTCTTTTTCAGTTCCTCTTGAGGTTAATATATTTACAGGCAAAAGTTTGAATTTATAAATTAGTGAGCAGGACTTACTACAACAAGAATATATGAATCCGTATTCAGATATTTCTGAGCAACTCTTTTTATGTCTTCTTTTGTTACTTTTTCAATATACTCAGGATATTTTGTTATATAATTATCGCCAAGTTCATAGTAATCTATAAGAGGTAAAAATTCGCTTATTTTTTTCATTGTGTCAAATCGCATAGGAAAACTTCCTATCAAAAATTGTTTTGCTTCTTTAAGTTCTTCATCCGTTACTCCGTTTTCTTTCATTTTTTTTAGTTCTTCAATTATCATTTCCAAAACCTGCTGAGTATTTTCAGCCTTTGTTTTAACTTCTATGTAAAAATCTCCAGGGAATAAATTGGGAGAAAATGTACTGTAAATTGAATAAGCAAGACCTTTTTCTTCCCTTATATGCCTTGCCAGTCTTGAAGTAAGTCCACCTCCGCCAAGAATATAATTCATTAAGCTTAAAGAATAAAAATCCGGGTCTTTTCTTGAAATTCCTTCAAAACCAAATACAATTGTTGATTGAGTTAAATCATCTTTTTTCACAGAGAGCTTTACAGGCTCATTTCTTATTGCAAAAAGCGGAGCGCTTATTTTCCTTTCTTTCTGAATGCCCTGTAACTTATAGATAGATGTTTCAATTAACTCTTTAAGTTCTTTTTCGTTTATATCACCCACGACTGAGAAAATCATTTTATCAGGTTTGTAAAAACTTTTATAAAAAGAAACAATATCATTTCTTGAAATTTCTTTAAGATTTTCAGGTTCTCCTTCAACAGGTCTTCCGTAAGGATGTTTACCAAAAAGCTTATTGAGAAATTTTTTTTGCGCTATAAAAGAAGGGTCTTCTTCCATTTGTTTTAATGATTTTTCAAGTATTGATATTTCCTTTTCCATTTCATCTTCAGGGAAAACAGGATTTGTAATTATATCAAAAAATAGGTCAATTGATTCTTTTAAATGTCTTTTTGTTGTTGACAGGGTAAGCATTGTGTAATCATGAGTTACTTTTTCTTCAATTGAGATTGCTAAAAAATCTATTTCATCTTCAATCTCTCTTGCATTACGAGTTTTTGTTCCATGAGAAAGTAAACGAGCAGTAAGATAGGCAATTGAAGATTTTGGTTCATCTAAAGGAGAAGCAGGGATTAAAACAGAAACATATACAATAGGGATGCTATCTCTGTAAAGATATTTAATTGTTGCTCCATTTTTTAAACAAAGTGTTTTATACTCCATATTACCTGCTCCTGCAATAGAGTAATTGATTAAAAAAAATATAGCAAAGGATAGAAGTAAAAAAAATTTCCTTTTCATTTCGGTATTAAAACTCCCACTGTTAAATTTTCAGAATTGAAGTATTTTTTTGCATTTTCCTGAACATCTTTTGCAGTTACTGACATTATATCATTTTTATATTTATCAATCATTTTCCAGTTACCGATAATTTCAAACCTTCCGATAACCATTGCTCTTCCAAAAACTGAGTCCTGATTAAAAAGAAATGACGCCTCAACCTGATTTTTAGCTTTTTCAACTTCTTTTTCTGATGGGGGCTCAGTTTTTATATTTTCAATCTCCTGTCTTATAATTTTTTCAACTTCATCAATTTTTTCAACATCTTTTACAGTAGCCACAATAAAAAATAAAAAACCATCTCTGCTTAATGGAGAGTTGCTTGTTGAAACATCAATTGCTAAAGATTTTTCAATCACAAGCTTTCTGTAAAGTCTTGAACTTTTTCCTTCTCCCAGAATTGTACTTAGAACTTCCAGAGAGAGACTATCCTTATCAGGATAAGAAGGGACCTTAAAAACTAAAACAAGCATAGGTAGATGGGTCTGCCTTTTTAAAATTATTCGTTTTTCTCCGTATTGTTTAGGTTCATAGAGAAGCTTTCGTGGAGGAATAGTTTTACAGGATGAAATGCTTTCAAATTTTTCTTTAATTTTCTCCTTTATTTCATCTGCTTTTATATCTCCTGCAACAATGATAAATGCATTATCCGGGCAGTAGTAGGAATTATAGTAGTTTTTTAAATCTTCAAGAGTAATTGATTTGATTTCTTCTGTCCATCCAATTACAGGCTTTCTGTATGGGTGATTTTTAAAAGCTGTACTGATAACTTCTTCTATTATAAGGCTTTCAGGGTCATCATCATATCTCTGCCTTTTTTCTTCAAGAACAATCTTTTTTTCAAGTTCAAAATCTTCAGGAAGCAATATTAGATTTGCCATTCTGTCTGATTCTAAATCAATTGAAGTTTGTAATTTTGCTGGCGAAAGTTTCTGAAAATAAACAGTATAGTCCTTTGTTGTAAAAGCATTGTCTATTCCGCCCTGTGATTGAATAATCCTTGAGAAAACATTGCCGGGATAGTTTTTGCTTCCTCTGAACATTAAATGTTCAAGGAGGTGACTTATTCCGGACTTACCTTCAGGTTCATCTATTGCTCCAACTTTATACCATACCTGAAAGGTTGAAACAGGGGTTGAATGGTCTTCTATCAGTATGAGTTTAAGGCCATTTTTTAGTTTTTCTTCCTTTATCTCGCTATAACCCATAGAAGGAAATATTAAAATAAAAAGTAAAATTATTACCAGTAAATTCATTGTAATCCAAATTTCTGGGCAATCTGTTTAATTGTTTCTTTTAAATTTGTCAGATCAGATGATTTTACAATATAAGCATCAGATACCCATACAGAAAAATCATCCCTGTAATCATAGGCAGTTAACATAATTACGGGAATATTAGGGTCTTTTTGTTTTAACTGCCTTAAGACCTGAATTCCGTCCATATCTGGCATCATTATGTCAAGAGTTACCATATCAGGCTTTTCTTTATCAAAAAGTTCAAGAGCTTCTTTNCCTGAATTTGCAGGAATTACTTCATACCCTTCATCTTCAAGTTCTGCTTTGTAGAGCATCAGNATATTCTTTTCNTCATCCACTACCATTATTTTCATTATTCTGACCTCCTTTTTTGGTAAANTGGTAAATATATTTTAAAAATTGTTCCTTTATTTAATTCACTCTCNACAGAAATTATACCACCATGGTCTTCTATAATTCTTTTTGATATAGCAAGACCCAATCCAGTGCCATTTGTTTTGGTTGTAAAAAAGGGAGTAAATAGCTTTTTCATNTTTTCTTNTGATATTCCGCATCCTGTATCCTCAATNTCAATAACAAAATATTCTTCATTAAGGTTTTCGCTTTCAGGCAGTCTGCCTATTTTTTTTANTCTCAAATAAATTTTACCATTTTGTGTTGCTTCATTTGCATTTGTAATTATATTCAGTAAAACTTCTTTAAGTCTGTCATAATTTCCTTGAACTGGACAATCCTCTTGTATTTCAACTATAAGTTCATTATTTTTATCTTTCAATACAGAATCAGTAAAGTTTACAACATCATTAATAAGTTTATTAATCATAAAGGGCTTTTTACCCATATAGTAAGGTTTCACAAAACTAAGAGTTTCATTCAAGATTCTTTCAAGTCTTTTTGTTTCATCCACAATGACTCTGACATATTCTTTCAGGTTTTCATCCTGCAAAGATTTATCAAGTCTCTTGGCAAAACCACCTATTGCAAGAAGAGGATTTCTTATTTCATGAGCAACTTTAGCAGCCATTTCACCAAGGGCAGCCATTTTTTCCATTGATGCAATTTTTTCTCTAAGGTTTCTAAGTTCTGTTATGTCTCTTCCTAAGTTTATTGTTCCAATAAGATTTCCATTTTTGTCAAATATTGGAGAGCTTGAAAGAAGATAGACTCCTTCAAGAAAATTTTCCTCAATTTCTGCAATAGCGGGTTTCTTATTTTCTATAGCTTTTTTATGAGGGCAGTTTTTCGGAGGGTATTCTGTTTTATGAAGAATCTGGAAGCATTTTTTATTAATAACATCTTTTTCTTCTTTGCCGGTTTTATCAAGAAAGGCTTTATTGACTTTTTTTATTGTATAGTACTCATCTGTGTAATAAAGTAAATCCGTTATTGAATTAAACAGCATCTCAAGTTCTTTTTCTGCTTTTTCAACCTTTTCAAATATCCACGCATTTTCAATTGCAGCTGCAACCTGATCAGCGAATCCTTTTAAAAAATTTATATCCTGTTCTGTTATAGGTTTTTTTGTATAAAGGTTATCAACCCATACCACTCCTATTGCCTTATTCTTTGAAACAAGAGGAACAATTGCATAGGCATGGCTACCAAGTTGCTGTATTATAACAGGGTCTGATTCTTCTTTATGAACATCAGTTATATTAAAAGCTTTTCTTTCTTTAATCGCTCTGACAATAGGAGTATTTTCTTCAAGTGAAATATTAATGTTTCTGCATAGTCTTTCAATAAATGTGTCTTCTTCAAACTCTTTGTTAGT
>JGI24721J26819_10005533_pt1 | contig 12584 bp, 12 predicted proteins | sample YelNatPaOPGAMG01_FD_26819 | JGI IMG/M metagenome (IMG submission 26819)
GGACCGCTCTGCAGGTTGGTCGCAAACAACACGGTTGCTGAGCCCCCTGCCACCGAGTTGGTCCAGCTTAACATCCGGTCGCGGCCCATCGACGTGATACGCACCTCCTGCGCGCCGGCTGCAACCGCCAGCCCACACAACAGAATGCAGCGTGCGAGAATACGTTTCACGATCGTTAACAACTACCACACTTTCGACAGATCTTCAACGCGCGGCCCATCACGACCGCGCCTTGGCCCCCACCTCACCCAATGCTCTCCGTTCCCAAGGGGAGCGGAGAGGAACACGAAGACCGGCCCCTGCGGCCGTCCCCCTCTCCCCTCAACGGGGAGAGGGCCGGGGTGAGGGGCATGTAGCCGCCGACGTGAGGAGGCGGAAAGGAGCCTTTGGGCATGGGGCAGGGAGCAGGGGGCAGGAGGCAGGAGCTGGAAGCTCGGGGGTGGAAGCTGGCAGATCGAGCCATGGCGCCCGCGTTACGGTAGGCACCCGGTCCGCCACAATCCAGCCCCTTCATGCGTAGCGCAGAATGGCATTCTGCTGTGCCGGCGACTGGGAGTCGGCAAGCCGNCCATCGTATGCTGCGATCGTTTTGNGTTTCGGTGCTTGGCGCTTCGAATTTGCTTCGGATTTCGGGTTCCGTGCTTCGGATTTGGGGCGTTGGCCCCCTCCCCCGCAGGCGGCGGAGACGGTGGCGCAGTCCGCTCCTCGTGGCCCCCGTTCGCATTCGGCACCTCAACGCCCCACCGCCTCGGTGCACCGATAGACCTGGAAATCCCCAGTCTCGCGCTCCAGAACGAATCGGTTTGGATGCCCAGCGATNAGCTCGCAGAGAAACCGGTTGGCTGGTTCATCGCTGTGCTTTAACACCACNAACCTGCTAGCGCCAATCTGACGGTAAAACTCGAAGAACTTCTCCGAATCCTTGGTTTGAAACACATCCGCCGCCTTTGCCCCCGTATAGAACGCCAACAAGCGGGCTTTGAAGAACACCAGGGGGCCAGGCGCATTTACTTGGGCCTTGAGATGCTCCACCAGCTCGGCGAACCCCGGGGTCCGGATGCCGCCGGGAATTTGCTGCCAGGACAGCGTGGTGTATCGGGCCAGGAAAGTCGCGGCTACAGCCACAGCCACGCCAACGTGCAAAGCCAGCCGCCACCGAGTGGACCAACGGCGACCAAGGGCTGTCGCGCCCACCAGGGCGTAAAACACAAACAGCGGCATGATAGGCATCAGATAACGACGCCCGCCCCAGGGGAACAGAACAATGAACATCAGATAAAGCAGCGTGAAGATTTCCAGCACCGTCCACCGGCCGGCAAGCAGGCACCTCAAGGCTCTCGTCTGTTCCCATGAAACCCACGCGCTGATCCCGGCCTCTGGCAAGTGTGCCCGAAGCGCAGGCGAAGGGGATGTATCGAGATTGGCGGGGGCGGTGCGCCTTACCTGATCCCTTTCGAGCACAGGGGCAGAGGGTGGCCGAAGGCCGGCTGAGGGGGATGACTCAGTAAGTATGGCCCCACCACCCGTCGTCCCGGTCAGTTTCCCATTCTGGGGGGCGAAGGGGTCTGGCTGCGCAGTTTCATTTGCTAGAGAAGACGGATTTCCAAGCGCGCCATCCGTGCTTGGGTCCGAAGCAAAATCCGGCAAGCCGCCGGGTTCAGCAGGCGGGCCGCATGGGCTCCCCGCACCCGTTTTGTCGCCCCAAATGCGGCGGACGGCGCCGTACACCGCCAGGGTTGCCAGGGCCAAATAGACCACCCACTGTGCCGCCGTACTGTAGCCGTTGTCCCACGGCACCGCCAGGCACCTGAAGTAATACCACGGACTCGCCAGAAGCGAGTGGACCGAAAGGATCCCAAGCAGTGGCGTCAAGTAATCCTCCTTCACATGGAACAGGACCTTCTGTGCCACGGCCATGCCAGCAAAGGCGCCTACCGTCGCGAGGTTCAGTCTGCTCCACCACCGGCGCGTAGTCAGATAGTTGGCCAGCACCATAGCTGGCAGCAGCACAATGCCTGGTCCGCGAATCCAGTAGCCAAATCCCCCCAGAACACCAGCAGCCAAGCCCCAGAGCGTCTGCACCCGCCTGGGCAAGCTCGGGTTTACCGCCCGGTGCGCGGCCAGCAGCGCAGCGTAGGCAAATGCTAGAAACGGAAACTCCGAGTACAGCGTATCCTTGAAATCCCAGAAGTACGGGCAGAAACCGATGATGGCCACCGTGGCCAACGCCAATTCTCGGCCAGCCTCCCGAAGTAGGAGGTAAAGCAACAGCAGCGCCAGGCAAAAGAACCCGACGCACATCACCTTCATTGCCGTCAGATCGAACCCAAAGACCCGATACACCGGCGCCAGCAACAACGGAAAGCCTGGCGGGTAGGCCAACGGACTGATGCTGGTCGGAGAACGGATGAAACCAATGTCGCCGCACGGTCGGCCTTCGACAATGTTTTTGGCCTGGTGAACGTAAGCCGCCCAGTCATCGCCCCAGACATGACCGTCCCGAATCGTCGCCAGGTAGAACGCGCCAATGACAGCGATCAGCCCGATCACCCGCAGCATCGAGAACCGTGTCATGGGACAAGCTTAGAGCACGGAGCACGGAGCTTGGGGAGGTCTGCCGTGAAGCTCGACTAAATGCCTCCCGCGGTTTCTGTTCGCGCCTTCCGCGTATTTCGCGGTTTGAACCAATCGAAACTCACCACTTAACCGCAGAATACGGCGTGTAGCCGAAAGAAGCACAGTCAGGAACCCTTGGCGGTTTGTATTCGCGTCTTTTGCGGTCCTAAAGCAGTTTTATCATTCAACCGCAGAATACGCTGCGTAGGCGAAAAGTAGCTCCTTGGTCAGCTTCCAGTTTGTCTTCGCGCTCTTCACATAGTCAGCGATTTTTCCATGCCTTCCAAACCGCGGAAAGCGTTCACCACGCGAATCTTCTGCTGATCAGCCGAAGCCGCCGCTCTAGCTCCTGTGATCCCAGCTACCAGCTACGGGCTCCAGCTTCGAGCTTCTGGCTTCCAACCCCCGGCTCCATCCCCTGCCCCATGCTCCATGCAACTTCCGTCTTCCGTCCTCCGTCTTCAGAGCCCCGCCTCATGCGAGCCTTCCGCGTCCCCAGGTCGGGGGCTACATTATTTCCGCCTCCTCACGTCGGCGGCTACGCGTGCCACTCCAGCTTCAAGCCCCCAGCTCCGATCATCGAGCTTCCAGCTCCCAGCTTCTAGCCCTGACCCGCCGCTCCATGCGCCATGCTCTGTGCTCCATGCCCGACGTGCCATGCCCCATGCCCCGATGCGCCTACTCCCGTCCCGTCAGCCACGCCAGGTGTTGGGCGGCGACGTTGAGCGCGTTGCGCCACATGGCAGGCTCGGTCACCAGCATCTTCAGGAAGGTCCACATCGGCCCGGGCCGGAGCGCCCACTCACGGAACGCTCGTTTTTGCCAGTATTCCAGCCGCTCGGCCGGCAGATCCGGATAGTCCAGCACGGTTTCCTTGTCCATGTCCACCTGTTCCCAGCGAGTGCCGGGTCTGAACCAGCCGTTTTGGAGGACCTCGAAGAAGAAGGGTGTGCCCGGGTAGGGCGCGGCGATGTGGAACAGCGCGATGTCCAAGGGCAATTTCTTGGCAAACTCAATGGTCTGTCGGATGGTGGCCTCGGTCTCGCCCGGCAGGCCGATAATGAAGTAGCCCCAGTTCTTGATCCCAGCCCGCCTGGCCCAGGTCAGCGCCTGAGCCGCCTTGGCGGGGTTGGTACCTTTGCGAGCGCGTTTAAGAATCTCCTCGCTGCCGCTTTCGATGCCCCAAGCAATCAAGTGGCATCCGGCGCGGGCCATCAGGCACAACAGTTCTTCATCCACAAAGTCCACTCGGCTGTTACAGGTCCATTTCAAACCGATGTTTTGCTCGATCATCAGGCGGCAGATGCCCATGACCTGCTGCCGGTCCACCGTGAACAGGTCGGCGTACATATGCACGTTGTTCAGGCCCAGCTTCTTGAGCTGCCAGAGTTCCTGCAGGACGTTTTCGGGCGACCGGGTTCGGACGGTGAACTGGTAAGAGACGTGTTTGATACAAAAGACGCAGCCGGCTGGGCAGCCGCGACTGGGGACAATGAACGTGAACGGCCCTTTGAGCATCGGCATCCGGTAATGTTGCCAGGGCAACAGCTCGTGCAACGGCAGCGGCAGATCGTCCAAGTCCACTATGAACGGTCGGGGCGGATTGATCACTATCTCGCCGTTGCGGCGCCACACCAGGCCTTTGACGTCTGAGAGATCAGCCGGATCCCGAGACCTGGGCGCAAAGTCGGAGTCATGGCGGGCGAAGAGCCGCTGGATGTTGGGCGGCCGTTCGGTCACCTTGCCTTCCAGGTGGTCTATCAGGTCCCGCAACGTCAGGTCCGGTTCGCCATACAACACGTAGTCCAGGCTCGGGAAGGCCCGCATGGTTTCGCGTGGCACCGGGGTGACATGCGTACCGAATGCGATGGTGCGCGCGCCGCGGCTTTTGGCCAGAAACGTGCCGTACATGTCGTTTTCGAGCGTGGGGGCGGTAACCTGGGTCAGATAGTACTTGGGCGCGAAGCGGTCCAATAGCTTGGCAAACTCCGACCAGCTCATTCGCTCGGCGATGGCATCGACGATCTTGACCGAGTAGGTCGGATGCAGCAACGCTGCCAGTTGCGCCAGGGAGACCTGAGGCCAGACCATGTTTTCACGCGAGCGGCGGCCCACCCGATGTTGGCTTCGGATCCAAATGCTCCCGTCGGGCGCCGGCGGGTTCACCAACAACACGTCCACTGCATGCGCAGGCCGCGGCCTGTTACGCAACGCCATCAGCACAGCTTCGTCGGCGCTTGGGAACCGCGGAGGCGCAATCCGGCTCCTCGGCCCGGATCTTGCACCGTCGGTCGCTACTGCTCCGCTTCCCCGACTATTTTCAACCGCTTGCACCCCGCGTCTCAATTCTTCTGCCATTCACCATCTACCCCGACCCTCTGAGCTCTGACTTCTGGCCTCTGACTTCCAACCTCTGGCCTCCGCCGCCCCAGCTCGCACTCCCAAGCCCCCAAGCTTCCAGCTCCCAGCTTCGAGCTCCCAACCCTCGGCCCATGCCCCATGCCCCGCGCTCCATGCCCTAAGCCCTCTTTCCGCCGCCTTACGGCGGCGGCTACGTTTTTTTCCGCCTCCTTACCTCGGCGGCTACGAGCGGCAGCCCCCGAGCTTCCAGCTCCCAGCTTCGAAGCCTGGGCTCCATGCTCGGAGGATTCTTTCCGCCGCCTTACGGCGGCGGCTACGTGCTCCATGCCCCATGCCCCATGCCAATTTTCGTCCTCGGTCCTCCGTCTTCCGTCTTCCGTCCTCTGGCCGCACGCCCCATGCCTGCAGACCCCAGCGGCCGATCCTCCCTCTCCTCCTCGACCGAGGAGAGGGGCGGGGTGAGGAGCCGATCTCGGGCAGCCGCCGAGCCAACGAGCCCGACCGCAGCTCCATGCTTCACGCCCCCCTGCTCCCCGCCCATGCTCCGTCCTCGGTCTTCCGTCTTCTGTTCTCTGGACCACTCTGCATACTCCCTATAAATAGACCTTCTTCCGCTCCTGGCAAGCGGGCGAACCGTCAATGCTTCTGATGGGCCGGGCAGGCACGCCAGCCACCAGCGTGTGGGCCGGTACGTCTCTGGTCACTACCGCTCCCGCCGCCACCACGGCCCCTTTGCCAATCCGAACGCCGTCGGTAACGATCGCCCCGGCGCCCAACCACACATCATCTTCAACCACGATCCCCTGGGCCGTAATCCCCTGCTCGACGAACGACCGGGTCGGGTCGGCAAATACATGGTTGACCGCCAGCAACTGCGTGAAGGGCGAGGTGTAAACCCGGTCGCCAAGCTGCACGCCGCCCTGACCGCGGATCACCGTGTATTCGCCGATCAAACAATCCGAGCCGATCCGGATGCCGGCGTTGGGCAGGTTGCGGAAGTTGTACACATGCAACACTGCGCCGTGCATGACCAGGGTGTTGGCTCCGATCCAGATACCGTTGGGGCAGGCATGCAGGTAAGTGCCCTGATCCAGATAAACCCCGTGGCCCAACCTGATGTTGCTGGCGAATCTGAGTCGGACACCGTTCTCGATGGCGGCCAGGCCTTCCATACGCAGGATCAGCCGATAAGCTAAGGCACGCAACGCAATGCCCACAATGGTCGGTACCCAGCCGAACAAGCCNATCACCGCTTGTTCCCACCAATAACGCCAGGCACTCGACGCCTGCCGCCCCAGGTAAAGCCGAATGCCCTCAACCGCATTCATTCGCTGACTACCACGGAACGGCGCGATGCACGGAGTAGTCAAAGCCATGACCAACCCGCAGAACACGCAGAACACACAGAGCCTGATTCATTTGGATAATCTGGCGCGTGTGCTTTCCGCGTAGTCTGCGTGCGGTTTGAAATTAATCTAAACTCGCTATACACGTGCAGAATACGCGGAAGCGGTCAAACGATGGTCGGCCCACCGAATACGCAAAGTAGGCAAAACGATATCAGACCGGGGAATACTCGAAGTGGACGAAGAATTTATTCCAGGCCAACCACTCTGTCGGTTCAGATTTCGTGTCCATCGCAGCTTTCGCGGTTGCCCCGCACGGCCCCAGCCCCGAGCTTCCAGCTTCAAGCTCCCAACCGCCGNCCCATGCTCCATGCTCCGTCCTCTGCCTTCAGTCTTCTGTCCTCCGACCTNTGTCCTCTNTGTTCCGTCTTCAGTCCGCCGTCCTCCGTCCTCGGTCTCCGGTCTTCAGGGCCCCGCCCGATGCCCGCTTTCCGCCTCCTCACGTCGGCGGCTACAGAGTCACCGCTCACCCCGGCCCTCTCCCCGTTGAAGGGCGAGGGGGACGGGCGCGGGCGCCCGCACTGCCCCTCTCGGCTCCCTGTGGGAGGGGAGAGGGTTCGGGTGAGGTGAGGGCTGACCCTGGCTCCCAACCGCCGCCCCATGCTCCATGCTCCACGCCCCACGGCCCCAGCTCCACGCCCCATGCTCCAAGCCCCATGCTAATCTCCGTCCTCGGTCTTCGGTCTTCTGTCTTCTGACTTCATGTCCCATGCTCCCCGCTCCCTGCCCCATGCCTGTCTTGGTACGGGTCCTCAATTTCGGCCATACGCCGTTGTTTGGCGGCCCAGATGACCCGCAACACCACCCCGCCCAAGGCGGTCCAGCCGGCAGCCAAAACCAATCCTGCGGCACACAGCATCGCTGCCGTCCGCCAAGCGCCCGACAAGCTCAAGGACACGCCATATGCGATCAACCCCGCCAGCAACAAGACAACCCCGGCCCATACCATCCGCTTGGTCCAGAAGTAGCGTTGCAGGAGCCGTTCGCCCAAGCTGGTGAGCTGCCGCGGCCCGATCAACATGTGCAAAAGCTGATGACACAGCAGCCCGACAAACCACGCCTGCAACATGACCAACCCAAACGCGGCGGCAAAGGCCGTGACGGCAGGCGCCGCAGTCGCCCAGGCCCCGGTCAACCATGCCAGGCCCAGCCCGAACAAGAAGAACAGCAAGCCCAAGAGCGCCAAGGACTTGATCGGACTGAANAGGGCNNCNGTGAACAGAATGATGAACAGGAATCGCAACCCGTCCTTGATCACCCGCAGCTTGGATTGGCCCACCCGCTCCTTGTATTCCATGTCAACTTCAGTCATCCGAAGCCGTGAGTCCAACAACGCCAGACACGTCATGGCTGGGGTAAAATGCAGGCCGTCGGGCAACGGGTGCATTCTTCTGAGACTCGACCGGCGCAGCACGCGCATCCCCGATGCGCAGTCGTGGAGCTTCTGACCTGACACGGCGCCGACCAGGGCGGCGAAGAGCCGATTGCCCAGTCGGCGGATGAAGGGCATTTGACTGTCCCTATGCATCCGGTTGCCCACGGCCATGTCCACGTCCTCCCTCAACAATTGATTGATCAGTTGCACACAAAAACGAGGGTCACACGTGCCGTCGGCGTCCATGAAGCCCACCAGGTCAGCATCCGTCGCGGCGAACCCGGCCTTGATGGCCGCGCCGTAGCCGCGGTTCTGTTCGAATCGGATCTTGATCACCTCTGGGAACTGGTCCGCGATGGCCTGGGTATTGTCGGTCGAGCCATCGTTCACGAACACCACGTGCATCTGTTTGACCGGCGTCTTTTCCAGCACGTCTTTGCGCGCTGCCAGCGCGCGTTCCAAAGTCGAGCCGATGGCTTGTTCTTCGTTGAGCGCCGGGATCACCAGGGCAAAGCTTAGCGGACGGCACGGGGCATGGAGCTTGGAGCATGGAGCTTGGGGCATGGAGCTTGGCTCCGAAGACGTAGGACCCCGCCCTGAAGACCGAGGACCGAGGTCCGAATGCGGAAGACCATGGACGGAAGGCGGCAGGCTTTTGCCGTCCCGGGGAAGGTTTGTCTCAGCTTGACTCATGGCACTAGCTGTTCCCCGTGGGGGTCTTTACGCTAAGGCCGGCTCCCTACCGCGTGCTCGACGCTGCTCACCCCAAACCAATCTCGCCCAGCCGAGGAGAGCCCCTGGCTGACGTGAGGACCAAGACTGCCGCAAAGGCTGACGCCTCGGGCTACTTTGGATTCGCATCTTTGGCGTCTTTCGCGGTTTCAACCCCAAAATTCAACCGCAGAAGGGATATCAAACCGCGCGAAGTGGGTGGAAACGGACCCGGTTGAATCCTTCTCTCGGTTTGTCTTCGCGTTTCTTGCGTACTTCGCAGGTAAAATCAAATCCGCAGTTCCCATTCAACCGCAGAGCACACAGAAAACGCGAAATATCCCTCTCGCCTGAGTCCTTCTTGCGGTTTGTCTCCGCGTGCTTCGCCCGGTTCGCGGTTAAAACCAGACCAGACTCATAATTCAACCGCAAAATTCGCGGACTACGCGGAAATGGCACGCTTGAGATTCTTTGCGGTTTCTATTCGCGTCCTTCGCGCAGTCTGCGCTTCCCCTTTGCCATCCGAACCGCGGAAAACGCTGAACACGCGAATCTTCTGTGGCTCACCCGAAACCGCCGCCCTGGCCCCTGTGATCCCACCCTCCAGCTCCCAGTTCCGAGCTTCGAGCTCCGAGCTCCGATCTCCCACCCGTCACCCCTCGCTCCATGCCTGATTCGGTCCTCTGTCCACGGTCTTCTGTCCTCTGACCTCTGATTTCTGTCTTCCGTCCTCCGTCCCCGGTCTTCGGTCTTCAAAGCCCCGCCCGATGCCCGCCTTCCGCCTCCTCACGTCGGCGGCTACCTGCTCCATGCCCCATGCTCCCCACTCATACGCGCGGCCGGGATAGAATCGCCTGATACACCCGGTCCATGTCGGCCATGATTCTGTCGCGCCCTAGCCGAGTGGTGAACACCTCACGCGCAGCCCGGCCTAGGCGGACGCGCTCATCAGGGTGCTCTACAAGCCACTGGATCGCCTCGGCAATTTGATCTGGCTTGCCCGGCTCGACAAACAGAGCCGAGACGCCATGCTCGAAAAACTCCGGAATAGCGCCCACAGGCGTGGTCACTAATGCGCAACCGGCTGCGGCGGCTTCGAGCACAACCAACGGGAAATTCTCGAAGTAACTGGGCAGCAGAAAGATAGAGGCTTGTCGGAACAGCTCGATCTTGTCCTGCCCCCACACTACGCCGCGGAGGCAAACAGTCTCTTGCAGCGAATGGGTATCGATGAACGCTTTGACTTTGCGGTGGATATCCGGCTCCCGTTCCGGGCCAGCCAGGACAAACTGCACCTTGCATCTGGCCCGCAGCATATCCGCTGCAGTCAGAATGTCCCAGATGCCCTTGGCCTTTTCCATCACGCCTAGGCACAGCACCAAAGGCGACGCTCGCTCCACAGGCATCTCAAGAGCAGCCGACTCGAACCCCTTGTCGATGGGGTTATGGACCACAAACACCCGGTCCTCAGGCAGCCCTAGGGTCTGCACGATAGCCCGTTTCCAGCCTTCGCTCAGTACCACGAGGCCATCCAAACGGCGCAGCACCCTGAGCGCCCACCACTTCCGCCACGTGGGAAGGCCGCTCCAAAACTCGACGAACTTCCCTGCATGCAGATGGGCCAGCGTGTGGGCGCCCATCAACCGAGCCACACCAAGGAATACCAGGCTCTTCTCCATCGCCCAGCCCGAGTTCAAGGCATAATGTGCTAATGCAGGACGCATCCGTACGAGGCGCCCAATCCACCCGCTCAACTGTATGGCCAGGTACCATAGGTTCACCAGATTCAGCCTGCCCTGCTTAGTGAGTCCGTGATACCGATCGCTTCGATGCCCGCAAAAGCAATAGCGGGTTTGCAGACCTTTGATTAATGCTCGATTCACGGCGGACACCGACTCTGTCGGGTCACTGGCGATCGGCCCGATAAGCAGCCGCGCGTGGATTTCTCCAGTCCCGCGGGCTTCTGCGGCTTGTCCTTGGCAAGAGCTCCTGCTCACAACAGCCTCAACGAGCGAGCCAGTTCCCAAATTCTCTTGCCGGTCTGCGGCGAGCCCACTGCTTCTGTGGACGTGGCGAGCGCCCCCGCGGCAGTAGCAGGCCTAGTTGGGTCTCTCTAGATAGCCCGGGAAGGCGTCACAGAACAAGTGCCAGTTCAATCGGTATTTCAATTTATTCTTCCCGGCCACGTCCTTTGCTAGCAATGCTTGGCTGTACTCTGACAGTTTGACGCCATCCTGCTGAACCGCCTCTAAAAGTGAGCACTTGTCAAATATTCTATGCAATGCGTTTGCGAACGTCTGCTGAAGCCGAACCTCCTCTGAGGCGCGATCCTGCAGCGTTAATTGTTCTGAGGGCAGAAGCTCAGTCCACAAGAGGTTACAAACCGTGTTGCTGCGGCTGATCATGCTATCGGCCATCTGCCTGGGCTGGAGTATGTCGTTTACTGTGATGAAGCGTGTAACGCCGGGCACGTTGGGCCGCGCCTGGGTAAGTCCTATGGCCCTGATTGTAGCAACATCCACCACCAAGGTGACGTTCGGATCGTTGGTGCGACCGGAATCGAAGCTAATCACATCCCCCTCGGCCCCATTTGTAACAGCAACTGTCAGGTTATCAATCCTCCTAAACTGCGGCGGGAGGCTCCCCTCACGCACTGGGTAGATGACGGTCAGGAACGTGAACTCGACCCGCGGATCCCGCGTGCTAGTCCAAATAGCATGCGCACGGTATTTGCCGTCACCCGCCGGCTGCTCACCGGTGATTGGGTTGCGGTTCACGTTGGTCCCGGACATCACAGTGACATCCAGTTGGGCAGGATCAGTATTCTGCCAAACGAAAGTGCGCACCGCAGGCGCTGGAGGAAACAGGTTTGTGCTGGTGTATTGGAAGCTTCCCCCGCTGAGATTGGTCAGCGTGTCTTCGGTGACGTGGTAAACGATGCTGTATTTGCGCGGCGTCGTGGCCGCAAGGTCGTCGAACACAACGAAGTATTTTTGGCGTAAGAACAGGATGTGACGATGGACACGCAGCAGGTTCGTCAACGGCCCCGAGTTGTAGGGCAGCGACGGATACGGATACTGCCAGCCCCCGTACCAGCATTGATGGTGCGGATAGGCCTTTGTGAGGTCGGCAGCAATGTAGGTGCCGCCGATCCAGTTGGTATAAGCGATGAATTTCGCGTAAACCGGTTCTAGTGGGCCCCTGTGATCCTGGACCTGGCCAAGGCCGTCCACCAAGATCGAATTGTGCGCCATGCTGTGGTGACCATAGCGACCGATGCTGGCCTGTCCGGGGGATGTCACCCATGCGCCGTAGGCCCAGATCTCGAACGAGCCGTCCGAGAAGTAGTCGTGTAAACACTGGGACCCCGCGGGCCGCGCCTGGAATATCCAACCAATGCCATTCGTAGCGAAGGCCTCTTCCGTATTGGGGGGCAGGGTGTGCTCCGCATACCAGCCACCTGCCACACGCAGTTGACGCAGCGGCGCGTTGGATTGCGGAGGCTCTGGCCAATAGAAGCGGTACGTGAAATCGTAATATTCACGGCGCGACTCGTAAGAGGCCCGATAGTCTTTCATGCGGTTCCAGTGTTGAAAGCCGTAGCCATTGGTGTACCGACATGAGATGTCCCCAAATGGCTTGTAGGCCGTGTAGATGTTAAGGCCCGAACCTGTTTCTCCCCATGCACAGAAGGGCGGATTGAACAGCACCGGACACCATGCTGTCGTCCAGTCGATCGCGTCCCTCCAGTAAGGCGTCAGGTGCAGGTGCGCGTCTGGAAACACGGTGGAAGCCAGCAATAAGGCCCCCGCCGCTGAGGAACCGTAAAGCGTCCCGAAACCGTAGCCGCGGCCAAACCCTGTATCGGTCCCATCCACAAACCCCCAGGGATAGCTTATCGCGATCAGCCAGTTCATGGCTACATCAAACCAGTCGCGACACGGCCCGCTGTCAGCAAATGCGGCTAACGCTCCCACAACCGAAAAGAGCTGGTTATCAATGGGGTGGCTGGAGTTTTTCTTGGCAAGTGAACTGGATTCAACGTACAACCCGCCCGGCTCGTACAGTCCGTTTGTGTCACCCTTATAATTCCCAGTCCACCAATAAAGGCCACC
>JGI24721J26819_10005539_pt1 | contig 12577 bp, 9 predicted proteins | sample YelNatPaOPGAMG01_FD_26819 | JGI IMG/M metagenome (IMG submission 26819)
CAGCTCCCTCCGCATCTCCACCCGCTCGGTGATGTCCTCCACGATGCCCACCCCGCCGATGATGCGGCCTTCCCGGTCCCGCAGGGGAGCCGTGCGCAGGGAAGCCCATACCCTTCCCGTGCCCGTGGTGGAAACGTAGTGGCCCAAGAACCGCCCCTCCCGCCCCTCCAGGGCCTCGGCGATGGCCGGCACCGGGCCCTGATCCCTCAGGTTATGGATATCCAGGCCGATAAGCCGCTCCCGGGCGCTGCCCAGTAGCTCCGCGAAGCGCGGGTTGCAGTCGGTGATCACCAGGTCTCGGTCGTAGAAGAAGACCCCGACGGGGGCGTTCTCGAAGACCAGGCGGTAGCGCTCCTCCGCGCCCCGCACCTTCTCCGGGGGTTCCCCCCCAAACCCGTTTCCCGGGTTGTGCTTCCCATCAGGACGATCTTTTCCCACTCCTTCTTCCTCCGCGGTTCCGCCTCGGGCGATGCCTGGTACGCCCATTTGGAGATTATCGGCCCTGGCACGCTTTTCTTGAAGGCCCACCCACCTCCTCCTTCCCCGGGAACGAGGGGCGAAGTGGTTGAAAATCTGCCCTGAATCTGGTGACCGACAAGTACATGTGCCGTGTGCAATGGACGGGGAGACGGGTGTATCGCGTTTCCACTATGTCATCGGCTGCAGCATCTTCCACAACAGTTTCTACGCGGCCACGGAAATAGGCCCTCACGGCGCGAGATATTACGGCACCTTCTGCGGGATAAACAAGCTTCAGCCCTGCGCCCTCTTCCGGGGCCAGGGCCACCGGGGGCAGCGGACTTCTTGCAGGGGTCCGACGCCTTGCCCTGTCTCCGGGAATGGAGTCGTGGATCCGGTCATCCCTTGCGACGCTCCGAGGTCAAGGAGCCACCTCTACAGGGCGGGGCCTCCCGTCCCCGCAAAGGCCCCACCTTGTTATGTACCCACGAGAGGACGAAGTTTACGCCTCAAATGTCGCCGGCCAGGCCCCCGGGCTTTCCCGGAGTGGTGTTATCATTCAAGGGAGGGGGGATCCCGTTGAGGGGGGCGGGGCCCGTGCCCGGGGCCGGGCGCGGGTGGAGNGGGGTAGGTGGCGAGACCCGCGGCGATGGCCGCCGGGCGGAAAGCAGCGCAGGTCGCCGCATCCCATGAAGAAGGCTTTTCGCGCCGGGGCGATCAGGGATTGCTGATCGCCGGCCAGGAGCCGGGGACGCGAGAAAAGGGAATCCGCGGCCGGATCCGGGGCGGAACGGGGCAAGGTATGGGCGGCCGTGGCCACGGTTACCGTCCGTGGGCACCGGGCCTGTGGAAGGAGTCGCTGCCGCGGCGGGCAGGAGCGCGTGGATGGCATGGCCCGCGGCCGTCAAGGGAAGCGGAGGTCCGGGGATTTTGAGCGGAGGAAAGGGAGTCGGCCCTGCGGACCGCCAGTCCGAGGAACTAAAGGAGGCTGCGGCCCTGGAGGACCGTATCGCCCGGCTGGAGGAAGCCCTGGCCCGGGAGAGGGAACAGAACCGGGCCCTGGCCGAGCTGGCGCGGGCCCTCCTGGTCTCCACCGACCTGGAAGAGATATCCTGGAAGGTCCTGGAATACGCCAAAAGGCTCACCGGAAGCCGTTTCGGCTTCGTGGGGTACATCGATATGGAGACCGGCTACCTGGTGTCCCCTACCTTGACCCGCGACGTATGGGATCGTTGCCGCATGCGGGAGAAGGATTACGTCTTCCGGGAGTTCAAGGGCCTTTGGGGATGGGTGTTGAAAAACCGGCAACCACTGTTGACCAACTCCCCTTCCCGCGATCCCCGTTCCACCGGGGTGCCCGAGGGGCACATCCCCATCGAGCGTTTTCTCTCCGTGCCGGCCCTCATGGGAGGCATGCTGGTGGGCCAGGTCGCCTTGGCCAACTCCGACCGGGATTACGTCTCCTCCGACCTGGAGGCGGTCTCCCGCTTGGCCGACCTCTATGCCGTGGCCGTGATGCGCATGTGGTCGGAGAGGGAGCTGGACCGCTACCGCACTCAGCTGGAGGAGTTGGTGCGGAAGCGTACCCGGGAGTTGGAGGCCGCGGTCCGCGAGCTGGAGAGGGAAGTAGAGGAGCGCAGGCACAGGGAGGAGGAGCTGCGGGAGACAACCGAGAAGCTGCGTTCCCTCTCCGCCCACCTGCAGTCGGTCAGGGAGGAGGAGCAGAGGCGCATCGCCCGCGAGGTCCACGATACGCTCGGTCAGTCCCTGACCGGGTTGAAGATCGAGCTCTCCCTGCTCTCCAGGAAGCTGGGATCGCATGCGGAGATGGCGACCAAGCTCAGGGAGCTCACGGAGATGGTGGACGAGACCATGGCCTCGATGCGCGAGATCGCTTCCCGGCTGCGCCCCAGCGTCCTGGACGACCTGGGGCTGCCGGCGGCCCTGGAATGGCAGGCCAGGAAGTTCGAGGAGATGAACGGCGTGGAGTGCCTTCTTCGCGCGGATCCGGGCACCGAGGTCCCGGACAAGGAGTCCGCGGTCGCCCTCTTCCGTATCGCCCAGGAGGCGCTGACCAACGTGGCCCGGCACGCCGGGGCTCGGCGGGTGGAGATAGTCCTCCGCCGGGAGGACGGGGAACTGGTCATGCGCGTCGAGGACGACGGGAAGGGGTTCGAGGAGGAAGAGTTGGAAGCCCCCCATTCCCTGGGCGTCCTCGGCATGCGGGAGAGGGCCTATGCCTTGGGAGGCNTNCTGGANATATACCGCCGCCAGGGTGGCGGTACGGTGGTGGAGGTGAGGATCCCCTGCGGTTGAGCGTGAGGCCGCCTTTGGCATGCACGGACAGGGATGGCCGGAAAGTGGTCGGGGCAACGGGTTCGGTGAGGTTATCTCGGGCAACCCTCCGGCCACTTATGGCACGGAGGTGCTTCGTGAGAATTGGCGTAGGGGCGATGGGATACTCGTTCCATGGGACTGGGACATGGATGGGCCGTTCTTCTCGGGATAGCAGGCACGTAACCTCGTTTAACCGGCGCGAGGAGTTTTAAACCGGCTGTAGCGATGGTTTGTTGGATAATAGGTCCGTGACCGACAAACGTAACCTCGGAGGCCATGTTTCTTAACCGTCGAGGTGACGCCGGAAGGGGGCCGCGAGAGGAGAAAGGAAGGCGGGATGAGGGTCCTGGTGGTGGACGACCACCCGGTGGTGCGCAAGGGTATCATCCATATTCTGGAAGAAGACCCCGGCGTGGAATCGTGCGCGGAAGCGGGGTCAGCGGCGGAGCTCATGCGCCGCGTCTCCGAGGGGAGGTGGGACGTGGTGGTCCTGGACATCAACCTCCCGGACCGCAGCGGGCTGGACGTTTTAAAGGACCTCAAGGCGGCCTTTCCCCGGCTCCCGGTGCTGGTACTCTCCGTTTACCCCGAGGACCAGTACGCGGTCATGGCCCTGAAGGCCGGGGCCTCCGGTTACCTGTCCAAGGACGGATTGGCCGAGGAACTGGCGGCTGCCCTGCACAAGGTGGCCGGAGGGGGCCGTTACATCACGCCCAGGCTGGCGGAGAGGCTGGCCGAGAACCTGCTGTCCCCGCCCGTGGAACGACCCCACCTCCGGCTGTCGGAGCGGGAGTTCCAGGTCCTGCTCGGCTTGGCCTCCGGGAAACGCCTCAAGGACATCGCCCGCGAGATGAACATCAGCGTGAAGACGGTGAGCACCTATCGCTCGCGGGTTCTCGAGAAGATGGGGATGGAGAACAACGCCCAGCTCACCCGCTACGCGCTCCGCAACGGACTCCTGTCCTGATCGGGCCCGGGGAATGCCGCCTAAAGTAAAGCTCGTATGGCCCCCGTGGGCGGCGAGGCCCGGTCGAAGATCCCCACGATCCCCTGGTAGGTAATCTCGGGAAGAGTCTTCACCCATACCGTCACGTCGGAGGATCCCTACCCCTTGGGTTTGGCGCCCATGCCGGCGATTATCGCGGGTGGTTCTCTCCCCAGGGACATCGCCTCGGAAAATTCCTACACCGGGGATAGGCGAATTCCGCTACCGCGGAGGCCAGGCCGGGAATAGAGTCTTTCCTGCAGGGAAGGCCGGCTTTGCGGGTGGCGGTGCGGCCTCCAGGAGGTGAGGTTGCGGGCAGCAAGACAGCGAGGCCTCCAGGAGGCGAGATTGCGGGTAGCGAGACAGCGAGGGATTGAAGCCGCGCGGTGCCTCCGGGCGGCCAAGGATGCCGGAGATGAGGGCGAGGGAGCATGAGGATACTGGTGGTCGACGATCATCGGGTCATCCGCGCCGGGTTGAGAAGGATCATGGAAGGCGAGGCGGATTTGGAGATATGTGGAGAGGCGGAGGACGCGGCGGGAACGCTCCGCCTTTTGCGGAGGGAGAAGTACGACCTTCTCATTTTGGACATAAGCCTTCCCGACCGTAGTGGGTTCGAGGTGCTGGAGGAGGCGAAGAGGCTGCAGCCGGACATGAAGGTGCTGGTCCTCTCCATGCACGAGGAACCCCTCTACGTGGAAAAGGCTTTCTCCCTGGGGGCCACGGGATATATCAGCAAGGACTGCGCCCCGGAAGAGGTGGTGGAGGCGGCACGGGAAGTGGCGCGCGGGGGCCGGTACCTGGGACGGTTCCTGGCCAGGAAGCTGGGGATGAGGCTGGAAGATCTCACCATGGGGAACACGGGAGACGGCCGGGGCACGGGGGATGGAAGCGGGTGAAGGGAAGCGAAGGCAAGAGTAGCAGCCGTGGCATGGGTGATGGTGATGGGACATGGGGAACACGGGAGACGGCCGGGGCACGGGGGATGGAAGCGGGTGAAGGGAAGCGAAGGCAAGAGCAGCAGCCGTGGCANGGGTCACGGGTGATGGCGATGGGAGGGTGGCGATGGGAGCCGAAGGCCGGGAGCATGCATCCCTCGTGACTTGCATCGGGCGGTGGCGGGGATGCCCGCCCGGTGGGAGGTGGGGGCCGGCAGCCCGGAGGGGTCGCTGATGAGAGCGTTGAGCGTTGCCGCCGCGGAGACGGCGGTCGGATCGGATGGGCTAGGAGGTCGCATGGAGAAACACCACGCGGAGAAGGAGAGGGCGGCGAAGAGGAAGGGGATCTCATCGGAGGAAAAGGAGGCGCGCCACCGGAGGGAAGCGGAGCTCCTGGAGCGCATCCGCCTGGAGGACGATTCCCGGGCCAAGGAAGAGTTCCTGGAGGACTACCGCGACCTCTTGCACCGCTTCGCCCACAAGTACCACTCCGATCGCCTGCCTTACGAGGACGCCTTCCAGCTGGCGGCGCTGGGCATGTGGAAGGCCATCCAGCGATTCGACCCCTCCAGGGGCATCTCCTTCATCACCTACGCTTATCCCACCATCGAGGGAGAGCTCAAGAAGCATTACCGGGACCACATGGAGCTCATCAGGTTGCCCCGTCCCCTGCGCGATCTACGGCACCGGATGGAGGCGGAATGCAGGACCCTGGAGCAGGAAGGGAGCCGCCCGGACGTGCCCCTGCTGGCGGAGAGGCTGGGGGTCTCCGAGGAAGAGGTCATCGAGGTGCTGGCCGCGGACCGTTACGGCAACGTCTATTCCCTGGATTACGTCTGCGGCGACGAGGAGGGCGACACCTTGGGCTCCCTGGTGGGGGAGTACGACCCGGCCTTCGAGGAGGTGGAGAGGGAAGTGGTGCTCGAAGAGGGCCTGTCCAGGCTTCCGCACCGCCACCGCCAGGTCCTCGAGATGCGCCTGCGCGGGGGGATGACCCAGACCCGCATAGCCCGCGTGCTCGGGATATCCCAGATGCACGTCTCGCGGCTCATTCGCGAGGCGGTGGAGATGCTGGCCGCGGCCTGCCGGGCGGAGACCGAGATCGCCTGAATGTAGACCCCAGTGTGGGCCCGTCCTCGGTATTGCATGGCCGCCTTCTTCCCCTGCACTCCCCGGTCAAGACCCGAGGATAGCGGCCAGGAATACTGGTTTTTGTTATCCGCACCATTCATCCCTTGGGTTGCTCTCCGCCGTGATTGAACCCGCTCGCCGGAGGGTAAATAGTATTGGAGCACGGGAACGGCTTGTTGCGTAGAGTCCCGGTATGGAGGACGGGCTGGGATATTCCCTACCGCGTTCCCGGCGGGCCGGCAACGGGAGGGGAGAAAGGCTGGGAAAGAGGTGAGCGAAAATGTCCCTGGCAGAGGAGACCGCATTCATGGATGCCATCGCCCAGGCGGAACTGGTGCGCAAGGGGGAAGTGCGGCCGGTGGAGCTGGTGGAAGCGGCCGTGCAACGCGTGGAGCGGGTCAATCCGCAGCTCAACGCGGTGATCACACCCATGTTCGAGCTGGCCCTCGAGCAAGCGAAGGGAGAGCTTCCGGAAGGTCCCTTCACCGGGGTGCCCTTCCTCCTCAAGGACCTCTTGGCCGCTTACCGGGGGGTGCGCATGGCTTTCGGGTCGGCCTTCTTCCAAGACTACGTGCCCGATTTCGACAGCGAGCTGGTGGTAAGGCTGAAGAGGGCTGGACTGGTAATAATCGGTAAAACGAACACGCCGGAGTTCGGCATACTTCCCACCACCGAACCCCGCCTGTTCGGACCCACGCGCAACCCCTGGGACGTGGGAAGGAGCACCGGGGGCTCCAGCGGTGGCTCGGCCGCGGCGGTAGCCGCGGGGGTGGTGCCCGCGGCCCACGCCAACGACGGTGGGGGGTCCATCCGCATCCCCGCTTCCTGTTGCGGCCTCTTCGGGCTGAAGCCCACCCGGGCGCGCAACCCGCTGGGTCCCGCGGTGGGCGACATCATCAGCGGCCTGGTGGTGGAACACGCCGTGACGCGCTCCGTGCGGGACAGCGCCGCCCTCCTGGACGCCACCTCGGGGCCCGACGTGGGAGATCCATACTGGGCTCCGCCCCCCGCCCGCCCTTTCCTCCAGGAGGTGGGCGCCGACCCGGGAAGGCTGCGCATCGCCTACACCACCGGCGAGGGGGAGACCCAGGTACATCCCGACTGCGTGAAGGCGGTGGAGGAGGCGGCGCGACTCTGCGCCGAGCTGGGGCACGAGGTGGAGGAGAAGGAAATCGGGCTGGACGTGGAGGCCATCACCCCCCACTTCATGACCCTGTGGTCGGCGGCACAGGCCTGGATGGCCGACGGCATGGCCGGGGTGGCGGGAAGGACCCCCGCGCCGGAGATGTTCGAGCCCCTCACCTGGGCGCTCATCGAGATGGGGCGCGGGTTCAACGCCGCCCAGTACCTCATAGCCCTGACCGCCCTGCAGGGGGTGGCCCGTGATTTCGCCCGCCGTTTCCAGGAATACGACCTCTGGCTCACCCCCACCGTGGCCGAGCCGCCACCGCCGCTGGGGACCTTCGATTCACCCCCGGACAACCCGTTGTACGGCATCGTCCGGGCGGCGGCCTTCGTGCCCTTCACCCCCGTCTGCAACATCACCGGGCAGCCGGCCATGAACGTGCCCCTCCACTGGAACGAGGAAGGGCTTCCGGTGGGGGTGCAGTTCATGGCCCGCTTCGGGGACGAGGCCACCCTTTTCCGCCTGGCCGCCCAACTGGAGGAGGCCAGGCCCTGGGCCGGGAGGCGTCCCCCGGTCAGCGCGGGTTGACCTTGAACCTGGAGACCATGTCCTGGAGGCGGTGGGCAATCTCCGCCAGCCTCTCCGCCGTCCCGGTGAGCTCTGCGGTCGCCTGGGTCTGTTGTTCCGAGGAGCTCCCTATCTCCTCGTAAGCCTGGGCCGTGCTCTCCACCTGCCTCTGCATGGCCTGAAGAGAGGCGGCCAGCCTCTCGCTCTGCTTGAGCTCTTCCGCGGAAGCCCGGGCGATGGTTTCGGCCATGCGGGCCATCTGGCCCACCACCTCGGAGATGGAGGCCAGGGACTGGTCGGTGCGCTGCACGGTCTCCATGCCCACGTACATCCCCATGGTCCCCTTCTCCATGAGGCTCATGGTCTTTTCCACGTCCTTCTGGATGGCCTTCACCTGATCGCTGATGCGGTGCGCGGAAGCCGCCGCCTCCTGGGCCAGCTTCTTCACCTCGTCGGCCACCACCGCGAACCCCTTGCCGTGCTCCGGGACCCGGGCGGCCTCGATGGCCGCGTTGAGGGCCAGCAGGTTGGTCTGATCGGCGATGCGGGTTATGACCTCCACGATGGTGTCTATCTTCCTGGAGCTCTCTCCCAGGGAGAGGACGGCCTCCATGGAGGTGTCCAGGAGCTCCTTGAAGTCGGATATCTTCCGCACCGCCTCCCCCGCGCATTCCCTGCCCTGAAGGACCAGCCTTTCCGCCTCCTGCCCGATTTCCACCGTGTGGGCGGCCTGGGAATGGGACGTGGATATGGTCTCCGCCACCCCGAGCATGATCCCCTCCACCTCGCGGATGCGCTCCACCTCGTCCTCGATCTGGCCGGATAGGTCCTGCACCAGAGCGTTCAGCTCCTGGATGGCGGCCATGAACTCCTCGGAGACGGCCACGATGTTCTCCGCCCCCTCGCTCACCTCGACGGAGGTCTCCCGCAGGCCCAGGCTGATGGTGCGCAGGGATTCGAGCATCTCCGCGTAGGAAGTGGAAAGTTCTCCCAGGTCGTCCAGGGAGTCCACCGGGACTTCCACGTCCAGGTCCCCGGATGCCACCACCCGGCAGCATCCCACCAACCTCCGCATGGGGTCGGAGATGTTGCGGGAGATGACCAGGGTGAGGTAACCGGCCGCTCCGGCGCTGACCAGCAGGAGGAGGAGCATGGTGGGGGCAAGCCTCCACAGGGCGTGGAAGGAGGGGTCCACTCGCTCGGCGCGGATGACCGTCCAGCCGGGAAGCCCCTCCAGGGGTGAGGAGGAGACCAGGTATTCGCGGTTTCCCTCCCTGCGCAGCGAGCTGGAGGGGACGGCTCCGGCGGCCGACGCATCGGATACCAGTTCCTTCCATATGTGATCCTCGACCTGCCCCGGCAGGTACTCGAATCGCGTCTCTCCGGCATCGTCCAGCACCGCCAGGCGTCCGGCCTGGTGGGGGTAAACCCCCCTGACCGCTTCCTCCAGGCCGGCGGTCTCCCCGGCCCGGATGCGGGAGTCCAGTTCCCCGGAGAGCAGGTGGATGCTCTCCAGGCCGCGTTTTTCCATCTCCTCCTCCACCATGCCGCTGGCCAGGTAGGCGGATGCTATCCAGGCGACCCCCAGGGTCAGGAGCATGACCACCATGGCGAGGGAGGCGATCCTCCTCCCCACGCCGGACACGGTATGGAAACCGAATCCGCGGCAGGCGTGGAGGAGCCTGCCCATCACCGGGCGCATCTCGCGGTGGGAGAGGAACACGGTCACCAGGAAGTCCACCAGGGCCAGGAGCAAGCCCAGGAAGACATAGGAGACGGTGAGGAAGGGGGTGAAGTCCGCATAGCGGCCGAAGAGGGCCACGCTCAAGGTAAGGCTGAGGAAGATGCCCGCGGCCACGATGAGGCCGTGGCGGAAGCCCGAACCGTAGAGGGTCTTCTGCAGCCGGACGGCCAGGCGGCGGTCCTCCGGGTCGGAGGGGTCCCGGGTCCCCTCGTACCAGACGAGGAGGTTCCGGAGCACGGAACGCTGCATCCCCAGGTAGGCCAGGGCCAGGATGACGGCCATGGGGAGGACCACCGCGAACACCGCCAGGAGGTAGACGAGGTACTGGCGGGAGGTGAAGCGGAAGATGGTCAGGGAGAAGAGGGCCAGCACGGCCAGGGGTATGGTGATCGCGGAAAGGGTGGCCTTGCCCAGGAGGCGCCGGGAAGCGGACGTGAAGGCCGCCTCCAGCGCGTCCCTTTCCTTGCGACGCGCGGCGTCGTCCCGCAATTGTTTACCCGTCCTTTTTCCGTTCGGCGCCCCACCCGGGAGAGGGCTTTTCAACCGGGGCCGCGCCGATCACCATGGCGACTCCACCGCTTTATTCGACATCCCCGCTCCACGCCTTGACCGCAAGTGCCATAATAGGGGAAGCACAAAGGTAATAGGGGAAGCGCAAAGGAAGGGCGATTTCGCTTTGCAGGGCAGGCCCGGGGGGCGGTTCGGGAGGTCCCGTAAAGCATGGGGAGGGCATGGAGGGGGGCCGGACGGCTTGAAGGCCGGCGGGATTTAGGGTAGGGGGAGAAGGAGCGAGAGGCCGACGACGGGCATGACGCCGGGCCCGGATGGTGCAGAAAACCGGAAGGCGGCGCCGGGTGCGTGATGGAGGAGGGGAGCATGAAGGAGAGCCGGGCGGGAGCCGTGGAGAGCGAGCGTTTCAGGAGGATCAGGGAGGACATCCTTTCCCAGCCCGTGTCCCTGTGCCCGGAGAGAGCTCTTTTGGTCACGGAGTACTTCCGGGAACACGATGACCCGGGTGAGCCCATGCCCGTGCGCCGGGCCAGGGCCCTGCGCTACATCCTGGCCAACAAGTCGGTGCACATCTATCCCAACGAGCTCATCGTGGGCAACGTGGGTTCCCACCGGGTTTCCGCCATCGTCCAGCCGGAGCTGGCCGGGGTTTTCATGAGCGAGGACCTCCTGTGGATCGACCGTCGCAGGACCACCCCCCTGCGCATCTCCTGGCCCGACCGGCTGCGCCTGTTCACCCGGGTCATCCCCTACTGGCTGACCCGGAACATGAACTGGCGAGCCTTCCGGGACCGGCGGCATTTCCTCCGTTACGTGAGGGAACAGCTCCGCCCCACTTATTACCTCATCAACGAGGCGGGAGGCATCGGGCACTTCCTCCCCAATTACGAGAAGATGCTCCGGTTGGGAGTGGAGGGTTACCTGGGGCTCATGGAGGGGAAGGAGGGCCCCCTCTACGAGGCGGCACGCATCGCCGCGGATGGCCTGGTAATATATGCCAACCGACTGGCGGACGAGGCGGAGCGCATGTTCCGGCGGGAGGAGGACCCCGCGCGCCGAGCGGAACTGGAGGACATCGCCCGCATATGCCGGAAGGTCCCCCGCCGGCCCGCGGAGACCCTTCACGAGGCCCTGCAGGCCCTGTGGATCACCCACCTCGCGGTGTGCCTGGAGGGGCTTAACTCGGCCGTGTCCTTCGGGCGGGTGGACCAGTACCTCTATCCCTACTACCGCCGGGACCTGGAGGAGGGACGCCTGGACCGGCAGAGGGCCAAGGACCTGTTGCTCTCCTTCACCGCCAAGGCCACCGAGCACGTCTTCCTCCTCTCGGAGAGGATAAGCCAGTATCACGGGGGATACCTGGTGGTGCAGGCGGCCATGGTGGGGGGCACCGACCGGGAGGGTAAAGACGCGGTCAACGACCTCACCTACCTCTTCCTGGAAGTCATGGAGGAGGCCGGGCTGCGGGATCCCAACTACCAGGCCCGCGTGCATGCCGATTCCCCCGAAGAGTACCTGCGCCGGGTGGCGGAGGTGGCCAGGAGGGGAAGGGGCGTTCCGGCTGTCTTCAACGACGAGGCGGTTACCGCCGCCCTGGTCCATCACGGCTACCCCCTCGAGGAGGCCCGCGATTACGCCGTGGTGGGATGCGTGGAGCCGGCCCTTCCGGGGCGGAGCTTCCTCTCCACCGACGCCGCCCTTTTCAACCTCCCCCTCTGCCTGGAGCTGGCCCTCAACCGGGGGAGGCGTTTCGGGAGGCGGAGCCGGGTGGGGGCTCCCACGCCCGACCCCGCGGGCTTCCGGGGCATGGACGACGTCCTGGAAGCTTTCGCCCGGCAGGTGGACTTCATGGTGGACCGCATGGTGGGCGATTTCCGCGTGGTGGAGAGGGGGAACCGTGATTACCATCCCACCCCGTTCTCCTCCATGCTGGTGGACGGCTGCCTGGAGTCAGGGAAGGATCTCACCGAGGGTGGAGCCATGTACAACGGGAGCGGCATCCAGGGAGTGGGGGTGGCTGACGTGGCCGATTCCCTGGCCGCCCTGGACGAGGTGGTCTTCCGCTCCCGAAAATACGGGATCGACGAGGTGGTTCAAGCCCTCCGCGACGACTTCCGGGGCCACGAGAGGCTGCGCGCCGAGTTGCTCAAGGTACCAAAATATGGTAACGACCATCCCCTGCCCGACGGTTATGCCGACCTGGTGGTCCACGTCTTCCACCGATCCCTCTCCAGGCACCGCAACACCCGGGGAGGCCCATACGTACCCGGGTTCTATTCCGTCACCTGCCACGTGGCCTTCGGAAGGGAGGTGGGAGCCCTTCCCAGCGGCCGCCGCGCCGGGGAGAGCCTGGCCCCCAGCCTGGGCCCGGCTTGCGGGGCGGATCGCCGCGGGCCCACCGCCCTCCTCAACTCGGCCTCCAGGATCGACCACCGCCTCATGCCCAACGGTTGCGCCGTGAACCTGAGCTTCCGCCCCGGGGACCTGGCGGGGGAGGAGGGCGTGGACAGGCTGGCCTCGCTCATCGCCGGGTATTTCCGTTCCGGGGGGATGCAGGTCCAGTTCAACGTCCTGGACCCGGAGCTCCTGGAGGACGCCCGGCGCCATCCCGGGAAGTATCCCGGCCTGGTGGTGAGGGTGGCCGGCTACTGCGCCTATTTCGACGACCTCCCGGACGCGGCCAAGGCGGAGATAATCTCCCGCTGGCGACGGGAAGCGGATCAGCCGGCTCCGTGAACCCACCCCTTCCGACCCTGGCGAGGCCACGGCGGGCCGGCGGC
>JGI24721J26819_10005542_pt1 | contig 12576 bp, 9 predicted proteins | sample YelNatPaOPGAMG01_FD_26819 | JGI IMG/M metagenome (IMG submission 26819)
ATTTCGCTGGACTCCACCCTGTAATCTATATCATCCACGTAATATGCGTTTGGTCCCAGTTTCACCGAACCCGCAAGATCCGGTGTCAGGTGGATGCCCAGGCCCACNCCCTTTGGAACGGGATAGACAAGTCTCTTTACAGGTGCCTTCCCNGAGANCCTGAAGTAGTCGCCCTTGCAGAAGTGAATCCTATATTTTTGTTCATCGATGTCAATCCCGGCCATTTCTGCAATCCTGTCTGAGTTAAGACCTCCGCAATTTATGACAGTTCTTGCGTGAATGACGAATTTTTCCCCTGCACTCGACCCTCTTACTTCGTACCCTGAATCTGTCTTCCTGATGCCGGAAACCATAGTTCCAAGAGCAATCGTCCCGTTGTTGTTCCTTGTTCTTGCATAAAAGTGATTCAGCAGTTCGTCAGGTTCGATTATCCCTGTGGTAGGAGAGAGGAGCGCTCTCACCGCCTTAACTTCTGGTTCCATTTTTTTAACCTCTTCACCGTCCATCAACCTGAGGCCTTCCACTCCGTTTTCCGTCCCCTGCTTTTCCAGTTTTTCCAGCTCGCCGATTTCCTCTTCCTCTATCGCCACGGTGAGTTTCCCGAGCCTCTTGTGCGGAATTCCGTATTTCCCGCAGATATCGTAAAGCATCGAGTTTCCCTTAACGCAGAGTTCTGCCTTGAGCGAGCCATTCGGATAATGGATGCCGGAGTGTATGACTCCGCTGTTATGGCTGGTAGCCTCCTGCCCGAGCCTGCTGTTCCTTTCGAAAACGTAAACGCCATCGTTGTTCTCTGACAGCTTAGCCGCAACGGACATACCTATTATCCCTCCTCCAATGATCACAATGTTTGCCGATTCCATTCCAAACTTGTAATGATTAAATTGTTATGAATGTTCTTTTTGGTCGTTAGAAGGGAGATAGGTCGATGGGATTGGTAGGGGGTAGGACGTGAGCATCCCCTGGATTACCTAGCCAACGCTTCTCTTGTAGAGATCCCTGAAGACGCCGCTCTGGGTCGAAAGCTCACTCAGGGTGCCCTGCTGAACCACNTTCCCCTTCTCNAGGACGATTATTCTATCTGCAAGAGTTATGAGGGAGAACCTGTGNGATATCAGGATCAGTGTCCCCCTTTCCCTGAATTTCCTCATTGCATTGATGATGTTTCTCTCGGATCTCGAATCTATCTGGGCGGTTGCCTCATCCAGAATTATGATTTCCGGGTTCCTGACGAATGCCCTGAGGATTGAGACGGCCTGCCTTTGCCCTTCTGACAGATTCCTCCCCATCTCTCCCACGGGCGAGTCTAGTCCTCCTGGCAGTGACCTGAATATGTGCTCCATCCCGTACCTCTCGATGAGGGACTGAATCTCTTCCCGTGTTATGCCGCTCTTGGAATACTCGATGTTGTTGAAGATTGAACCGTTGAANAGGAATGGTTCCTGTAGCACCGGAACGATGAGATTCCTGTAGGATTTCGTATCGATGTCCATAAGGTCCGCTGCGTCAACAGTGACAGAACCACCATCGGGGTATTTGAGCTTTAGGACTACGTTGGTAAGCGTGGATTTCCCGGCACCTGTGCGTCCAACAACAGCTACGCTCTCCCCCTTCCTGATCTCTACGGTTACCTTTTCCAGCGCAACTGAATCGTCGTACCTGACTGTCACATCATTCATCCCTATGGAGGAGTTGAATGAATCCATAACCTTGCTTCCAACATCCCTCTCAGGCTCGCTGTCTATTATGGCGTAGATCCTTGACGCACCCACCATCGAGTTCTGGTACGTGTTGTAAAGCTGGGAGAGCTGGACTATCGGGTTGAAGAACTGCTGCACGTAGGCAATGAATGCCACCAGGATTCCAAGACTGATCAGGTGATCTAGAAGTGAAACTGAGCCTTCGTAAATTACGAGGATTATACCCACAGCTTCGATCACCCTGATGACCGAGCCATATGAAGATGACAGACGCGATGCATCCATGTTGGCGCTGAAATTGTCCCTATTGAGCCTTTCGAACCTCGTGTATGCCTGATCCTCCGCGTTGAAAGCCTTGAAGGTCCTGATTGCAGCTATAGTCTCTGCAAGGTTTCCTGTTATAGCAGCTATTGTTCTTCTGGTCCTCAGATAGTTTGTTCTCACCCTTCTCTGGAGAAGGAGAGTGAATATGCCAAGTACAGGCATCACAACAAGGCTGAAAAGTGCAAGCCTTGCGTCAATGTAAAACATGATGCCGGCAGCGATGATTATCGTAGAAACGCCGGAAATAACCTGTGGAAGCTGGTAAGTAAGGAAGTCTGATATCGATTCTGAATCATTTTCTATTCTGCTTATAAGGTATCCAGCCCTGACTTTGCTGTAGAAATCCAGTGGCACCTTCTGCAATTTCTGGAATGAGGTATCCCTCATCCTCTTTATGACTCCCTGTGCGACCCTGGTCGAACTGAGCGTCATCCACCTGTTGCTGAAGAACTGGACGAAGTAGAGGGTGAAGAATATGACAGCATAAAGTATAAGCAGGGAAGCATTTCTCTCGAGAACCGCATTCACCGCAAGTCCTAGCGCAAGTGGGTAAAGGACTCCTGATACCGATGTTATTACTACAGATATGACAAAGATTGCAGATTCCTTCTTTTGGTGGAATATGTCCTTCGCCATCCTGAGCATCGTTGCCCTTCCCCTTTGAGGTTTCAGGTACCTGTCCTCGAGGGCATCATAACCTGTCGACATAATCCTCCTCCCCGCCTCCGCTTTCTTCCCTGAGTTCCCCCTCTTCAAGTATCAGCACCTTATCTGCGAAAGAGAGGGCAGATGCCCTCAGACTGATCATAAGGATTATTGTCCCCTTCAGCGCCTCCTTCAGGTTGTTGAATATTGTTATTTCTGTGTCGGGATCAACGCTCGAAGTCGCATCGTCAAGTATCAGTATCTTTGGATTCCTTATGACCGCCCTGGCTATCGCCACTCTCTGCCTCTGTCCGCCGGAAAGAGTGATCCCCCGTTCTCCCACTGGAGTTTCATACTTCAAGGGGAGCGATTCAACAAAATCAGAAATTGATGCAATTCTGGCAGCTTCCCTGACTCTGTCGTCTGATGCCTCCATCCCGAAAAGTATATTCTCCCTTATCGTCCCTGAGAGGAGGGTGATTTCCTGGGGAACTATAGAAATGCTCCTCCGGAGTGCGCTTAGTGAAATATCCTTTATATTCCTACCCCCAAGAGTTATGGTGCCGGAATTCGCCTCGTAGTACCTAGTTATGAGGTTTACAAGGGAAGTCTTTCCTGCCCCCGTTCTCCCTGTTATTCCTATGAATTCCCCCGGAGATGCCTTGAACGTTATTTCCCTCAGAATGGTACTAACTCCCCTGCTGAATCTAACGTGGTCGAAGGACAACACGCCAGGACCCAGCNCCTCACCCCCGTCTTCGACGTACTCCTCTTCCTCAGGTGAAGTTATCTCCTCTATTCTCCCTATGGCAGCCCTTGAATTCTCCGAGAAAACTATCATCCTTCCGAGGAATGAGACAGGGCTGGTTAGCATTGCAAATATCGTGACCGCAGCTACTATTCCTCCCACGCTCGTCCTGTTGATTAAATCGACATATCCGCCGAACCCAATCACTGCGCTAGAAACTGCAGCTACAGTGAGAGGCATCAGGTTGTTGTATACCCCCCTGATCCTTCCTACATCGTAGTTCTCACCGTAGTATTCCTCGGTCAGGTTGCCGTACTTGTCTATCTCCTTCTGTTCGCCTCCCAGACCCCTCACCACCCTCTGACCGACTATGTTCTCCTGGAGAGTTTCCCCCAGCCTGCCGTACGTTGCGCGAATCCTTCTCCAGATAGGCCTCTGTTTTCTGGATGAAACCATCCCGAGATAGATTAGAACAGGCACTGCAAGTGCGAACAGAAGGGAAAAATACGGAGAGACGAGAAAGAGGAGCACGAAACCCTCTACTATCATGAAGATTGTGGGGAACAGGCTGGAAAACATGTTGAGGGTGAAGTTCCTCGTTGCCTCTATGTCCATCGTTCCCCTTGATAGCAGATCACCAGAAGTCTGAGTTTCGAAGAAGAGGAAATTCTTCTTAACGATGTGTGAAACGAAATCCTTCCTGAGGTTGTATGCAAATGTCTGGGATATGTACTGTGACCCGTAATTGACTATAAAGTTGAAAAGTGCTGAAATTGAGTATGCACTGACTATGAGGAGGCTGTAGCGGGTTATGTCCCCGTAATATCCTACTTCCAAAGCTGATACCGCCTCTCCAATGTATACCGGAACTAGGAGGAGAGCGAAATTGGATATTATTCCTGCAGCGATCACTGCGATGAAGATAAGCGTTCCACCCTTCAGGTACGGTCTTGCAAAGAATACAGGTTCGAACACCTTGAGGAACACCCCTAGCTTTTTTCGCGAATTTATCCTGCTTTCCAGCCCTGCTTCCTGTGTCATTAAGTAAATCTACTCCAGAACTTATAGGCTTGCTGATTCCACGATTCGATATTATGTTTTGGTTATCAAAANTCCNCAAATCTGCCCTNTATGCTGAATATTAAGGATGTGGGCGACTGCAGATATAGCCGAGAACGCAATACTTTATCAGTTAAATCTATCAAGCTATCTTTAACTTTACTTCTAATCAGAAAAATGAATTGAAAAGAGAAAACAGAAAAAAGGAAGAAATCGGCCAGCTAAGCAGCTTCAGGGTTTCCTCAGTGGTCTCCCTGCATTCCTCATCGCGACGAATGAAAATGAAACTGCAATCACGACTAGGATGAGAATCAGAACCTCTATGATGAATGATACATCGCGGTGAAGGGCCACCTGGCTGGTGTTAGATTAGATGGAGAGGAGTGTTGTCTAGTTACCGAATCCTGCAGCGAAGCGATTTTTAGCGTCTCTGAATATTCAGCGCTGTCTCCGTCCGTAACTTCCACCCGAGCGTCTTCCTGACTGTCCGTGCTTCCCTCTCCCCCCGTATCTGCCTCGATCGAACCTGCTTCTTGAGGGATTCCTCTGTGATTCGTGGTTCATGTGTTTGTATCCTGCCATCTCCATGGATACTTTCTGGCTTATCTGGCTGTCAAACTCTATTCGCTTAATCCTGATCTTCACCGATCTTTCTAATTCCTGAATCAGCGTGATCTCATCGGGGTCGATGATTGAGAAAGCCGTCCCATCAGCACCCATCCTTGCCGATCTGCCGACCCTGTGAACGTAGACAAACGGTTCGGAAGGAGTGTCGTAATTTATGACGTTTGTGATACCCGAAATATCGAGACCTCTGGCAGCAACGTTCGTTGCCACTAGGAACTGACCATTGCGTCTGAATTCATCTAGCGACCTTTCCCTCTGGGATTGCTTCAGGTCGCCGTGCATCACGGATGCTTTGTACCCCTGACTGACTAAAGCGTTGTGCAGGTAATCTGCATTTCTCTTCGTGTCAGAGAAGATTATGGATTTCTTGGGCTTGAACTCACCGATGTATGTGAACAGTGCCTCGAGCTTTGAAGAAGGCTTTGACATCGCATATTGGTGTAATATGGACGTGACTGTTAATTCATCATCCTTACTGATGTTCAGGAAACTTGGTTTCTTCATGTACCTCTCTGAAAGCTTTGTTATTCGTTCCGGTATCGTAGCCGAGAAGAGCATTATCTGCCTCCCCCTCGGCATTGCGGACATTATGTATTCTATGTCCTCGATAAATCCCATGTCAAGCATCACATCTGCCTCGTCGAGAACTAGTATTCTTGTGTGATTGACATTCATCTCACCACGTTTCATCAGGTCTATAATCCTTCCAGGCGTCCCGACTACTATGTTAGGGGAATGTCTCAGCATATCTATCTGAGTGTTGATCGATGTCCCTCCGTAAACCAGGACCCCTCTTATCCTTGAGTTGACAGTTAGCTTTTGGACAAGTCCGAAAACCTGTATTGCCAGCTCCCTCGTGGGAACTACAACTACTGCTCCCAATATATCCTTAGCCTCAAGCATCTGAATCGTAGGTATGAGGAACGCCCCTGTCTTACCTGTTCCAGACTTTGATCTCACAACCATGTCTCTGCCGGCGAGTGCAAGGGGGATAGACTTTTCCTGGACCTCAGTTGGCCTGATAAAATTGATCCTCGTCAGCGCTTCCACTATTTCTTTCTTCAATTCGAATTCTTCGAAAATTGTCATTTTGATACACACTTGAATAAAAACCTGAATACTGTACGTAACCCTGCTTTTATTTTCTTATGGTCATCCTAAACTACTATATAAGCAATCTTTGAACGCTTGCCCGCTTTCCGTTCAATGTGTCGTCAGGTCAAGGACTTCCGATCCCTTGGGAGAAGAAGATGCCAGGGAATTAAACGTTAATAGGACTGTGCCTGGCAGTTTCTCTCCGCTCTTTGCCCTCGTTGTGAGTTACTTTCTTCAGGTGTTGAGACACTGCATTTTTTTTAGGTTACATATGCGTTTATCGATGGTGCATTTTCAATATTCTATGTGGTTGCGTTTAACAGCAAATGATGGGTGACNTGNCTGTGGGAGAGCTACCCTTTGCGCCAGCACATCCTTTTTACGCGTAGGTAAGTTAATAATTATATACCTTTTTATTCATGAGTTGTTATGACCAGCAAACTGCTCATAATTATAGTATTCGTGATTTCCCTCACGATGCTTGTACCAGGTATTTCAGTACTGGGAAACGCCCACGGNCAAACTCCAATAGGCACTCCATCTATAGCTTCGGTAAATCCTTCATCCTTTAGTAGCCATGCAACCAGCGTTCCACCCACATCTTACAGACACTACTTCCCGCCAAATTTCAATGCTAAAACAGAGAGGTCAAACGGTGTGGTGACACCGCTCTACAGCATAAGCCCTGCCCCAATGGGAGTTGGATCGTGGGGCGTCAAGAACAATTCTGGAGTGATGACAGGGTACATTCTCAACACATCAAGTTTTGAAGGAACTGCAACACTCAACAATCTTACTACAATAGACCTGACTAACGACGGCCCTGATCAATACACGATGCAACTGAACACGATCATGAGAAANGTCACANTGTTCGGTAACACAAACTTTGTCTTCTGGACGCAGAACGTGGTCCTCTATACAGCNCACAACCATACACTTCAGTTTGAGGACAACATATGGAATTTCTCAAGCCCTACATTCGCCTTTAATGCCACTTCCCTCTACAACTACGACGGNCATGTTGTAGGGACGACCTACTATTATGCGGTAGGGCCTGCAATATCTGTCACCTACCCATTCACAATCCACCTATTCCTCAATTCAACTACCATTGACAACAGGAATGCTGTGTTCTTCAACTACTCGCTCATAACATCCAACGGTACATATTCAGGCTCATACGACAGGGTGATATTCAACAGCACATTCGGAATGCCATCGTCATTCGTNACACCGTCAGCATATTTCCAGATAAACGGATTCAATCTCACTCCTACGAATTTCCTGCCGTACGATGCTGAACTCATGATAGGGGGTCCTGGAGGTGGAAGCACAACTAATGTATTTTCAATAAACGGCACGATGACTCTCTCATACCTAGCATCATCATCCAGTGGCTCAAGATACCTTTCCGTCCCATCTGCGTACGATTTTGGAACGGATACAGGTGAAACCGCTTCAGGCATTGCTGAGTGGTGGTCGGGTAACACGGTCCACCTGGGCACAGGTCCATCCATACTTTATCCAATGTGGAATGTCTCTCAGAGTTCGGGATATCAGGAACTGAAGGGATCTATCACGCCATCCAACTCATTTGTTTTCATCAGCAACGGTACCTTCAATGATTCTTATGCCGCATGGGCTCCACTTAGTATAAACGGTTCATTCGACTACAAACTTCCACCGGGGACATATTCCGGGGAGATACTGATGAGTGAATATGCACAGCAGAATTTTTCATTCTCCTCCTCTGGCTCTCTTACTGTTTCACTTAAGAAGGACGTTTCAGCTGGAATTTACACCCCACTGATCGCAATGGACAATGCCCAGCTGCAATACATCTCTTCAGGCGGATCTGGAACTTCAACGAATCCATACATAATCGAGAACAACCAGTATTCTCCGATCAGCCCCCTCTTCTGGGAATGGAACGACTACCTCTTCCCGGTGTTCCCTGGTATAATGCTTGTGAACACTGATGCCTATGTCCAGATATCTCACGCCGCCCCCTTCCTGATTTACTACCCATCCTTCACATTTGCTGAACTGGCGTTCTACGGCCTTCCAACTTTCAATTTTCTGCCCACCGAACTCTACGGCACATCCCACGTCAGCATAATGAACAGCCAGTTTACGGGCTGGTTCTTCAGTGGACAGAACGGCTTCCCGGTAGGCAACATAATTGCGTGGAATGCAACTTCCACCCTCATAGCGAAGAACAATTTCCTGAGCATGGGTGAGTCTGTTGTGATATACGGCGGGAGCGGGAATCTGATTTGGGGCAACTACTTTGAAGAGAGCATGGCAGTGGCTCCACCAGCTTCTCTCGCCTATGGAATGGATCCTATAGGGCTAGCAGTTTATTCCTCAGGAAACACTATTTTCAACAACAATTTCAACGTTCTAATCACAGCATATTCCCCTGCATACAACATTTACAACGGCGCTACTGAGCTCTACAACAACACCTGGAACGTAACCTCTGAGCCGTCTTCCTCTGTGACAATGTTCAACGGCTATTCACTCAGCGGAAGCGCGATAAACCAGGGATATGTTTCTGGAAATACTTACTGGGATGCATTCCCTGGACAGGCGTACAATGATTCGGGATTAATTGCAAGCGGGTATGACTATTCCCCTGTCTTTCCAACATACTTCAATGTGACTGTAACGTTGAGCAACCTTTCACCTGGCATGAGTGCTGAGGTATACCTTGTGCAGGATAGTCCATACCAGTATCTCTTTGAAAACACCGGGGCATCTACCGTAACGGTACCAGTATACAACGGAACATATTTCGTAGTTGTCGTAGCTCAGGGGAATTTCTACTTCAACTACCAGGATACAGTAACTGTGAATGGTGCACCTGCCAGCATAACTGTCAATCTTTGATCATTTTAATTTTTCATCCTTTTTTATTTAATTTTTCTTCCAAACACCCCGGAGGCACATACCTTTTTATTGTAGGTCTGTAATGTATATGCCGAATGGACATAGGCTATCTTACGCTCAGGGGTAAAGTGAGGGAAAAGGATGAAGACTCGCTTCTTGTTCTCTCCAGCGCCTTTGCATATGAGGGAAAGGAGGACGAGAAAGCGGTGGCAGTGCTCGCTGACGGAATGGGGGGAGGCGANCTCGGGGAAGTTGCAAGCAGGATCGCCGTTACTACATTCAGAAATAACTTATTACCTCTCCTTGTGAGTGAAGCTGTGGACGGCAACATGATTAGGACAGGAATGACAGATGCATTTGAAAGAACAAATGCAGAGATCTTTTCCTACTCCAAGAATCACCAATTATCTTTTATGGGCACGACTGCCACCGCACTCTTCCTCTACGGGAAAAGAGCGCTGATAGGAAATGTGGGAGATTCCAGGACATATGTGATTGACCCGGAGGGGAGGGTCAAATTCAGGACAAGGGATCACTCCTACGTGCAGGAGCTCATTCTATCGGGAGAGATCAGCGAGGATGAGGGGCGTAATGATCCAAGGCGGAATCAGCTTACGAGGGCACTGGGAATTGANAGAACTATCTTNGCNGATATTTCGTCGATGGAAGTTGGGGGTGGAGAAACNATCCTCCTCTGCTGCGACGGTTTATGGGGGGCTTTGAGCGAAAGTGAACTTCGGAAGCAGGCCATCCGTGGAGAATCTGCACAGGAAACAGCAAAAATCCTTGCAGATGAGGCAAACGAGAATGATGGAAGCGATAACATTTCCATCATCGTTCTAAAAATCTGATTCAGTAGACGCGCTGGATAATGTGCATAGACGGAAAGGGAAATTTTGTCCCTCCAAAGCGGTGGTGACGATGGAGCTCTGTTTGAAGGATTTTATCCCCCTAAGAAAGATTTAATAAACCTAACTTCTATCGACCTTCGATGAATATCGACAGGAAAGGGAGGGCAGCAATTTTGATATTTGTTGAAGGCGTCGCCGTCTATTTCATCACATCATATCTGATCATAGGTCCTTTATTCAGGGGATTCTACGTTGGTCAACCTGCCGCCGGTGAGCTCTCATTTCTCACCGCATACATCTCAGTCGGGATTGCGGCAGCCTTCACGTCAATAGCCCTAGTCATCTATCCCGCTTTGAAATTCAGGGAAACGGGTGAGGAAGTTGGACAATAAGGCAAAGGTAGAGTTGATATGGATAGTCGCTGTCATAGCGATCCTTGGCTGGGCTGCGGTTTCAAATGCAAGCTACCTCAGCTCAAATCCCAGCAGCATAGCCAACCCCGCCGGTGGAGATCCGCAGGGTGTGGTGATAAACGTCACTGGTTATCAGTGGGCATGGCAGTTCCAGTACCCCAACGGCACAATCACAACTAACGAACTGTTTCTGAACGTCGGAACCACCTACACCCTGATAATCACGAGCAAGGATGTAATTCATGATTTCTACATACCACAGTTTGGGGTCCAGGCTTATGCAGTATACGGCCATCCGAATGAGGTTACACTGAAGCCCTTGCAGGAAGGAACATTCCTGATGGAATGCGTCGAATACTGCGGACAGTATCACTATGAGATGAGGGGTACGGTGGTGGTAACCTGATGGGATTCTCTTTTGAGCTCGCACTTTTCGGATCAACCATAGCGATCATTGCGATAATGGGTTTCCTCCTTTACTACTTTGCAGCCGACTACAGGAGGAACCTCCTTGGCGATGCAGGTTCAACTCTCCCGAAGATCGAATCAAATACCATGCTGAGCAGGATGAAAAGGGAACTGAGTTTCTCCGCATTCATCATGGATGACAGCAAGTCGATAGGAATAAGGTATCTTCTGCTGAGTCTTGCTCTCTTCTTCATTGCTGGACTAGCAGGGATAGGAATGAGGATATCCCTCTGGTTCCCAAATCCTACCTTCCTGACCCCGGTGCAGTACAATATCCTCCTAACCGCACATGGCACGCTCATGCTGTACGGATGGGCAACCGGAAGCATACTCGGAATAACCTACTACCTTCTTCCGTCGTCAATAAGACTGAAAAAGGATTCACTGGGCGCGGTCAGTTCCGTGATGTTCTGGATGTTCCTAATTGGTTCCCTCTTCCTAATATTCTCAAAGAGTACGGCGTCCTGGTACTTCTATTACCCGCTCGTGGACCAGCTCACTGCAGGCAGGAGGTGGAACATTTTCATACGCAGCGCTCATAGGAGTGATGCTGATTCTGCTTGCAACAGTTACTTCCTGCATCATATTCCTGAAGATGATCTTCCTTGACAGGGATAAATCCATTCCTATTTCAAGACTGCCTCTTTTCGCCTGGTCAGTTGTTTCCACTTCATTTCTCATCATCGCTTCTGCCCCAATATCGATGATCGCAGACGGCTTCCTGATCTACGATCTCATTAACCCCATTTTCTTCCAGGGGGCAAATGGAACTGCCCTCGGTTATGCAATAATGTTCTGGTTCTGGGGGCATCCAATAGTTTACGTTGCAATAATACCCGCATTCGGTCTCATATATGAGCTCCTCCCGAGATTCACAGGCAACAAGATATTCAGCTACAGGGCGGGTGTGCTCTCCCTCCTCCTGCTGATGGTACTCAGCGGAATGGTCTGGGGGCATCACCTCTTCAACAGCGGACTGGGGACTGCATGGGACCTGATCTTCTCAACCACTTCGTTCATAGTTGCCATCCCCTCTGCTATGTCAGTCTTCAACTGGATTGCAACCATGTGGACCGGCAGGGTGAGGATTAACGTCCCGATGCTCTTCATAATCAACGGCATAATAGATTTCGTCATAGGAGGCGTGACAGGTGTGATGGTGGGGGACGTTGGAGTGGACGAACTCGTCCACGGGACATATGCGATCACTGCACACTTCCACTTCATCCTCCTTGGACTTACAACTGGCATAGCCTTTGCAGCAATCTACGTGCTCTTCCCCACACTCACCGGAGGAAGGAAGTACAACATCCCTATGGCAAAGGTACACTTCTACCTGACTTCCATAGGCACGTGGATCATGTCAGGATTCTGGCTTGTCGGCGGTTTTGCGGGAATGCCGAGGAGGGTTGCGGGTTATTTTGGAATCTTCCAGACGTACCAGGATGCCGCTGCAATTGGAGGCGTTATTCTTGGGCTGGGATACCTGGTATTCCTTGTCAACTTCCTCTATTCCTCATACGGTCCAGTTGAGGCAAGCACAGATAACATTCTGGAGGAGGTGGCAGCATGAGAAAGTCAACTCCTATCGCAATATTCGTAGTGGTCATTCTTGCGGCTGGAGGTTCTTTCATATGGTTCATGGAACAGCCAGGCGGACCGTCAACAGCGGGCACACAGGGAAGCTACAACTCCACGCAGCTCATAGTCCTTTATGCGAACGCGCTAGGATGGGACTACAACTCCTCACA
>JGI24721J26819_10005550_pt1 | contig 12563 bp, 10 predicted proteins | sample YelNatPaOPGAMG01_FD_26819 | JGI IMG/M metagenome (IMG submission 26819)
GTTCTATATAGGTCAGGGTGTCCACCCCAGGGCTCTGTAGCAGGCCAGGTTGAAGAGGCATCAAATTCTCCTCTCTGTTCCAAAGTTGCCTCCATCTGAGTACTCACTACCTCTACGTCGATTCCGAATTTCTTCCACTCTTGAGAGGCGGCAAAGGCATTCCTAAAGGCTGGATGTGCCGGATTGGTACTAGTCAATATTGTAATCTTCCAAGGCTTACCATCAGGAAGGAGCCATTTTCCATCCTTATCCCTCTTAAATCCATTCTTTATAAGGAGTTTTTCTGCTACATCTGGGGCATATTTGAACCATCCATATCCAAAAGTCTCCCTGATCTCTTTAGGCTCTGTTGGAACCTTATATCCTCTACTCTTTGCATATTCTGCCAGTCTCATCGGGGCATTGGGGTCATATACCTTAAATGGTTTTCCATCTACATCTATAGTAAAGTTCTTGATCCAGCTCTCCATTGGACCATAGTACCATTTTAGATAGACAGGAGTAGGAGGTATGGCAAGGGCTCCCATAGTAGCAGCACCATCAAATGCTAAAGCGATATAATCAACGATATCTATAGAGAGGGTCAATGCCCACCTTACATCCTTATTATTAAATGGAGCTTTTGCAGTATTAAATGTGATTCCTGTGATACATGGGTCAACGTTAACTACCCAAGGAAAATCCTTTCTATAAGCCCTTGCATACTTATTAGTGGCAAGGACAGACCTTAATGCCTCCATAGTCAAACCTGTCATATCTAACTGATGATTATTCTGAGCAAGAACCTTCTTTTCTGGTGGACCATAGTAGATATAGAGGACATACTTAGGTTGAGGCATCCCATAGAGTTTTCCTGTAGGAGTTTTGTCCCAATCAGCTCTCCTCTCCCATAAAGTCCAGTATCCACCTGGATCATAGCTTTTCATTACATATGGACCTGAACTAATAGGAGGATTGAAGGCAAATGTTACAGGGTCTGTAACCTTTTCGAAGACGTGCTTAGGAAGAGGTCTACAACCTCCCCATCTATCCAAGAAATAGGTATGGAACCTAGAGTTTGGCTTCTTTAGCTCAAAGACAACTGTATACTTACCTACTGAATATACCTTATCTACATACTCTGAAAATTGAGCATAGTAGCCCAGGTCTGAATGTTTCATTATAAGCTGAACGGTATATACCACATCATCTGCTGTAAATTCTACTCCGTCACTCCAGTACATCCCTTTTCTTAACTTAATAGTCATCTTGGTAAAATCTTTATTATAGATAGGCTTATCACTAGCTAGGGCATTTATAATCTTACCTGTAGCGTACTCTACTATCCACAAAGGCTCGAGCATAAGCTGTTGTATTCCACGATCAGGAGACCTCCAGGTAGCTGCCCAGGTATTAAAATTGTCTGGAGTAGCTACTCTTCCACTCAGAACATCCACCATCAAGGTCTCTGATCTAGGTAACTCAGGAGCTAGCTGGGCAAAAGCTCCAGGTAGACCGCTTAAGATAAAACTACAAACTACTACTCCTAAAAACAAGACCTTTAAAAACTTCTTCATGTTACCCTTTCCTCCTTTCAAATTTTGTAAAATAGTTTAAAAACAACCTCTAAATCCCCCTTATTAATAAAGGTTATTTCTCCTTCTCACCTCCTCTCTATTACAGACTTTCTTGTCACTAAACTAGCCCTCAACATCCTGGGCTCAATGAATAGATTGCCACTTTCTAGTAAACCGATTAACATTTCTGCGCCATCTCTACCAATCTCATATAAAGGCTGTCTTACCGTAGTTAATGGAGGGTCTGCTAAACCTGCCGCATGAATATCATCAAATCCCACAAAAGAAATATCTTCTGGTACCTTTAGACCATTATCTTTTGCTACCTGCATAGCAGCCAGTGCCATATTGTCATTGGCAACAAAGATAGCGGAAGGAAGTGGCTTTAGATTGAGAATCTTCTTCATTGCCTCTACAGCGCTCTTTTTATGGTAGTCTCCCTCTAGAATATACTCTTCTCTTATAGGAATATTGTGCTTATTAAGTGCATCTATGTAGCCTTTAAGTCTAAGTTCTGCATGTTGGTGTCCTTTAGGACCAGAGATATGGGCTATATCTCTGTGGCCAAGTTTTATCAAATACTCTACTACCTCAAATGCTCCTCGATAGTGCTCCGCGGTTACAAAGTTTCTCTCAAAACCAGAGATGCTTCCACCCAAAACGATAAAAGGTCTTTTATTATCTAAAAAAGGAAGAAGCTCATCTATTGATAGAGACCAGTGAGATAGGATAAGAATTCCATTAGAATTATTGGGGATGTTTTCTAAGACCTCTTTACGCTTAATGAACTCCTCCGGTCCGTAATCTCCTCTGATATCTAGATTGGTATAGTACCCTTCGTCTCTTAGCCTATCTATTACCCCTTGAATGAGAGGCATATAAAAGCCTCCTGTATAGTGAGTACCATCNATAAAAGCAATAAGTGAAATCCCCTCTTGAGTCCTCCTATTAGAAATATATCCCAATTCAGAAGCTACTTTAAAAATCTTTTCTTGGGTCTCTCTGCTTATCTTCCCTTTACCGGATAGGACTAAAGATGCTGTAGTATATGAGACCCCGGCCTTCTCCGCTATATCTTTTATTGTTATCCTCTTTTCACTCAACCAGTTCTCCCATAGTAATAAATTAACTAATATTATCACTGATAGTATATCATAAAAATTTTAAATGTAAATACTCATACATTAAAATAAAAGGTTATTATATCTCCATCTTGAACCTCATAATCCTTCCCTTTAATATAAACCTTGCCTAAAGATTTTAACACGCTTTCGCTTCCATATTGGATGAACTCATCATATTTCATAACTGAAGCCCTTATAAATCCTCTTTCAATATCTGAGTGTATCTTCCTTCCTGCTGATGGAAGCAATTCTCCTTTCTCTATGGTCCATGCTCTTACCTCATCAGGACCTACAGTGAAAAATGAAATATACGAAAGGACATCATACATAGTCTTGGTAAGCTTATTTATAGCAGGTTCATCAATCCCGAGTTCTTCTATAAATGCCTCTCTATCATAAGGCTCTAATTCACTTATCTCCTCTTCAATCCTTGCAGAAAGCACAATAACTCTGGTATTTTCTCCTTCCCACATCTTCTTTATATCCTTATATGCCTCTTTGGAGTTTAATCTATCCATATCAGTATTCATTACAATTATCAATTTCTTATTACTGATAAACTGAAGATGTCTTATACTCCTTTCCATATCCTTACTAATTTTTATGTCTCTTAACGACTTTCCCTCCTCCAGATATCCTCTCAAGAGATTAAGAACTTCTTTTTCTTTGGACTTCTCTTCACTATTATATTTTTTGTCCTTTTCTATCCTTTCAAGTCTTTTCTCAATAAGGGAAAGATCAGCTAAAATTCCCTCAAGATTAAAGATTTCTATATCTCTCTTGGGGTCAATAGAACCCTCTATATGAGGAACAGTTTCATCTTGGAAATCTCTCACTATATAGCAGATACAATCTATATCTTTAAGTTGGGAGGTATAATTCTCTTTCCCCTGATTTTTTGTTATAGGAGGCAAAAGAGATATCTCAAGTTCAGGATATACTACCTTCTTAGGCTTATATATCTTAGCCAATTGGTCCAATCTTTCATCCTTGATCTTAGTTATACCTTTTATCTCTTTTTCTCTTTCAGAAGGTCCTACAGAAATCCCCGTTAATAACCTAAATACAGTCTTTTTCCCTACATAGGGAAGCCCTATAATACCAAGTTTCATAATATTCCTCCATTTCTCTTTCTACAAGGGAGCTATTTTACCATAAAGAATAGGATAAAACAATGGTCTAGTTATGATATAATAATGTAAATTCCCTTTTCATAAGGAGGAATAATGACATATGAACATCTTAGGAATAGTAGGAAGCCCGCATAAAGATGGAATGACAGCAAAGCTTGTAAAAAAGGCATTAGAAGGAGTAAGAGAGGAAGGAGAGGAGACAGATTTAATCTATCTAATAGATGAAGAGTTAAGATACTGTGAAGGATGTGGGGGTGGATGTTTTCAGACATTAAGATGCATAAGAGACGAAAAAGCAACTTTAAGAAGCCAGAGAGTCAGTTCTTGTGATGCCCTAGTCTTTGGAGTTCCAGTTTATTGCTGGCAGATAAATGGACTCTCCAGTCTATTCATAGATAAGCAGAGATTTAATACTGGCTCTATAGTTGCACCATCAACCAATACAAGACCAGCCCTAGGTATTGCTGTGGCTGGTGGTAGTGGAACGGGATGTATACTAGCATTACAGTCTCTATACAAATACTTCTTCAATTGGAGTTTTAGAGGGATTGATCCATTACCTGTTACTAGATTTAATTTCCAAGAGGCTTTAGAGCTTGCAAAGGAGTATGGAAAACACCTTGTTCAAGTGGCAAGGGAAAAGAAACAATTCTCTAGTTTTGGAGAAGCGATAGCATACTACGAGACATTAGAGTATATGAAATATACACCAATAGATGAACTCCATTTTATAGTCAAAAGTATTGTAAAGAGCCTAGAGAAGAAAGAAGGGATTAATGATTTAAAAGAACAGCTATTAAAAGAGCTGGATCTAGCTGAAAAGGCTTTAACAAGTGGAGATAGGCTTAATGAAGCTATTCATTTAGATAATGCATATAGAATAGGTGTAAAGGCTTGGAATATAATTAATTCTTAAATAGGAGGTGAATGTTTATGCTTAAAGGAATTTCTCCTTTATTATCCCCAGAACTACTAAAAGTACTCTGTGAGATGGGACATGGAGATGAGATCGTCCTTGCAGATGCCAATTATCCAGTTTGTTCAAGTGGACCAAAGGTAATAAGGGCAGATGGGCTTGCTATGCCAGGTCTTTTAGAGGCTATACTCAAACTCTTTCCGCTTGATACCTATGCTAAAGAAAATGTAATTTTAATGGCATCAAATGAAGGAAGGCCAGAGATATGGGATAAGTATGAAGAGATACTCAAGGCTTCAGAAGAAGATGCAAGGATTACAGCTATAGAAAGGTTTGATTTCTATAGAAGGGCTTCAAATGCCTATGCAGTNGTGGCTACTGGAGAAAGGGCTTTATATGCTAACATAATCCTTAAAAAAGGGGTAATAAAATAGGAGGGAGAGAATAATGTTTGAAATGTGGGGAATACATTTATTATCAGGTGCAAAGACAAGGTCTATCTCAGCAGAGAATCCTAAAGGTGAAGTTGGTGGAGGAGCAAAAGAAGTCCCTGATGTAAGTAATCCGGCATCTAATTTGGGTAAAGGGTGGAAGGTAAAGCCCTGTATTACTCTACCTGAAAATTCTACTACAACTTTAGCTGAGATCGAAGGACCTGGAATGATCAATCATATATGGATGACTGTTACAGAAAAGGCGTATAGAGATTGCATCTTAAGGTTTTTCTGGGATTATGAAGAAAAGCCCTCTATCGAGGTCCCTCTGGGAGACTTCTTTGCTAATGGGCATGGCCTTCGATACAATGTCAACTCATTACCAATAGTAGTAAACCCTTCTGGTGGATTTAACTCTTATTGGCCTATGCCATTTAGAAAACACTGTAAGATTACTATAGAGAATCAGAGATGGGTGGATATAGATGGATTCTTCTATCAGATTAACTATTCCCTCTGTGAAGTCCCAGAAAACGCAGGGTATCTTCATGCACANTGGAGGAGGAAGGTCACAGAAAGACAGTATCCGGAGTACGTAATTCTGGACGATGTAAAAGGGAAAGGACAATATGTAGGGACATTTCTTGCCTGGACCCAGCTATCAAATGGATGGTGGGGAGAAGGGGAGATAAAATTCTTCATAGATGGGGATATAGAGTATCCAACAATCTGTGGCACAGGAACAGAAGATTACTTTGGCGGGGCATGGTGTTTCGGAGGAGAAACCTATTCTACACCATTCTTAGGGTATCCCCTCTACAGAAAAGAACCGGGAGAAGTTCCAAAACATGGATTGTATAGATGGCATATAATGGACCCAATAAGATTTGAAAAAAGCCTAAAAGTCACAATCCAGGCATTAGGATGGTGGCCAAACGGAAAATTCCAGCCATTAACAGATGACATTGCATCAGTTGCATACTGGTATCAGACCGAGCCACATCATGANTTTCCAAGACTTCCATCTCTTGAAGAGAGATGGGCTAGATAGTAATAAAAACTTACTTTAGAATAGAAAGACCCCGGACTTCCCGGGGTCCTTTTATCTTGTTTTTATCCAGATTTCCATAGGACCTGGCGTTCTATTAGCCCAGGAGTANTATGGGATTGCAGTAAATTCTACCTCTTTTTTCAATCTATTAGCATCATCTCCTGGAAGATAAAGCCCCTTCCAAGACTCAGGGCTGTTTANATAGCCTTTCCCCTTTATTACAACTACCCCACCGAGTATATCTTTATACTCCTGGCTGAGTTTTANATCCTTTGGTATCTCTAGATTCCAGACATCACCCCAAGGATTGTCCGCACCTTCCACACAATAGATAATTGGTCCTCTTCTTATTGCAACCCTTCCTACATTATCTTTTATATTTGGATGACTCTCCAAAAGCTCAGGCTCCATAGACAGATTTAAAGTTATAGTATCTCCCCTTTGCCATTTTCTATTTATTAAAATGTATCCTTTTTCTAAAGTTGGTTCAATCTCTTCTCCGTTTATACTTATAGAGAACTCTCTACTCCATACTGGTTTTCTTAAAAAGATGGTAAATTGGGAGTCTGTATTTATCTTAAACTCTACTAGCCCATTCCAAGGATAATCNGTCCTTTCTTCTAATACCACTTTAGAGCCGTTTATATCAAATTCAGATGTATTGCTAGCATAGAGATTTACCCAGATCCCTTCAGAAGATGTTGAGTACATATAGCCTGGGATAGAAGTTATTGTTCTTGCTATATTAGGAGGGCAACAGGCACAGGCAAACCATCTCTGTCTCCTATGAGAACCTCTATCTGCTAGAGGATTTACATAAAAGTATTCTTTTCCATCTATTGAGATTCCAGAAAGAATTCCATTATAGAGACAGAGCTCCATTATATCAGCAAATCTACTCTCTCCTGATACTAAAAGCATTCTATAGTTCCACATAAAGTTTGCTATAGTGGCACAGGTCTCGGCATAGGCTGTCTCGTTTGGAAGCTCGTAAGCTTCTCCAAAAGCCTCTCCTTCATGTCTCGCCCCTGCTCCTCCAGTAACATACATCTTCTTTGTTACCAGATTATCCCAGAGTCTCTCTAATGCATCCAATAAGGTTTTATCTCCTGTCTCCATATATAGGTCTGTAGCACCACTATTTAGATACAAGGATCTTACTGCATGCCCAACAATTTCATCTAGATCTCTAAATGGTTTATGGTCTATATGATAAGAACTTCCACCAATTATTCCTTTCCCTCTTTCATCTATAAAGAATTTAGCCAGGTCTAGATACTTCTTATCATTTGTCTCTCTATAGAGTTCTACAAGAGCCATCTCTATCTCAGGATGCCCAGGGGTTCCTTCTCTCTTGTCTGGACCAAATACTCTTGCTATATGGTCTGCCAATTTTATTGCAATGTTTAAAAAGTTTGTCTTTCCTGTAGCTCTATGATGGGCAACAGCAGATTGAATGAGATGACCTGCACAATAGAGTTCATGCATATCTTTTAAGTTAGTCCAACGGTCCTGTTTTCTAGAAAATGTAAAGTATGTATCTAGATATCCATCTTCATCCTGGGCTAGTCTAACCTCTTCTATAACATCATCTACCAGTTTATCTAGCTTTTCATCTCTGTTATTGACAAGATAAAATGCAGCTGCCTCTATCCATTTATAAATATCAGAGTCATTGAAGAAAAAGCCGACAAATTCTCCAGAGAGCTTTCCCGAGGCTATCCTAAAATTATTGATCCTTCCAGTTTCCTCCATAATTTGATACTGTAGAGGCAGGGTCGTTTCACCTATAAGCCTTACCCTCTTTGCCCAGAAATTATCTGTAAGTTTCACTGAGCTAATAGGGACAGACTTTAAGCTAGAATATTTACTCCTACTAGTGTCAACTACATAGGTCTTAGACATAACAACTCCTCCTTCTAGTATAGAATTAGATTTTTATTCCCCCTACCCTCCATTCCTAGGTACCCTGTTACCTTTCTTCACCTCATCCTCAATCATATCTAGCAGGTTGTCTATAACAGAATGAGCTCTTTTAATATTTCTTTCCTTTATCCCTTTAAAAAGTTCTCTATGGAAAGAGTAAGTTTTGTCTGCAAAAGAAGAACATTCAAAAGGGTCTTCCCAGAAGAGGTGAAACTCTTTAAGCCCATCTAGGATATCAAATAAGAACTTATTCCCTGCTGAACGATAGATTATACTGTGAAAGGCCCAATTATCTTCCCTGCTTTCATCTCCTCTCCTTAATTTTTCTTCTAGAAGATTCACCCTCCTTTCTAACTCCTTTATCTCCTCATCAGTAATATTCCTAATAGCCTCTTCCACAGCAAACTTTTCTAGTACCCTTCTTATCTTAAGAATCTCTANGATCTTACTCTTCTCTTGGTTGATATGGAGAATCAGATAAGACATATCATTCTTTAAAGGAACCTTAATAAAGATTCCTTTTCCAGCTAGGACTTCAATAAGATTTAAGCTCTCCATCTTTCTTAAAGCTTCTCTTAAAAGGGGACGACTTACCTTGAGTGCACTAGATAACTCTCTTTCAGATGGAAGCCTATCCCCAACTTCCAAATTATTAGAAGAGGCATATTCTACTATAGCTTCTATTATGTTTTCTGTTAACTTCACTCTATTAATCGGTCTCATAAATCTTACACCTTAAAAATATTCTAAAATAAAGACGTATAAAAAACAAATATAAATAAGATCAAACATTCTCCTACTCCTTCAGATCTTATAAAGAATATAAACTATCCCTCTCTTAGTCCTGTAAGGACTATCCCCTCTACAAAGAATCTCTGTCCTATAAAATATAAAACAATAGGGGGTACTATAATAGCTGTAGAAGCTGCCATAAGATAGTTCCATTGAGTAGTATATGCACTCATAAAAGTTGTAAGTCCTACAGCAAGGGTATATTTGCTTGAATCATTCAAATAAACTATCGGTCCTAATAGATCTCCCCAAACTCCCATAAAGGTAAATACACCTACTGTTATTAGCCCTGGTTTAGAAAGAGGTACCGTAATCTTCCAGAGGACTTGCCAAGGAGTAGCCCCATCAAGGTAAGCTGCTTCATCAAGTTCATATGGAATAGTAGAAAAAAACTGTCTTAAAAGAAATATATTAAACGCTCCTCCACCAAACCATGCAGGAACAGTTAGCGGAAGAAACGTATTAATTCCTCCTAAATATTTCCAAAGAAGAAAAGTAGGGATTAAGATAACAGTGTATGGTATCATTAGAGTTGTTAATATGAGAAAGAAGAAGATATCTCTTCCACGCCATTTGAGCCGACTAAAAGAAAAAGCAACAGTTGAAGATGTAAGAAGGGTCCCAAATTCAACAGAAATTAATATTATTAATGTATTAATAAGATATCTAAAAAATGGCATAGCCGTTAAAGCTTTTGGATAATTTTGCCATTGAAATGGTTTTGGAATCCATTCAGGAGGCTGTATGAAAATCTGACTTATATCCATAAAAGAGCTTCTAACTAGCCAAGCAAAAGGTAAAATATAAACAATAAGCCCTATAAATAGAAAAGCATAAACTATTGTATTCTCAAGCTTTCTAGAAGTTCTTTCCTTAAGCTCCATTTTACCCTCCTCTTATTATTTTCTTAGAGCTTCGTAGTATACCCAATAAGGGGATGTCTTAAAAACTAGGATAGTCAATCCAAAGAGCATAAAAGAAAATATTGTCGACAAAGCGCAACTATATCCCATCTTTCCATATTCGAATGCATTCAAATAAACATAATAAGAATAGAACATACTAGCATAATTTGGTCCTCCTCGTGTCATTATATATGCCTGGGCAAAACCAGCTTGTAATGCACCTATTAACCCCATTACAAGATTAAAAAAGATAACAGGAGATATCATAGGAACTGTAACATGTCTAAATTTGTCCCACCAACTTCCTCCATCTATTTCTACCGCCTCATAAAGATGTTGTGGAATTCCCTGCAGACCAGCGAGGAAAATAGTAATTGTATATCCTACTCCCCAAATACTCATAAGGATAAATGAGGGAATAACCTGCTTTTCATTATAAATCCACTCAAGTGGTGGAAGCCCTAAAGTATCCAGGATACTATTTAAAAGGCCAAAAGTTGGATTGAAAAGCCAAAGCCAAATCATAGAACTAGCAATTGCAGGGGTTATAGCAGGCAAGAAAAAAGCTGTCCTAAATAAAGCTTGTCCTATTATATTTCGATTTAAAAGTAAAGCCCAGAAAAGAGCTACTACTAAACCTACAAAAACACTACCTACTGCATAATAAAAAGTTACACTGAGAGATTTTTTAAATACAAAGTCATCAAAAATTTTTTTGTAATTCTCAAAATTAATAAAAGATGGTCTACCTGCTATCGACCAGTTAGTAAAACTTATAACAAAAGAAGCTATCATAGGTCCAAGATTCCAGATAAGAAACCCTAAAATAGCTGGTAATGCAAAGAGTATGCCCCATCTTGCTTGTAATTTCCCCATAAGATCTCCTCCTTTATAGGGAGGGGGTACCCCCTCCCTATATATTTATTTACGGTTTGTCGTATCTTCCTACCAAAAGTGGTTTTATCTTTTCAGCGATTCTATTGCATGCCTCTTGAACCGTTACCTTTCCATTAAAAGCATTGCTAAGTTCTTGATACATAATGTCATTAATTTGAGCAAAATTCTTTAGATAATAAGTTGGGGCAGGTTTGGCATATCTATATGCATAGCTTATAACTGCGGCTTTATACTCAGAAGGATGGATTTCTGGATCGAGCCATTTTTGTATGTACTTCGGATCTGTATACCACCATGTTTGAATAGGCATCCATAATCCACATCTTACAAGATCAATCGCACTTTCACTATTAGTAATCCACTTGTAGAATTCCCAAGCTGCTTTCAATGTATCAGAATCTTTAACAGCATCAGCATAAATACCAATCGGTGTTCCTATCACAGCAGTTACAGGTCTCTTGAACTTTGGAAGAGGAGCCACCCCTAATTTAAGTTTTCCTTGCTTCTCTAATTGTCCAAGTTCCTGGAGAGTCCATTGTCCATCTATCGCCATTGCCACACGTCCAGTCTGAAGAGCTATACTATAGGAAGGTAGAGCAGATGACTGAGCAGGGGTTGGTGCTACATGATACTTATAGATTAGATCGCAGAGATTTTGGAGAGCATCCACTGCTTCTGGTTTATTAATTTTTGCTATCTTTCCACTTTCATCACACAAATCTCCCCCGTTAGACCATATGAATGGGAACCATACCATATACCAATTACCGAAGGTTACTCCAAATCTTTCAATCTTGGTAGGATCAAAACCTGGTTCATTTGGATGTTTACCGTTTTTATCTACTGTCAGCTTCACAGCTGTTTCAACAAATTGATTCCAAGTCCACTTATTTGGGTCTGTAGGAGGATATGGGACACCTTCCTTGTCAAAGATTTCCTTATTATACCAGGTGATCATTACTTCTGCTGCTACGCTTGTTCCTAGAGTTTTCTTACCTCCTCCATAAAGCCACCAGATTGATCTGAGCCTATTTTTAAGTTTTACAGAAGGATCTGATTCTTTCTCTATAAGAGGAAGTATATCCAAAAGTACCCCTTTTTCCGCCCATTCAAGAGCCTCTGTTTCCATTACATAACCAACTTGAGGCGGGGTACCACCACTGATCATTGCACTAAGTTTTTGGACATACTGATCCCAAGGGACAAAAAGCGGCTTAATATTTACACCAGGGTGTTCTTTAGTATATTTTTCACACATCTTTTTAATAGCATCTATTTCTAAATTTCCTCCCCAGTGAGTAAAAGTAAGGTCTATTGCTTCTGCAGTGCCAACAAAACTAACTAAAAGAAACCACACCACTATAAGCATAAAAGTCTTTCTTTTCATAAACTATACCTCCTCCTTAAATCTTAAAATTTTTGGAAACTTTTAAATCTTTTCTAAAACTCAACTCTTTAGATAGCAATTTTTACTACATTTCCGTCAAGCAAGTTTTCTATCACTGCTATCTAAAAACAACCTTCTTAGGTTAACTTGACTGAACTATTTCTCAAATCATTAAACTCACTTTATCTTTTTTCTCTCCAGAACATCACTCTCCTTCTTTCCTTATTTTCTCTCCAAAAGGTTCTTGCTACATTCACTAACTTAATGAAATATCTCTTGTGACCCTTAATAGAAATAGACTACAAGGTCACTGCCAAGATATCTAAATTTTCATGGTACATTTCTCTCGTTAGAGTTTCTTAATAAGTACAACTATCTTTTCAGTTTACTCTCGATATTCAACTGGTCTTACCATCTTACCAGATATAAGTATAAAACATAC
>JGI24721J26819_10005568_pt1 | contig 12535 bp, 12 predicted proteins | sample YelNatPaOPGAMG01_FD_26819 | JGI IMG/M metagenome (IMG submission 26819)
GGTCTCAGGAAATTCGACATTAGCTATCTGTCGAGGGATGATGTGGCAGCGCTGACGAAGGAGGCAGAGGAAATAGCAAACTACTATCCTAAAGGCGTAAAACCAGCAGGGTTTAAGTCGCTGAGATTTGTTACGGATGTGGACTTGGAGAAGATCTCAAAGCTCTGATAGCATTGTGATGGTTTCATTTTTTATATTTTTTTAATCGTCTTATTATTTTAAAATGATATTTTAGGTTTTATTTTGTATCAGAAGGCGCCAATAGAAAGAGCCTAGCTCTTTCGTCTGTGGCTATCTCTGAAGTAACGTGCTCCGATATCCTGTCGCGGTAGTACTTTTTCAAATCCAAGAGGGGCTTATAGTTCTTCCTTGATCTTCCCCGCCTCCTTCAAGCGATTTTATTCCATCAGTGAGGCTGGCATACTCAAGAATATTTTGCATTATTTCTTCATTAGTGATTCGAAAGCCAACCCACATATGCAACAGCAGGCACAGGAGTGACGGCATTCTGCTCCAGATAAAGCCTCCATGATCAACAGCAGGGGGCTTTGTTGAGAGAGGATCCATTCGTCCCTGTTGTCTGGTAAGGTATGTTTTCCATTCCCAGCATTAACGATTTTTTGTGTTTTAAAAGATCTAACAAAAGATCAGTATATGAGGATAGGATTAAAAGCGTGTGAGGCTCCGCTTTAAGGTTCTCTCCCGAGGGGATGCTTTCGAAAGCGGGGTCGTCACTAAAGAAAGACATGATATCCTTTCTGATCGCCTTGTAAACTTCTATCACTTTTTGTATTATCTCTTCGAGACTTGGAGCCCAGAGACTGTTAGTTTTGAATAGGTTGTATAATGTGATAACATGGGTCCTAAAAATTTTCACTCTCTCATCCAGCTCGATCAGTTTCAGTTGTCCTTGCGTCAGACCCAAACAGCTAATCCCCTATTCTTACAATATTTTCCTCGATCGTTTCCTAAATATTTTATGTCATGTTTTGGGTATTTGTACAGATCGATAAGTCTTATGAAAGTTCCTTGAAATCTTATTACTGTAAATTCGATGCTCTTACTGCAAGCAAACTTACTGTAATGTGAGCCAATTAAGGTCGATTTTAATGTTGAGTTGATGGGATCCCCCAATCTGGTGCGGGGAGTGGGATTTGAACCCACGAAGGCCTACGCCATAGGAGCTTACTGGGCAGGATCGCCTCTCAGTCCTACCCCTTTGACCTGGCTTGGGAATCCCCGCTCGGAGTATTTCTTTAACAAACTTGCCTTTAACTTTGTCGTTCCCATAATTAAGTGCAAGGAGTATACTCAATATTTGAATCCAAGACACAATCTAAACTTAAATATAGTTGGTGTGTTTCTTTTAAGGAAGGTAATTTAGATGAAGGATGATCCCCTCATAGACCTCGCCGAAAAGATCAACAACCCTGATCTGAGGCAGAAGGTAATAGAATTACTCAAGAACCCCAAACTCACATTTCTGGATCACCCCGAAAAGTACACAAGCCTTAAGGACTCCCCAGCCAGTAAAAGGAGACATCACTCATACCAAAAGGGGCTGGTGATACACACAATAGCAACGACCAGGCTAGCCCTGAGTCTCGCCGAGATTGGAAGAGATATACAAGGTTAGGGTGGACAGGGACGTTGTGATAGCTGCCTCGCTGTTGCATGACCTCTTCAAGCACCTGACCTATTTTGAGGTTTATCCAGGTAAGTATGTCAGATCCAAGCTCGGAGAGCGACTGGACCACCTATCCCTGATCATTGGGGAGCTATATGCCAGGAAGTTTCCTCTGGATGTGATTCACGCGGTTGTGGCGCACCATGGAGACAATGGTCCGATAGAGCCAAGGACAATAGAAGCCCTTCTGGTTCACATGGCTGACAGGACCGATGCAGAAATAAACGACAAGGTTCTCTTTGCTGCCAAGGAGATAATTAAAGAGTGCTTGATGAAGGAGGTTGTTACTCTGCCCAGGGAGGTTTCCCCCTACGAGGTCATTATCGCCAAAAAGGAGGGGGGCTGCGAGGAGGTGAGGAGGCGCTTCTCCTCAATGATTTGAATACGGGGAGAGGGATGGTGATGAGAACGTGCAAGAAGGACATTGGATAAGGCAGATCGTGGATCAGATACTTGCAAGAGGAGACCCGGAGATAGTCATCCACACAGGCAAGACACCCTCAGGACCAATACATATAGGGGCTGAGCGGGAGCAGTTCATATGCAGCGCGATCCAGATAGAGTTGAAGAGGAGGGGCTATGAATCAACCTTCAACTTCATCATAGACTCCTACGACCCGCTGAAGTCTATACCCGCGGGAATAGAGGTGCCCAAAGGGTTTGAGGAGCACGTAGGCAAGCCGCTCTCCTCCGTGCCAGACCCATACTCCTGCCATGAGAGTTACGCAAAGCATTTTGCGGAGGAGTTCAACTCTTGCCAGGGAAGGCTAGGCGTTTATCCAAACGTGATATATTCCCATGAGCTATACAGGCGCAAGGAGATGAAGGACGCGATCAGAACTGTTTTGAGGAAGCTGGACGAGCTGAGGATGATAAGGAAGAAGTACGTCCAAGAGGAGGAGCATGAAGAGAACCATGGGCACGAGTGGAACCCCGTTATGGTTGTCTGCGAGCGTTGCGGAAGGATCGCATCGAAGAAGGAGGAGGTAGCGCCGAACCGCTTGGAGTGGTGGAACCTTGATGAAGATACTGCAGGGTACAAATGCACAAGCTGCGGCTACCAGGGAAGGGGCAAGATATCCGAATTGGATTTAAAGTTGAGCTGGAGGGTTGATTGGGCAGCCAAGTGGGCCATATTCAAAGTATCTTGCGAGCCCGCCGGAAAAGACCACTGCGTTAAAGACGGGGCATATGACATGGGTTTAGAGGTCTGTTGGAGGATATTCGGTTACAGAGGCCCACTTAAGGTACCTTATGAGTGGCTCACGCTGGGCGAGCATGCGATGAAGACTCATAAGGGGATAACATTTACCCCGCATGAATGGCTCAGGATAGCTCCCCCTGAGTGTATGAGGTACATGATACTTAACGCAGATCCAATGCGGCACATAGCCTTCCTGCCAGAGAGGATCCCCGACATCGTTGATGGGTTCGACAGGTTGGAGCGCATTTACTTCGGCGCCGAGACCCCACCAGCAGGCGAAGACCCGCAGTATTATAAAGATCTTTACGAGTTGTGTGTTGTAGGTCGTTTGCCTGAGGGGGTGCCAGCACGCCTCCCATACAGGTTCTGCGCGATCATTGTCCAGCTTGAGCCACTTTTTGGCTGGGAGAAGGTGTTAAAGAAATCCATGGAGTATTTGAGGAGGCTTGCCGGTGGAGCGGAGCCTTCTGAGAGGGAGAGGACTGACGCAGAGGACCGTCTGAAAATGGCAAAGAACTGGGTGGAGTCCTATGCCCCCCCAACCCTGAAATTCAGAATATCGATGGATCTCCCGGCATATAGACCTTGCAATGACATGGAGCGTTCTTTCATTGAGAGGTTGATATCCCTGATAGAGCAAGATTTGCCCGAGGCGGAGCTTCAGAACGAGATCTTCAACTCTGCCAGGTCTTTAGGTCTTGAGGTTGGCAAGGCATTCAGCTTGGTTTATTTGATACTGCTGGGGGCAGAGAGAGGCCCGAGGCTGGCACCATTGCTCACCGCCCTGGATAAGGATTGGCTGACAAGGAGGCTGAGGTCAGTTCTATAGGGTCAATTAAAAATAACTGAATTTAATTTTAATAATAAATAAAATTTATAATTAAAATATAATTTATGATATATTTATTAAAAAGGACGGTTAATTTTGCAGCCTAAGGTCAAATCACTCGAGCACAGACTTCTACAATGCCACATATTATGTTCATCGCCGCACCGTGGCCCGTTCTCACAAATTATCCATTTTCACGGAGGGGTGTGGAGCTTTATACCAAGTATGGTCTCAACCAGGGAGAAAATTCGCCAGGCACCTTCGACTTCCCTTTCCAAGATTAGGTCGGAGAGCTCCTCCACAGCCGAGAGAGCCTCGCCAGTCTCCAGGTCATCATCCAAGGCAGACATGAATGTCGCGGCAAAATCCTTGGCACACTGCCCCATATATTCTTTACCCCTTGATTTGGCTGCGGCCTTGCGCATCTTCTCGTAAAGGACCCGAGCCTCCTCAAGCGACTCCTCCGAGTACTCTATCTTTGTCCGGTAGTTGGAGCGGAGGATCCATGTTCTCAGCACCTCGGCAGGGTATTTTTTCAGAATGTCGCGAATGTATGCCTTACCTCCCGAGGACTTTGACATCTTCTCTCCCTCTATAAGGACAAAGTCATTGTGGACCCAGTACCTCACGAACCTTTTGCCTGTGAGGGCTTTCGCGATCAGGGACTCGCACTCGTGGTGGGGGTATATGAGGTCCTTGCCACCCCAGTGGATGTCCAGCGTCTCTCCCAATGTATCCATGGACATTGCAACACACTCGGTGTGCCAGCCAGGAACACCTCTACCAAAAGGGCTATCAAAACCTTCGCCTGTAACCCTCCACAGAACAAAATCGAATGGTCCTCTCTTCCCCTGGACCCTTATTTCACCCACTATTGTTTCCTTCAGATCCTTCACCAGCTCGCCGAATCCGCCCGCCGCCTCTACGTCGAAGTAAATGGTGTTGCCAGACCTGTACGCGTAGCCGAGCTCCAAGAGTCGCTCGGTTATTTTTATGATCTTGGGGACGTACTCCGATGCCCTTGTGTATTTCGTGGCGCGCATCACATTCAGGGAGTCCATGTCAAAGAAGTATTCCCTTATGAAGCGTTCTGCCACCTCACGGGGCGAAAGACCCTCCTTCTTTGCTCTTTGGTCGATCTTCTCATCTATGTCAGTGAAGTTCTGGACGTGTGTGACTCTGTATCCGAGTGAGATCAGGTATCTCTTCAGGACGTCAAAGTTTATGTAAGTGCGGGCATGACCTACATGGCAGAGGTCGTAAACCGTTGGGCCGCAAACGTAGGCTTTTACCTCGAATGGATCTTGGGGAATGAAGTCTTCCTTTGAACCTGTCCTGGTGTTGAATATCTTCATCAGATCACCCATACTCTAAGCCTGCGAAGGCCTGCACCTTACTGTAGTCAATCTGGGGCCTATCACCAAGATACATGAGAGTCGCCTTAAATATTATTTCGGCAAATCTCGGGTCTGGGTAAGGNGTNACTGCGGTCGAGCCGACCCCGAGCAAACTCATCGCACTGTAAAGGAAGCCGCTATCATCACAAATGACAGGCCCCACNGAACTCTCCATCGTGCCAGGTCGGATGATGGCAAACCCCTCCCCNTCNTTTGGATACACGACTGAGCCAGATTCTGCAAGGAGCCTGAGGAGGGGCCCTCTCCTGTATCCGAAGCACAGCCTGTCCATTCTCTCTATGGATTCGCTCCACCCGCCTTTTTTCACCGAGCCTTCGAGCCCCCCGAGAAATTTTACAAAGTAGAGATCCCTATCTTTTGCAAAACCGTTCTTCAGGTAGAAGGGCAAAGACTCTTGGGTGGAGAACAGGGCAATAGTCTTTTTCCTGCCAAGCATTCGGATCCCCTCCATCAGCAGAGAACGCCCTACGCCGATCTTTCGCCAGCGCTTTTCAACCAATAGGTTTGAGATCCACCCAATCTCGCCGTAGTCGAACAGGGTGATCATGCCGATTATACCCTCTCGCTCTGCAACGAGGGTCTTTGAGCAACCCGAGCGCTCCATGATCAGGAAGTCTTTGAGTTCGTAGTTCCAGCCCTCTTCTTGCGAGAGGCTTATGAGGCGATCATAATCTTCTCGATTTGCCATCCTTATCTTCAAAATTCCCAACCTCATCGCATTCGTGGAGGCCGTGCGTGATGAATTTTTTGTCGCCCCTTGCGTGTTTCAGACTGCATGGACCATAGTCGTCATCCTCGGCGCCGTACCATTTCTCACAATCTTTGCACTTCATACGACTCACTGGTCAACTTGAGAGCCATTCCTCGATGGCTTCTCTCACAAGTTTCTCCTTTAGTGCTTCCTCCTCCCTCAGGATCTTTTCCCCTATCAAAACGAGCGGCGTGTTTATGGCGTTGTACATGAGGAGCTCAGCCATGGCGTCCCGGTCCTTGTCAACATCCTTCTCCTCAACAAGCTCGCTGTAGGATAGTCCCTTGCTGGACAGGACCCTTTGAAGAATGAATTTGGCTATAGGGCAGCGGGTGCAGGACGAGCTCTTGTATAGCCTTATCTTTGCTTTTTTATCTGCCTTCTCCTTTTGAGTGCTGCCAAAGACCTCTTGTTCCCTGCCACTCAATTGCATTCACCTGTAGATTCCAGCCCTAAGCGGGTATCTGCTCCTGAAGAGCTTGTCGAGCTCCGCCGAGAGCTTTGCATCAAGCTCTAGCTGGGATTTTGATATCGACCTCAGGTCTGGGTGGGTCAGAAATGGGCCCCCAAGTATCGCCCCAAGATCTTTCTTATCAAGCTCATACGTAGGAACTGGGTCTATCCTAAGGATCTTTTCGAAAACTGCCCAGTCAGTAACCCTTTTTTCGGAGATTGCGGAGATAAGGGCTCTCGAAAGATCATGATCGAGAGGTCTGAAGCCAGAGTCGAACCTCGCGCCAATTGTCTTCCTTAGTGGTTCGACATCTTGGATCTTTACCCCAACTCCAAGACTCTCGTTTGGGTTGATCATCATCAGCTTTATCCTGTACCCCGCCTCTGGTCCGAGTGCGAGGATATTGCCTAGAGGATCGGATACGAATTGCCAACCTTTTGGTCTTTTGTTGTAACCCTCCAGAATTTCCTTAAACGACTCCTCCAAGGCTTTTATCTCCATAGGATCCTCCCTCCAATGATATGGAGGAGGGGATATTAATCTGTTATTGGTGGCGCCCGATATGAAAATTGGGTGGAGGTGGGCTATTGACCACTTTGACAGTCTCCACGGCTGAAGNCGGGAGATTCTTGCTTCTGAGGTGATCATTGATCAGTTTTCATAGCCCTTCTAGGCGCCCACCTCAGCCCGTCCCACCTCAGGAGCAAGGGGTGTGCCACCACCCAGTTAATGCTACCTTTATGGAGGTGGCCTATGTTTAATGGTTGTATCTCTGCTCGAACCCACCCCGCCCAGTTCGATCCGGAGCCTTATTCGATAGACATCCGGACTACACCAGAAAGTACTAATAAGCATAAGAAAAATAAATCTAGTGGCNATTCATCCCACGGTTAAAACCGTNGGCTTTCTCGCTGAGCTTTGAGGTAAGTTGCCCAATTGGTCGATTAGCACATTTGGGGACACTCAATCCACTGGACTGAGGAGACATTCAGTTTTCCGNTCGCATGAGCATTCACTCTACAAAGGATTGGATCTTCCGCTCAAAATGCAAGGATCCTGCCCGATGGTTCATGAGTTAAAGACGCAAACTATATATTTCAAAAAACAATCAAAAAGATTGGGGTTAAAGACCCCAAGAGGCGATACCTCCTTGTCTGCTCAGCCGCAGCAGAAACCGGAGGAAAAACCAAAGAAAGAGAAAAAGAAAAAGTGAATTTTTAGTAAATAATAGAACTTCTAACTTTTTTTTCTATTTTTAGTGTACTGTATAGATTTAATATTTTTTACTTGTGTAAATACTAAAATAAATGGAATATTTGAAGAGGACCATATTTTTATGACTTAAAAGGAGAGAGACCCGAGGCAGGGGTAAAAACTTACACCAGAGCACCCTACAGGTGCGGGGGGTGGGATTTGAACCCACGAAGGCCTTCGCCACAAGGTCCTAAGCCTTGCGCCTTTGACCAGACTTGGCGACCCCCGCATTTTCAACAAAAGATACTTAATGGGCTCTATTAAGTTTTTTATTCCTTTGCGCAACAGGCTGGTGCATTCTTTTGGCTATAAAATTCAAAAAAATTAAAAAGGCATTTCTCCCAATTTAAGGCGAGTGCTCCGGTCGTATAGTCCGGTCAAGTATACTGGCCTTTCGAGGCTCTACAAAGAGAGCCAGTGACCCGGGTTCAAATCCCGGCCGGAGCACCACCAAAAAATTATAAAATCTTGGCATGTCAGCAAGAANATCGAAGATTTCGTTTTTGTTTTTAATTTTCTATTTTTATATTTCTATTTATATTTTTGTTTTATTTTTTATTTATATTAAAGGTTGTACTATGTCACTCTTTCAAGATTAGTTATGCTTTATTTTTATTTTAATTTAATTTAGGTTACTTCACTGATATAACCTGCCACTATTTGTCCTACTTTATTTCGCCCTTATCCTTTCACCGACGCTAGGTGCAGTCGCCTCGACACGGAAGAAACGCCTGACGGACTCAGAAAGGCTAATGCATTTGGACTCTTCTCCGTGCGCGACCAGTATTTGCTTCGGTCTAGGAGACAGGTTATTTACGAACCTCAGGAGCTGCTTCCTGTCGCTGTGACCCGAAAACCCGTCCATGGATACCACATTCATTTTGACCTCGACGACATTCAGCTTCCCGGTGGGATCTGTGAGCGGGACCTCCCTGACCCCCCGCAGTATCGAGCGCCCGAGTGTGCCCTCGATCTGGTAGTTTACAAAAATCATTGTGTTCTTAGGGTCCGGCGCCAGGAGCCTGAAGTATTCCAATGCAGGACCGCCTGTCAGCATGCCCGATGTTGCCATTATTATGCAGGGGCTGCCCTCGGCTATGTCTGGTCTGGCGCTCTTGTCGTCCACACTTACAAAGTGCTCTGAGAGGAACGGGTTCTCGCCCTTGTGGAATATCCTGTTCTTCAGATCCCGCGCCAGGTCCTCCGGGTATGCCGTGTGGATGGCTGTGACCTCTTGTAGCATTCCCTCGATGTAGACAGGGACCTGCGGTATCGTTCCCAACTTTATGGCTTCGTCCAGAACGAGCATGATCTCCTGTGCCCTGCCCACTGCAAGTATGGGTATCAGGACTTTCCCGCCCCGCTGGATGGTTGATTTGATGTGCTCCAAAAATAGGCGCTCCGTCTCTTCCCTTGATGGGACCACATCGTTCGGAGCCCCGTAAGTGCTCTCCATAATTAGGGTCTCAGCCCTGGGGAAGGAAGAAGTNGCAGGCTCTAGCAGGCGCGTCCTCGCGTATTTGAAGTCTCCGGTGTAGACTATGTTGTGAAAGCCCTCGCCGATGTGGAGGTGCACCATGGCAGACCCAAGTATGTGGCCTGCGTTGTGGAGCGTGAGGCGGATGTCTGGGGATATGTCGGTGACTTCGCCGTAGTCCAGGGCTATGGTGTTAAGGAGCTCCTTCTTGACTTCTTTGAGACCGTAGGGAGGAGGGCGCCCCTCCTTGACGGCGACGTCCAGGTAATCGAGCTGGAGAAGGATCATAAGGCTCTTTGTCGGTTTTGTGCAGTAAACGGGGCCGTTGTAGCCATATTTAAAGAGTAGCGGAACTAGCCCGCAATGGTCAAGATGCGCATGGGTGACTATCACGGCATCTAGATCCTGGAGGTCCATCTCATCAAGCCTGGGGAACTCCTCGAGGGGGCTTTGTGCGCCAGGCTTAACTCCACAGTCTATGAGGACCTTGCTGTCCAGGGTCTGGACNAGGATGGCCTGCCTCCCGACCTCTCTGAAACCGCCCANGGCGGTTATTGTGACCCATTCGCTCTTGTAGAGCGGGGGGCGATGTATCCTCCTGCCAACTTTCCTTAAGAACTGAAGTCGGTACTCGTTCTCCTTGCTCATGTAGTAAAGCGTCTGCTCCACTATTCTGGACTTTAGAGGAGGGGAACGGACTATGGTAGCCCTCCAGCCAGTGTGGTAGGCAATATCCCTTAGGGTAGAGCCGCCCTTGCCTATGACTAGCCCAGGTTTCTTTGCGAGTATGGTGACCTCGCCTGTCCCCTCGTCAAAGTTCATCTCGGTTATCTCGGCCTCTTTCGGGATTATCTCCTCTATGATCTTCTTGGCTTCCTCCTGGGTCTTCCTTGCGCTGGGGTCTGCCCTGATGATGATACGCTTCTTTATCTCGTGGACTATCCTCTTGACCGGTTCGCTGTTCTCGATAAGCAGGTTCGGATTCTGGACGTAGACAACGATGTTAGGACCCTCAAACTCCACCTTGGTGAGCCTCGCGTCGGCAGGTATCTCACGTAGGACGACCTTCTTGATCTCTGCAAATGTGTCGAAAGTACCTTGGTTTGCCATTTAGGGCACCTTTTGTCGGGCAAGAGGATTTTTACTTTCAGCGTGAATCTTAGTGCTAAACATTACGTCATGGAGATCCCTATCGTCATCNCTGCTGCAGGAGCCTGGAGATCTCCTCATCGGTGAGCTCCTTAATCCCTTCCTTAGTGAGGATCATCACGTCTATACCCTCTCCGCTCCCGGGGTCCCTCTCTATGGCAGACTTAACCGCCTTGGCTATGACTGGTAGGGCTTCTGACACAGAGGGATTCCTCTTGAGGGTGGCTTCCAATACCCCCACCGCGTACGGGGAGCCCGAGCCTGTGGATACAAACTTCTCCTCGGTCAAAGTTCCGAACCAGTCCAAGACGTAGATCTTAGGTCCACTCTCGTCAAAGCCAGCCACTATGAACTGAACTATGTAGGGGAAGTACCGCGAGCTGAAGAGGATGTTTGATGCCAGAGTCGCCACCGACTTTGTCGATACAGGTCCCCTATTCGCGAGCTTTAACATGTTGATGTGCGAGCGGAGATAGTCCATGATCATCTGCGCGTCTGCGACAAGCCCTGCAATCGTCGCAGCCTTGTTATCGTCTAGTATGAAGAGCTTCCTGCCCCGTTTGTGGGCCACATAGAGTCCCGAGGTGACGCGCCGGTCTGTTGCCAACACTACCCCGTCCCTGCAGACTACTCCCACTGTAGTCGTGCCTTTCTTTAGCCGCTCATAGAGAGCGAATTTGGCTTCAATATCCTGTGGTGACAATATGGTTGCCTCCGAGATTACGGAGAATGAGCGCGGTCAAGTTTAATGACAAATATCCATATATTTAAGGGTGACGTAGAGAGTTAAGTGATTTCTCGAGATGGTGATGGTGGTTTGCACATTCATGCAATAAACTTGCCCAGGTTTGTGATAGTTGGGCCCAATGTTTTGACCAAAGCGAGGGACGTGCTAAACGGCCTCAACTACAGGGGAGATGTTTTGTTGATTTGTGGGGAGACCTTCACAAGGGAGCCCGCGAAGGTTGTGATGGAGAGCATTGAGGGCTCTTCGCGTATGGTGCACACCCTAAGTGTCAAGGACGCCACCCAAATTGAGGTGGAGGCGGTTTGTTCCTTGATTGAGGAGACCAAGGTCGGAATGGTCGTGAGTGTGGGCGGCGGCAAGACGATCGATGTGGCGAAGCTTGCATCCTTCAACAAAGGCATACCATTTATAAGCGTCCCCACATCCGCGGCACATGACGGGATATCCTCCCCGGTGGCATCCTTGAAGTCTGAGAAGGGGTCTTTGTCAGTCATGGCTCATCCGCCAATTGCGCTGCTCGCAGACATGGAGGTAATTGCAAGGTCTCCGAAGAGGCACGTTGTGAGCGGGGTGGGGGACATCATTGCAAAGTTCACTGCGGTGAGGGATTGGGGGCTCGCTCATAGGCTCAAGGGGGAGTACTATGGCGAGTACGCAGCATCTTTGGCTCTGATGTCGGCGGAGCTCGTTGCGGAGAACGTTGATCTGATAGCGAGGGGGCTTGATGTGGGCTTGAGGACGCTCATAGAGGCGCTGATAAGCTGCGGGTACGCCATGTGTATAGCAGGGAGCAGCAGACCGTGCAGCGGATCTGAACACCTGTTCGCACATGCCCTGGAGAGAATAGCAGGAGACAGTTCATTCCACGGAGAGCGGTGCGGACTTGGGACCATAATGATGATGTATCTACATGGTGGTGACTGGAAGAACATAAGGGATGTGCTATTGAAGGTAGGAGCCCCGACTACAGCTAAGGAATTGGGAGTACGGGACGAGGACATAATTGAGGCCCTGAGCTTGGCACATACCATTAGACCAGAGAGGTACACCATCCTAGGAGAGAGGGGGATCACCAGGGAGGCGGCAGTTGAGGTCGCAAAGATAACTGGAGTCATAGAATAGTGTTTGGCTGCTCCCAACCCTGACATCATCCCACCCTTGAAGGGTTTGGGCTTTCCGCTAGTTGGTAAAAGTGGTTCGTCCAGATTTTCCTCCCTTTCTGTGCCGCCCCTTCCAGCTCAAAGATCAGATTTTAGGGAGGCAGATTTGTCTAGCCCCAACTAATTCTGCATTTTTGACGCCAGCACAAATATCGGGTCTAACGAGGATCCCCACAACCAGTCCAAAAAAGTCAGGAGCAGAAACCTCGGAATGGTGTATGGCAGGAAGAGGCAGAGAAGAGATAAGGAAATCAATAAAAATAGAAAGATGTAGGGGAGACAGCAAGAGAAAATAGTATGGACGGTGAGATGTTGACACTCTCCACGGCTGAAGCCGGGAGATTCTTGCACACAGCCCCTTCAGCGCTCAGGGACACATCTGTTTCAGCATTCGCCCCTTCTTT
>JGI24721J26819_10005569_pt1 | contig 12532 bp, 13 predicted proteins | sample YelNatPaOPGAMG01_FD_26819 | JGI IMG/M metagenome (IMG submission 26819)
GCAATGGTTAATGTCTTTATAATGAGCGTATTGAATTGAAAAGAGCCAATCGCTTTTTCTCCTTAAAACGTTCATTTGCAAAAAAATTCCTGAAAAATTGGCAGTTAAGGAATTGATTTTGTTACTTTGCAGTCAATTAGCGGAAACGATGCCGAGGATTCAATAAAGAATATAATTTATTGATTTTATGTTGTTTGTAGTAAAATAGTATTTTCTCCAAAGGATGTAAGTACTACAAAAAGATGGGATATGTCGAAAAATTTAGTTATAGTAGAATCTCCTGCAAAAGCAAAGACAATTGAAAAGTTTTTAGGAAAAGAATACGTGGTGTTGTCGAGCTTCGGTCATATTCGTGACTTAAGTGAACATGCTTTTGGGGTGGATCTTGAACATGGATTTAAGCCGATTTATGAAATATCATCCGATAAGAAGAAACTGGTATCGGAATTGAAAAAGGCATCGGATTCTTCGGATATGGTGTGGCTTGCTTCCGATGAGGATCGGGAAGGAGAAGCCATTGCTTGGCATTTGGCAGAAACGTTGAAATTGAATCATGAGAAAACAAAACGCATTGTGTTTCATGAAATTACCAAATCGGCTATTTTGAAGGCAATTGAACACCCTCGTGACATTGATCTCGATCTGGTAAATGCACAGCAGGCACGCAGGATTCTCGACCGCATTGTGGGGTATGAATTGTCTCCCATTTTGTGGAAAAAAGTCAAATCATCTCTTTCCGCCGGTCGTGTTCAATCGGTGGCAGTTCGTTTGATCGTTGAAAGAGAAAGGGAAATACAGGCTTTTGTCCCGGAATCATTCTTTAAAGTCGTTGCGCTATTCAATGTGTTTGATGCTCAAAATAATCCCGTTGAATTAAAAGCCGAGTTGCAACATCGGTTTGCTTCAAAAGAAGAAGCGAAAGCATTCCTCGAATCGTGTAAATCGACTGATTTCATCATTGAAAACATTGTTAAAAAACCTGCCAAACGATCTCCTTCCCCACCGTTTACCACTTCAACATTGCAGCAGGAAGCAGCACGAAAGTTAGGCTATTCGGTTTCGCAAACCATGATGATTGCTCAGAAATTGTACGAAGCAGGGAAAATTACCTACATGCGTACTGATTCTGTCAATTTATCCGATTTTGCGATTGAGCGTGCTAAAAATGAAATTTTTTCTTTGGTTGGTGAGCGTTATTGGCAAATGCGACGGTTTCAAACCAAAACCAAAGGAGCGCAGGAGGCGCACGAAGCCATTCGTCCTACGTACTTGGATCAACCTGAAATCAGTGGTACTACGCAAGAGAAAAATTTGTATGCTTTAATTTGGAAACGAACGATTGCTTCGCAGATGAGCGATGCAGAGCTGGAAAAAACGACGATTACCATTGGAATGTCTCATTCCTCCGAAAAATTTTTAGCTTATGGCGAAGTGGTGAAGTTTGATGGTTTTTTGAAAGTTTACATGGAATCGACTGACGATGAAGATGATCAGGAAAAAGCTACTTTATTGCCTCCGTTAAAAGTCAAACAACAGTTGGATCTCAATCAGATGATCGCTTCGGAGCGCTTCACGCAACGCCCTCCTCGCTATTCGGAAGCTTCGTTGGTCAGAAAATTGGAAGAATTGGGTATTGGACGACCATCCACGTATGCACCTACCATTTCGACTATCCAAAAGCGAAATTATGTGGAGAAATCTCATTTTGAAGGAGAATTACGCTCATTTACCGTTTTTGTGCTCAAGAACAATCAACTCAAAGAAGAACAAAAAACAGAACGATACGGTGTTGATAAAGGAAAATTGGTGCCGACAGATATTGGCATGGTGGTGAATGATTTTCTGATGGATTATTTTCCGAACATTTTAGATTATCATTTTACTGCGACTGTTGAAAAAGAATTTGACGATATTGCCGAAGGACAATTGGATTGGCAGGAGGCGTTACGTCGATTCTATGCCAAATTTCATCCCATGGTGGTAGAAACCATGGAAAAATCGGAACGACGCTCCGGCGAGCGTATATTGGGCGTTGACCCAAAGACCGGCAAACAAATTTCTGTGCGTATCGGTCGTTTTGGGCCGATGGTACAATTAGGAAACAAAGAAGCCGGCGATGAGTTGCAATACGCTTCGTTGAAAAAAGGGCAATTGTTGGAAACCATCACGTTGGAAGAAGCGCTCGATTTGTTTAAATTGCCTCGTTCATTAGGTGAGTGGAACGGGAAAGAGCTCATTGTCGCCATCGGTCGTTTCGGTCCTTATGTTCGGTGCGATAAAACATTTTATTCCATTCCCAAAACGGAAGATCCAATGACTATCACCATGGAAAGAGCTTTGGAGCTGATCCGTGAAAAAGAAGAAGCCGATAAAAACCGACAGATCAAAGTCTTTGAACAAGATCCTGATTTGAAGATTCTTAATGGAAGATTCGGACCTTATATTTCTTATCAGAAAAAGAACTACAGAATTGCCAAATCCATTGATCCGAAAACGTTGACCTATGAGGCGTGTATGGAAATCATCAACCATGACGAAAAGTCGGTTAATTCAAAAAATAAAAAGAAAAAAAGCACAAAAAAAGAATAATTTCATCCCATTCATGCTATATTTGTTCAACTTAATGAATGAAATATGGTGTTTGATCNCTCTTTTTTTTCTATCGATAAAAATGCTCAACCTGCCCAAGGCCATTTGATTTTGGCAGAACCTTTTATGAATGAGCCTTATTTCGGGCGTTCGGTTGTTTTGTTGACCCAACATTCCGATGAAGTCGGTACGATGGGATTGGTTTTGAACAAGCCGTTAGACATTTTTCTGCACGAAGTGGTGGAAGGAATGGAAATACAACAGTCGATTCGCTTGTTTTGTGGAGGTCCGGTTGCTCCAAAATCCCTTTTTTATCTTCACAATCTGCCTAATATGCCGCTGAGTTTTCAAATTACTTCGCAGGTTTATCTGGGTGGTGATTTTGAAAAAATACTTGAGTTAATCAATCAAGGACCGGGCGAAGGTCACTTTATCCGGTTTTTCTTAGGTTATTCCGGCTGGGAAAAAGGGCAGCTTGATGACGAAATTAAACATCANTCGTGGATTGTCGGACCCCTTGCCGATGAGTCCATCCTGATGGAAGAGAAGATGGAAACCATGTGGACGCAAAGCCTGAAAAGCTTAGGTGGTAAATATCGTCATTGGGCTGATTTTCCTCAAAATCCGAACTTAAATTGAACGTTGCAGGTCGTTCCATTGTTGTTCAAAGTAAAGCCAAAGTTTTTCCGACGGTACAGGTGCTTCGACATAAAGAGGCATTTTGGAAACGGGATGAATAAATGAAATGCTTCGTGCATGAAGTGAAATTCCACCATCTTCGTTCGAACGGGGATAACCATATTTCAAATCACCTTTGATGGGCGCGTTTATTTTTGCGAGTTGGCAGCGAATTTGATGATGACGTCCCGTTTCCAAATCAATCTCCAACAGCGCATAGCGATCCGATGTTGCTTTCATTTCGTAATGAAGGATGGCGAGTTGACTGTTTTTTTGTTCCCGATCATACGCAAATGTTTTGTTTAGCTGTTCATTTCGAACTAAATAATGTTGGAGTGTAGCTTTTGGCTCAAANGNTCCTTTTTTGACAATGGCCCAATATGTTTTTTTGACATCGTGACCTTTAAATAGTTCATTCATACGCGCTAATGCCTTGCTGGTTTTGGCAAAAACAACAATGCCGCTCACCGGTCGGTCTAATCGGTGAACAACGCCGACAAACACATTCCCCGGTTTGTTGTATTTGATTTTCAAATAATTTTTGATGGTTTCTGACAGTGGTTGATCACCTGTTTTGTCGCCTTGTACAATTTCAGAGGTAGTCTTATTGACTATGATGAGGTGATTATCTTCGTAAAGGATCGTCATCGGATGATTTTTAATAAGGTACAAAAGTAGCCATTTTTTCAGGCGCTTCAAAGAACTTTTTCTCCTGATTTTTCATGTCGGCTAAATGATGTACCTTTGTAACCCGAATTGAAACAACAAAATGACATGACTGCAAATCAATTATTTGAACACATAAAGCAAAAAAAATCATTTTTATGTGTCGGATTGGATTCGGATATTGAAAAAATTCCTTCGCATTTGCTTTCAGCTGAGAATCCGATTTTTGAATTTAACAAAGCCATTATTGATGCGACTGCCGATCTTTGCGTGGCCTACAAACCAAACATTGCTTTCTACGAACGGTTGGGCGTCAAAGGATGGGAAGCATTGGCGCAAACGGTGATCTATCTTCGCAATCGCTATCCCACACAATTTTTGATTGCCGATGCCAAGCGAGGAGATATTGGCAACACTGCGCAGATGTATGCTAAAACATTTTTTCATCAATATGATTTCGATGCTGTGACAGTGGCTCCTTACATGGGAGAAGATTCTGTGGCTCCATTTTTGAGTGATGTACAGAAATGGGCGATTGTATTGGCTTTAACATCGAATCCAGGATCAAAAGATTTTCAGATGATTCGTGATGCGTCAGGGCACTTCCTTTTTGAGCATGTGCTGGAACGGGCAAAACAGTGGGGCACGACTGACCAAATGATGTTTGTGGTGGGCGCTACTCAGGCAGAATTTTTTTCGGTGGTTCGTCAGCATGTTCCCTCTCATTTTTTATTGGTTCCTGGTGTCGGAGCTCAAGGCGGCGATTTACGCCGTATTGCCGAAGCAGGTTTTAATGAACAGTGCGGATTGTTGGTTAATTCCTCTCGTCAAATTTTGTATGCTTCGTCCCATCATGATTTCAGTCAGGCAGCCCGTCGCGAAGCGCAACAGATTCAATTGGAGATGGAACAACTGCTTGAAGAGCATCATTTCATTGAAAAAAGGTAATATCCATTGGATGTTCTAAATTATTAACACTGTCAAATTTTCATTTGGCAAGCGTTTTGTTATCTTTGTTGTAAATCTAAAAAGAGAGTTGATATGATGATTTATCTTATTTTTGGTGTTTTTGCACTGCTTAGTTGGCTGGTTCAACATAGTTTGCAGGTGAAATTTAAGAAGTATTCTCAAATTCCTTTATCCAATGGCATGACAGGCCGTGATGTGGCTTTAAAAATGCTGCATGAAAATGGCATTTATGATGTTTCTGTCATTTCAGTAGAAGGACAATTGACAGATCATTACAATCCGGTNGATAAAACCGTGAATTTAAGTGAAGGTGTTTACTCGAGCAATAGTGTTGCTGCCGCCGCAATTGCAGCTCATGAGTGTGGTCATGCCGTGCAGCATGCTACAGCGTATGCTCCGTTGAGAATGCGTTCTGCGTTGGTTCCAATCGTTAGTTATACTTCCAATTGGATCATGTGGGTTTTGTTGGCCGGCATTTTTATGGTGAATGTTTTCCCTGCTTTATTGCTTTTTGGAATTATTCTCTTTGGGTTAACAACCCTTTTCAGTTTGATTACGTTGCCTGTTGAAATCAATGCAAGCATGCGGGCATTGGCGTGGCTGGATCGCTCCGGCATTACGACAGTTTCCACTTATGGGCCTGCTAAAGATGCTTTGAAAACGGCTGCTTACACCTATGTCATTGCCGCATTAAGTTCGCTGGCTACTCTTTTTTACTACATCATGATTTTTATGGGTGGAAGAAGAAACTAAAAGGGTCGTTCTTATGTGAATGATCAAGCGTAAAAAAACCACATCTTGTGTTCAGCAGGATGTGGTTTTTTCATGTTTGTTGTCTGCGTTATTCTTCAAGTCGTCGCAAATCGTAGTACATGATTCGTGTGGCTGAATCGACGTCGTCATTGGTCATGTAATAAAAGCCATTTTTTTCGTAGAATGGCAATGATTCTTTGATGCCTTCAACTGTCAGAAAGCGACAGCCGGTGTATCGATTGTTGATCAGCCATTTTTTTACAAAATCAATGAGTGCTGTTCCAACGTTTTGATGTTGAAAATTTTTATCAACTCCTAATTGGACAATTTTTACTGCGGGATAGCTGATGTATTTTTTCCCGATGGGNAGGTATTCATAAAAATATTTTTTCCANCGACCGGTAATTGGGGTTGATTCGATGGTGATACGATCGTTGGTTAATGATATGAAAGCAATAGTCCGTGTGGCACTTTCAAGTAAATACGTGACGGATAGAAATTGCTTATCATACGATTTGGCACTTTCCGTCAAGTAAGCATTCACATCTGCTCTGCCGCAATCAAAAGGCTTTAGAGCCATTTCTTCGGAAAGACGGTTCAGTTTTAGCGTAGAAAAATCCATGTTCATTTGAAGTTAGCGATGGCTGCTAACGTAGCAAAATGTTGAAAAGTACGTTCTTTTTCAGCCAATGATGCTTTGTTCACATCAGCCTCTTTCATCTCGTTAATGAAATTGATTGCATCAATTCCTTTTAATACAGGAGTTTCTTTGTTTGGTTTTGCCATAGTCTGTTACGTGTCAAAAACGGAGCACAAAGTTACAGCTTTTTGTTTGAGTATTTATGAAGAACTTTGAATTTTAGTAAGTTTAAATGGTAAAATAGTTTAAATATTCGGAACATTCCGTTTGGTCGCGATACACTTTAGCAGAATCAGGACAATCGAGAAGTAGCTGAGCGATGGTTTGATGGGAAACCGGATGGATGATTTGAGGAGCAATTTCGTGAAGGGGCACGAGGACAAATTGTCGAAGATGCATGGCAGGATGAGGAATCGTCANCATTGATGATTGCACAATGAGTTCATCATAGAGCAAGAGATCAATGTCAAGAGGACGATCCTGATACCCATTGTCAGAAGAAATTCTGCCTGATTTTTTTTCGATTTCTTTAGCAATGGTCAACATCTCATTGGGTGATAAGGAAGTAAGTAAAGCAATGACTTCGTTCAAGAAGAGATGTTGACTTTCAAATCCCCATGGCATGGAGGTGTAACGTGAAGATTGACGAAGGATTGAACCATAGCGTTGTAGTTGATTTTCTGCAAAGTCCATCCAAGCGTTTCGATCTCCCAGGTTTGAGCCAATTCCAATGTAACAAACAGGCATGTAAAAAGAAGTTGAGCAATTGATTCAACAATGATTTTTGTCATTTTCATTCATGACTTTCCTCTTTATTTGACTTTGGTTGTCAGGTGACGCTTGCCAACAGTTGTTTTTTCAATCCGGCAACTCAGGTAAATAAATGAGCCAAGAAGAAATCGGACATCAGGCAGATGCCGATTATGATCTTGGCTTCATGACAGGGTGAATGGATGATTAAAAATTATTCTTGTTCTTCGTGTTCCAAAAGCAAGGTTTTGGTAGGTTGATCACAAACGCCTGCCGAACCGCCGTATTGTATTGGACCTGGGAAAATATAGTGTTTGTTTCCTTTAGCCCAGTCATCGCGGTGTTGTTCAAAGAATTTAAACGGAGCCCCATTCAAATCTACCAATGCTTTTTTAATGACCGGTTTTTCTTTTCCATGTCGTCGTTCGATGTTCATCATCATGGTGATCGGAACACCTCCGGCAATCCATTCGGAAGCAGGTTTAACCAGATTGCGCACGGTGGTCAGATACCCTGTTTTGCCATGTGCAATTAAAGCAGAGGCCACATTTCCTAAAGAATAGCAATAGTCGGCATCAAAGTTTGAAGGAGTTGCACAACGTCCTTCATAGCCGAAGAAATGATTGACGGCTTGGAATTTTCCTTTGTATTCGCCTCTGGCTTTCATTTCAGCTAACCGATATTTCGTCATTTCGATCAGCAATTTTTCGGTTTCGATGAGCGAAACCTGCACATTGCCGTGAGGATCGCGGTCGAGCATGAGTTGTTTGCCGATGGACAAAGGCAAGCTTTCAAAAACGACGGCACTCTCGGGAGAAAGATGTTGCAAAACGTATTGACGACGTCCGTCATCGTTGGGAATGGCATTGAAAACTCCGTTGTGAGCCAAAAGATCATTCAGTTCGTTAATCAATATTTTGACTTCGGGGATGAATTCAATCAATCCTTCAGGAACTAAAATGGATCCAAAGTTGTAGCCTTCTTTGGCACGTGCGGCAATTAATTTGGCTATTTGATTGACAATGTCGCGCAACGTCATTTTTTTTGCTTCTACCTCTTCGGAAATAATGCATAAATTGGGATGTGTCTGCAGAGCACATTCTAAGGCAATGTGTGAGGCAGATCGACCCATTAATCGAATGAAATGATAATATTTTTTTGATGAATTGGCATCTCGCTGGATGTTCCCAATTAACTCTGAATAGACTTTACAAGCTGTGTCGAAACCAAAAGAGGTTTCGATCATTTCGTTTTTAAGATCGCCATCGATGGTTTTTGGACAACCGATGACTTGGATTCCTTCCTTTTTTTGTGCATAATATTCGGCTAAGATACATGCATTGGTGTTTGAATCATCGCCACCAATGATGACAATGGCATTGATGTTGAGTTTATGGCAAATAACAGCTCCTTTGTCAAATTGTTCAGGTTCTTCTAATTTGGTACGTCCAGATCCGATAATGTCAAATCCGCCGGTATTGCGATATTCATCAATGATTTCTTTGGTCAATTCGATGTATTTGTGTTCGACTAAACCGCTTGGGCCGCCTAAAAATCCATACAACTTATTTTCCGGATGCATTTTTTTCAACCCGTCAAACAAACCGGCAATGACGTTATGTCCACCGGGAGCCTGACCTCCTGAAAGAATCACACCCACATTGACAATGGGCGTTTCAGGTTGCTTATCAACAGGTTGAAAGGAAATAAGCCGTTGCCCGTAGGTGTTTGGAAAAAGTTTTTGGATGATTTCCTGATCGGCAACTGACGTTGTTGCTTCTCCTTCTTTCAGCGTAACAGGGCCTTTCAAAGCTTCCGGAATTTTGGGTTGATACAGAGCGCGTTCAATCTGTAACGGACTTTTTTCGTTTACTTTCATCGTTTGGAATTTTATTATTTACATCTCATTTGTTAGTATGCTTCTGTTCACGAAGTTTCATGATTTTTTGTCGATGAATGATGAGTCTTCAGACAACCTCATCCTTCGGTTCATAAAAAAACACTTATGAAACGTTGCAAAATTAACGCTTATTTTTGATTAATCACACGATAAGAATCAGATTACTATCAAAAAGAAACCTAAAAAGGCATGAAAATTATTTTATGTTTTTTAGCATGTGACCCATGCGTTCTTTTTTTGTTTTCAGATAAAATTCATTGAACGGGTTTGGTTGAATTTCAATGGGTACGATTTCGACAATTTTTAAGCCGTACGATTCGAGTCCGATCCGTTTCACCGGATTGTTTGTCATCAAGCGCATGTTGGTTACTCCGATTTCTCGGAGAATTTGTGCCCCGACGCCGTAATCACGTTCATCGGCTTCAAATCCAAGGTGCAGGTTCGCTTCTACTGTGTCTAATCCGTTTTCTTGCAAGTGATAGGCTTTAATTTTGTTCATCAAACCAATCCCTCTGCCTTCTTGATTCATGTAAACCAAAGCTCCTTTCCCTTCTTTTTCAATCATTTGCATAGCTTTGTGCAGTTGATCGCCACAATCGCATCGCATGGATCCAAAAATATCGCCTGTAACGCATGAAGAATGAACTCGTACTAAGATGGGTTCATCGGGTTCCCATGTGCCTTTAATGAGGGCGACATGTTCTAATCCGTTGGATTTTTGACGAAAAGGAATGAGTCTGAAATTTCCGTAAGCCGTAGGCATAGCTACTTCAACGCCTTTTTCGACTAATGATTCACTGCGTAATCGATAGGCAATAAGATCTTTCACTGAAACAATTTTCAAATTGAATTTTTCGGCAATTTTGATCAGATCAGGCAATCGAGCCATACTCCCGTCTTCGTTCATGATTTCCACCAATACGCCGGCCGGATAAAGTCCGGCTAATTGAGCTAAATCGACGGCAGCTTCTGTATGACCGGCTCTTCGAAGAACGCCTCTTGAACGGGCACGCAGCGGAAAAATATGTCCCGGTCTTCCCAAATCGGACGGTTTTGTATCGGGATCACACAACGCTTTGATGGTAGCTGCCCGATCGAAAGCCGAAATGCCGGTGGTGCAGTTATGACCTAATAAATCGACTGAAATCGTGAAAGGTGTCTCGTGCATTGAGGTGTTATTGTCCGTTTGCATTTGGAGATCGAGCTCTTCGCAACGCTCTTCAGTGATAGGCACACACACTAATCCACGTCCATGAGTGATCATGAAGTTGACTTTTTCAGGGGTAATCAAGGAGGCTGCCGTGATAAAATCGCCTTCATTTTCACGGTCTTCGTCATCGACTACAATGACAAAATTGCCTTGTTTTATCTCTTCGATTGCTTCTTCAATGGTGTTCAAGTTGAAAGTGTCCATATTAATTTGATTTGAATGGATCATGAAAGAAATGGATTCATGATTGTTTTTTATGTTTAAGTATGACTGAAATGAAATTGTTTCCGATTGTTTTGAGCCATCGGTATATGCGTTTTCTTGTTTTCTTGATGATGTCGGAATAGGATTCGGAATTCATTAAGGTAGAGTCTTTAACCGCTTTATAAGTTAAAAACAATCCAATAGGCAATAAGACGGCAGAACTTAACCACATTCCTTCCCAAACAGGCCAGATTCCTTCACGAGCCATTTTAGTGCCCGTGTTGTCCACAATGTAATAGACGATAAACATTAAAATAGATAAGACTACCGGCGTTCCAAATCCTCCTTTACGAATGATAGCACCCAATGGTGCTCCAATAAAGAAAAAGACAAGACAGGCAAAGGATAATGCAAATTTACGGTGTAAATCAATGGCATGGCGTCGAATGATCTCTTCTGTTTCTTTGATTTGAATGTTATTAAATGTCATTTCCCCTTTGATTTGAGTCAGAGAGGACAACGTAGCAGAAACCGCCATCTTTTTTTGAGCTTCAGGCAATTGATCAAACAAGCTGTCAGTGGAATAATGGCTTAGTTGATATGCTTTGATTTGTTTTGGAAGGGAATGAATTTGTGCCAAGGTTCCATAGAAACGGATGGGTTGATACATGTTTTGTGTTCCCTGACGCATGATATTCAGTTGTTTGTTTAACGAATCAATCGTTGCTTTCAATTGTTTTACATTTTTACTGACGTTTTCGTTTTTCAGCAAAGAGGTGCTAAATTGAGTGAAGTTGGTATCAAAATCGATGATGATTTGTTTGAATTTGAACGTTTCTCTTCGATAGGGTATTTTTGAAGCCGTGGAGTAGATGGTTTGTTGTTGAAGGTTTTCAAATGATTCGCCGTTGTAGAGCGTGAAAATCAAAAATTTTTTATCAGGGCTGACATCTAAACGCGCCGAATCGGCTAACATGACAGATGCATTGCTGAATCCGTTCGTGAAATCGTACACCATGACGCGTTTTAAGATTTGTGTCTTGTCATTTTTAGCTCCTACATAAATGGAATAGCCGCTGATTCCTTTATAAAATTCTCCGGCTGGAATTTCCAGTTCGGGCGATTTTTGTTTCATGGAGATGAGCAGCGCCCACATTTTTGTCTGACTTTTGGGCAAAATATCATTGGAAAAGAAAAATGCTCCAATCACTGCAATCGTAATGACAATCATTAACGCACGCATGATTCGAAACAAGGAAATTCCCGCTGACTTCATGGCGAGCAGTTCCAATTGTTCGCCCATGTTGCCAAACGTCATGAGAGATGCCAACATAATGGACATGGGAAGCGCTAAAGGAACTAACGAGACGGATGCATAGAAGAAAAATTCAGCTAACACATTCAACCCCAATCCCTTGCCAACCATATCGTCAACGTATTTCCACAAAAATTGCATCAGGAAAACGAACAGCGATACAAAGAATGTAGCTAAAAACAGCTTGGCAAACTGGGTAAGTGTGTAGTAATCAATTCGTTTTAATAGGCGCATACCATCATCTTAGGGCTTACAAAGGTACGTAAAAATTGAGATATTTCCCATCACTGCCTGATTTCTCGATACAAAGCGGTTGGTTGCCTGATGTTGGTTTTGTTTTGTCACGCTATTGAATAGCTGTTTTTCGAATGATTTAAATATTTTGTTCTGAATAAGTTCTGAAAATATACTGATTTTTCTCATTGATGATATAAGTTGAATGTAAATATAACATAAGTCATAATAAAATATAACATAAGTCATAATTAAATTAGATATAAGTCATAAATTGATAAGACTTATATCATATCGATAATATCTTTTGAAGTTTTTGATATGATCTCTTAAATATGTAGGGCAAGATACTGAGAAAGGTTTGTAAAAGGTGTTGCGAAGCCATACTTAACGATCTTCTAAAAAAAGCAGCCGATAAAAGAAAAATCATCTATTTTTTTGAACCGATTCCAATTTTATTGGTATCTACCAGCGAAAAAGTGTCCTGATTTCACGGGGGATTATTCATTGTTATTCGCTTTTTAGTTTTTGTTAGAACTGTTTTTTCAATGATTCAGATGCTTCGTGAATAAAAATGGCTATCTTTGTTGTTTGAAAAACAAGCTTTTGTCCATGTTTGTTTTT